>Ga0206868_10194_pt1 | contig 16652 bp, 10 predicted proteins | sample Alteio_BWOrgCont_38_FD_152901 | JGI IMG/M metagenome (GOLD analysis project Ga0206868, IMG submission 152901) | Enriched cells from forest soil in Barre Woods Harvard Forest LTER site, Petersham, Massachusetts, United States -... | ecosystem: Environmental > Terrestrial > Soil > Temperate forest >... | reverse complement strand
CTTTGACGTTTTCCAATGAGGGCGGGAGAAAATTCGCTTTCGCGATCTCGAGGAACAGCTATTTCAATATTACCATTTCCTGTTTTGACCGTTTTTTTAGTTTTACCATTGCGAGAATTCCCTGTGTTATCGCCTTCTATGGCATGTTTCATATAACCTAGGTGGTTCGTCATTTCTGCTTCTAATAATCTTTCCATCAGGCGCTTAGTGAGATTTTTGAGCAGACCATCCTTGCCAAATAAATCTTCCGCTGATTTTGTACTACCTAACAATTCATCAATTACTTCATCTCGTACTGTATCTTGTGCAGCCATTGTTATTTCCTTCTCTAAGTATGCGACATCCAAATTTAAAAAATCAGGATATCTGATTATGGCTATTTACACACTTAAAATGACGCTCCCTCGTACTTAGTAAACAAAAAAGTTTCATGTGCCTTTTCTTCACAAGTCGCGGGAATGACTAAATCTACTAGAGACTCACTGAGTTTTGTTTGTTGAAAATATTGTTTAAATAAGCGAAAACGTCCTTTTTTAGTATATTTAGGCTTGAACGGTTCTTGAGAAAAAAGCGTGAATTTTTTAGGAGAACGAGTAAAGATATCTTGCGCCTTAGTTGTGTATAAGGTTAATAAATCAGAAGCTGAATAACGTGGCTTCCACAAAGATACTATCTCTTCTTCTATAGAAGGAGCTGCAAGTCCTGCAGAAAGCACCGCTCCTGTAGACGTTCCACAAAGCATATGAAATAAGTGAGCAATAGGTTTGCGCGTTTGCTTTTCAATCTCACTTAACCAAATTGCAGGGAGTATACCTCTAATCCCTCCGCCATCTATGGATAATATTTTATAAAGGGTCACCGCGTCAGATCTAAATGGAACGAAGTGATGTTCCTCTGGTAGCGGTTTTTGAACATCATAGAGCGCTACCAACGCTTGAGTGTTTCTTGTGCCTTCTGCTGCCACCGCCATATCAACCAGTCGTAGCTCCTTCTGAGCAAGTGCATGTCGATGATTTCTCTGTAAAGCTTCCATGATACATCCTTTTGCGTTAAGATATTTTTGCTTTTTACGCAAAGCGACACTTTGAAAAACCCACGCTTCTGTTTGCTCGCGGAGTTGTTTCTTATCACGGAAAAAATCGATCATTTGATTGTATTTGGATAAATGCAGCAAACAGCGCATATAACCTAATCCTGCACCGATGTTCTCAGCATTTATTTTTAAAGCACGTTGGTAAAAACCAAGAGCTGTGTGCCAATCTAATAAACTGCTTTGATGATCTTCTTTTTGATTCTTTTCTGCAAGTTGACAATAACAATCTCCTATTTGAACCAAAGAGATCATTTTTTCTTCTGGTTGAGAGGCTGCATCCAACTGGTTGCTTAAAAAAACCAAATATTGACTGCTTACCACGAGCTGCTCGCTCCTTTCCTCAGTTAATAGTAAAGCACTTTGAACAGGCTGCTCTCCATACATAACCCAGAGAAAATCATCTAGCGCCTCTAAGCGTCTATTCGCATTCGCAGCAAATTGATAGTGATTGTCAATAGAACGTCTCACTTCCTGAATCAATTGTTTCGCTGACTCTAACTCTTCATCATTCCTTGAACTGTCTATAATATGAATAATTGCCATATTTAATTTAGATAAATTCCGTATCTCTTCCAATCGTGAGAAAAACGGCATCTTATTTGCAGCATGCAAAAATTCCTTAGCCATGCCACTGCGATCGCTACCATACAAAAAATCCCGGATCGTCTGCCATTTGTTATTAAAACCAAACAAGGTGGTCTGCTGCCTTAACTCAGTTACACGTCGATCTAAGGTCTTGGCTTCAGCTTCTAATTTAGGATGGCCAGCAGCCGCAAATAATAAATACGCTTGTTCGCGTAATCTCTTTGGAGATATACCAGGTATTTTAATTTGACCGCTTAATAAAATAATTCCCAATAAATTGAATAAATAAGCAATACCGTCTGGTTTAATACCATGCTCACTTAAGCGATCTATTATTTGTTCCGGGTTGATCGTATCTCCCCTATTTTTTAAAGACACTAAAGCATCGCCTTTCTCATTATAAGGCTTTGAAAAAATAGACCAACATTGTTGATACTGTTGTGTATCATACGCTTCCACTGCTTCAGTCATGATGGCATTTAATCTTGCACGTACTACGGTCTCCTCTAACTTTGATACCGTATATTTCGATAAGTTATAGTTAAACCATGCGAATGCCACAAAAATACCTACCCCCATTATAATAGGAGCCAGTGGTCCTATCAACACAGCCATAGCTGGCTCTCCAACAACGCTTACAAGCATTTGCGTTCCTCTACTACCTGTGTCAACCATGACATTACTCACTTCAGTTATGCCTTGAGCGCGTGCACCTAACTGCCTTGCTTGTAAAATATCCCAATGTGATTCTGCGTAAGAGACTAGACTGCGATTAGGTTGTATCATGAGCGAATACGTCACTTGCTCTAATGCCTCATCTATTGATTTGTTAATCTCTTTTCGTGCGTGGTAAGAATAAGCCTGTGTAACACTGGAAGTTGAGGCTACTACAAGGGGAAATTTTGGCATTATGACAATAGGGAACTCAGGTACTATAGCCGGCGCATCATTTGAAGGTTCAGGAGTATTAATTTTTCCTTGTGTTTTATGCAAAATCTCCTGCGCTCGACCTAACTCTTCCATGGTTACTTGATTAGAATGTTTCATGATAAATCGAATGGTTGCGAGCGCATACAATTGTGCTTCTAAATAATAGCCGGCTAAATAATGACATAAAGCCATATCACCACGTAATTTGATTTGTAACGAAACTTTTTTTTGTGAATCAGCAACCTTACAAGCGGCACAAAAATCCTTAAACGCCAAATCACAAAATTGTTTTTTCTGGTCTATCAGCTGCTTATCATCTAAATCAAGGAGTGCTTCTTTTTTCAAAATTCTAAGTTTTGCCCAATCTCCTTTAAGAGCATCCTTAATAATCTAAAGCAATCTTCCAATTTTTGTTTGCTTGTTCTATAGTAATGCTCCAGGTGTTCTTGATCTAAGACTGCGTTATTAAATCCTCTAATGAGATTTTCTTGTTCTCTTCTGAATGCAACGAATAGTCTGTTGACTACTTCAGATTCATGATCATTTCGCTCCCTATAAACAAATTTATCTGGATGAAAATAAAGAAACAATTTTTTAAAATGCTTATTGATTTCATCTTTATTGTGATAATTTGCAGGTAACCCTAATACAGCTTTATAATGTCCACTTGCAGATTCCAAAACCGTCGCAAGATTTTCAACAAATTCAAAAATTCTTTTCCTAATGAGCGCATCGAAAATACATTGTACAGTAGCCGTAGCATCAGCCATATTTTTGTTATCCGATTTTGCTTCGGAAAGATCAGCAAAAATACTATCCATGAGATGAGAAAGCTCAAATTTCATAGAAAGTAGAGTTTGATAATCTTGAAACGTCTTAATGGATTGTTGCAAGAATATATTCTGTTTTTTTAAAGCATCTATAATGTCTTTGGTGAGTAATTCTCCTAGGCTGTCAATACAAGCTTCTATTTGACTTTGATGATTTTGGCTTTGACGAGTTTCTTCAACTGTAACCGTCTCTGCATGTTTTTCTTCGTCATGTTTCGCCTCAAGAGGCATTGCTTCAGCAAGTAATTTCTCATATTTTGCTGCTAATTTCCGTTCTGCAAGCAAACGTTTTTTGTGTTGCTCAGTTTTCTTATCCAAACTATTCAAATAACTTTCTGTAGTACTATGCAAGCGATATTGATAATGTATGTACTCATATTCAGATCCGTCTAATAATTCAATCTCATCACTCAGTCCAGAAGCAGCTACCATAATAGCAGAATGGTCTGCTTGCTGACCCTGTAAACAAGATTGAATAAGTGACTCAAAGACATTAAATAATCGTTCAATTTCTATTTTTTGTGCTGAATCGATAGGCATAATAAGTTCCTTATTCTGTTTATTCTTAACTTCTAAAATACTAACCTGCATTAAGCTAACCCTAAAATAGCTTCCCAACCTGCTCTTTCATTTGTTAATAGTATCCACTACCACACTAGTTAGCTGCTCTCCTTACATCTCGCTAGTCATGAAACAAACACACGCTACGCTACCGGCGCTCTCAGGTGCTGGCGATTTCGATATAGCTCTGCTTTCAGCATTTGCAGTTGCTGCTCGCGTGTTATACACAAGCTCTGCATCGCTCTTTGCTCCGGAATATGAATGGTCATATATAGTGCTGTGGCTAATAACGTAGGTATCTTACTGAAAAACGATGGCCTGCTCTCTCTTCCTCTTCCCCACGTCCACTCATTGCCTAACTCTTGCGCATACCAATCCGTTTTCTGAATGCCTCGTGCTCTTGGGAGCGTTCCTTGTGTAAAGTCTGGCAGTGGATACAGAGGTCGGTCTCGTCTGCTGTATTCGTTTGCCACATGTGCTGGCACTAATAACTGCGCTCCACCTATTTGTTTAACCCAATGAGTATTACATTGATTCGAATTCCATTTACTCCAATTCTGCTCGAGTATCGCGTACGCACCAATCAATATCCCAAAATCAAAATATGTTCCATGTTCTGTGCCATTCGTTTCTAATGCATGGAGTTGCAATGCTGCTTCTTCTTGCGGTAAGTACTTTAATAGCATCGTCCACATGTGCCAGTCTCTTGCCCAGACTGCATATTGAAAGGCGGTGATGTGTTCAAATGTCCGTTTAGATAAATCTGTCACCGTACCGGATTGTAAGGCTAAATTAGGGTTCGCTTTGAGCATCGCTTCCGCTTGATCTTGTTCGCCTTCGGCAACTAACCGTAAAAATTGGGCGACTTGCGGCGGGGTCTGCACCGGCGGTTTCCAGAACCGGCCATAGGCAATTTGCCAGATAGGCGAGTATGTCTTGACTCGTCCTTCTGTTTTGTCTTCATCGTCTTTTCTTTCTTCCGCTGCACGGCGTTTTTCTGTTTCCTCTGATGTCACTGTCTCCATTTGCTCTGCTTGTGCTTTGATTTTTTCTGCTTGTTCCGCTTGCGCTACCTCTTTTGCTTCCGCGTCTGCCCTTTCTTTTTCTCCTAATGCCTCCTTTAACTGTGCTAGGCAATTAACATGATCAGGCGATGCGTTTTCTACTTCAGCAAAAGGCTGTACATGGCTTATAAGCGTTTCTACATGCAATTGTAGTATACGGCGTTTTTCAGGGTCTTTTGTCTTCTCTTGAAGTGCTATGATCGTTTCAGCCATTGGCTTTAGGCGCTTAGTAAACACATCATCTTCTGCTTGGCTGTGACGGATAGCGGCTTGTACTAGGCAGTGCATATGCCTAGATGAGCCATCCTCTCCTTCGATTAAAAGACCATAGCTCGCAATGTGGCCCACACAGTCTGCGTAAACTTCATCGTCCATTTTTAGCAGTGGCTGTAAAAACCGTTTTTTAATGTGCTCAGGGTGCAGGTAAGCACAAAACTTAAGTAACTCAGCTGCCCGCGGATTTTTTTCTGTGAGTTGATCAATAGAAGATTGATAGGTACTGAGTGCAGTAAAAGCGTAATTCGCTTCAGATGCTTCGTCTTTAATGCTCTTTGCAAGTAGTGCTACGCCTTTCTGTTTATAGAGCTTATGATACGCTTTTGCGGTCATTCTCTTTTCATTCATGTAAGCTGTAGCATGTGACAGTGCTAACGGTAAATGGCCGAGCGTTACAGCCAGTGCATCAGATCCATCACGGAGTGGCTTCTTCAAAATGCGTGTTTCAAAATAAGTTTGCGATTCTTCTACTGTAAAAGGCGTTAGATTATAAACAGGATACCTGCCCCAATTGAGACTCCGACTTGTAATCAGAACCTGTTGAGTAGGCAATTGTTTTTGCGGTAGCAAGCCTTCAAGAGCATCTTGATCTTGTAAGTTATCGAGAATAATAAGCCAATTTTCTTCTTTAGAAAGTGCTGTTCGAATTTCTTGCTTCTGCCTTGCTGCAGAAAGACCTTTTAAATCCAGTCTAAGCGCAATCCCTAAGCGTGACCATTCGGAAGGTAAATTCACTTTATCGGCATTCACCCAGCATACAAAACCTTTTCTGTCTGCGTGGTATTGATGCGCATAGCTGATGGCTAATTGCGTTTTACCTACCCCCCCAATCCCTTGGATGATCTGGATAGGCTGTATCTTCCCATTGGTAACTGCTTGTTGTTTAAAACCATCAACAAGCTGTTGAAACGCACTCGACCGCTCAATGGGATCAGGTAAAAGAGACGGCAAGCGATTAAGATCACTACTTAACCAAGCTGTTAGCAAATCTTGATAAGCTTGTTGGTACTTATCTTGCCCATCATTTTTGAAGCCGTAAATTACGGGGATCAATCCCAATGGATCAGATAAATTGACTAAAAAAGGATCAACATTGACATTAGCCTGGATCGTATAAATCATCTGCTTGGACAAAATAGCAAGTTCGTCTTTGACCACATCCTGAAATCCTCCTTCTCGCAGGATAGGCAAAACCGCAGCAGGGTTAGCTTGGGCTTTTTTAAGAGTTTCTTTAAATTCAAAAGCCAGATTAGTATTGGGATCTCTAGCGCGTTCTAAGAACCGTGGTGTCAAGATAGGGATAATAAAATCACTCGCCGTCAAATTATCTAACATCGTTTTTTCGAGATTACCCGACATGTTCTGTACATCTAAAAACACTTCTATGCCAGCCATGTTAAGATCATGTTTTAATTGTTTTAACCAGCTTTGGAGTTCTGCCGTTTCTGATGGATCACGAGGCCAAGCGTAGCTGATGAATACTTTCTTTTGCTGACCGCCGCGCTCCTTTGCAATACCATGCATACCATTTAACAAGTTATGCCAAGCGGCTTTTGCTTGGGCTACCGCATCGTCATTGCCCACTTGATTTTTTACTTCTAGTTCGCCTTCTCTTCTTAACATGGTTGTTTTTCCTCTTGTATGTCGCGGTTATTTTTTAATTTTATAGTTACATAGAATTAATCCAATCTGTTTATAGGTTTTTTATCTTTCGTTTCAATCCAAGCACCACCTACTTTCCATATACCTAGGATAAGTAGTATCGAGAAACAATCGACAAAAGCGCTTAAAGAAAGCAAAGGTGAAAAAATCCACATGAAAATAAAAGCAGCGATACTCAAACAAATACCCGTTACGGTGCTTTTTATAGGATTAAAAGAGTTGCTCTGTAAACGAGGCGCTTCTTTGTGTAAGTTGGCTAGAACACCAAGACAAAAGACAAAGCCATTGCAGGGCGATAAGATGATCCGGTTTTTCACGGTTGTACCTATAACGAAAATGACCACAGTACTATACCGTAAAAAGCCATCAGTACCATTCAGTCATAGACGCAACATCTTGTAGGAAAAAAGCTTTTCTGATTATTGAATGAGCAAATTGTTTGATTAATAGAGTGTATACTGCGAGCCATTAAAAGCGGGGAGCCACGATTTTTGCAACAATACCTACACAGCTCTTACATAATGAAAGCGGAAGATCAGTTACGCCCTTTTGATTTGAGCTGTTACTCTTGTTTTTTTAGAGGTGAGCTTTGGCAGTTTTTTGATTTTTATTTTATCATTCTTATTTTTTGTTTTGGAAATAGCTAATTTCCCCCTCTTTTTTAGCGGTTTTCTTATTTTTACTGCACGAATTTTTTTAGTAATGGATGGAGAAATGCTTTTTGCAGGATGGCGCTTAATGAGTTTTCTTTTTCCTTTCGGCAAAGGTAATTTTTCTTTTGGTAAACCACCTTGTTTCACGATAGTCTGTTCTTTCCTATCTATATCAATACCAAAAAGTGCAGACAAATCGTTATCCGCAAAGGGTTTATGTCTTTTCGTCGTCATGGGCTCTGCTAATGTTGATTTTCCAGCTTGAGCGATTAATTCACCATGATCAGCTTTGCGTAGTAAAAATAATTCTTCTGGTTTTTCATCCAGACGGGCGCCAATACCATAGAGTACAGCGGCAACATGTTTGCACATGTCTGCGTAATCTGGGCATGAACAATCTAATTTAATTTCCTTGGGATGTGGAAACAGTCCTTTCTCAGGGCGAGCAATAATTTCCATAATACCTTTTGAAAATTTCCCTTGTAAAAGCTCAATGAGTGAGTTAATTTTCCCAGCACATTCCTTGACAAGCGCCTCCCATTTGCTGGCCACAATAGCTGAAATGGTGATCTTGACTTTGTAAATGGATGAACCGCTCACCATGGCATTAATTTCACCTGCTGCCACATGAAGATCAATCACTGATCCATTTCGTACATAAGTACGCCCTCGTGGCAAACGGTTATCATAATCGCTATAAGATTCCAGGTTATCACACCAGGCCTTGCCCCAGAATGTGTTCGCAATGGTGCGTCCAACCAGAACGACTGGCCGCATGATTTGGCCTTTCTTTTTGAGCTTTTCCGCTACCTTGGCAGCTTTTCTTTTTCGTTCAGCGACAGAAACATAGCGTGGAAATCTGTCATAGCTATACCAACTCATTTTTTTATCTCCTCCAACCAAAACTGTCTAATTCTCTCCTAGCGCACGATGAATATCCAGCGATACTACCTGCATCAATTCAGCATCTGACAATTCAGTGAGCACTGTCTCGCTGCCCTGCTTGATCACTTCATCCGCGAGAGATTTTTTTGAACGGATCAAGGCATCAATTTTTTCTTCAATGGTGCCACGACAAATAAATTTATGCACCAACACGTTTTTTTTCTGCCCAATACGGTAAGCCCGATCAGTGGCCTGGTTTTCCACTGCAGGGTTCCACCACCGATCAAAATGAATAACATGGGAGGCGCGGGTCAGATTCAGGCCTGTGCCACCTGCCTTAAGCGATAATATAAAAAATGACGGCCCACGTTCTTGCTGGAAGGCATCGACTCGCTTAGCGCGCTCTTTTACGGTCGTTTGTCCATGCAAATAGAGCCCTTCTTCTCCAAATACCTGTGCAAGAAATGCATGTAATGCAGGAATAATTTCACGAAACTGAGTGAATAACAATACTTTTTCTTGTTTGGCGACAATGACTTCGCACAATTCCTTAAGACGTAAAAATTTTCCACTCATTTCAGCATCATAGTCTCCGTGCCCTAGCCATTGATGAGGGTGATTGCAAATCTGCTTAAAGCGTAAAAGATAAGCGAGTACCAAACCGCGGCGCTTTATCCCATCAATCTGCTGTTCAAGCTTATGTTCCAGTTCATTTACTGTTTGTTGATACAAGCCAATTTGCTGCTTTGTCAGCGTACAATACGTTTGCATTTCAGTTTTATCTGGCAAGTCATTAATAATCTGTTTATCACTTTTTAATCGCCTTAAAATGTAAGGGCTCACTAGATGGCGTATAGCAGAATAAAAATGTCCTTTATGGTGCTCATTTTCTTGCGTGGATTTTTGTTTACTATAATTGACAAAAGCGCGGCTAGAGCCTAACAGGCCTGGTGCTACAAAATCGAATAGCGACCATAAATCCAGTAAACGGTTTTCAATAGGTGTGCCTGTCAGAACAAACCGAACCTGACTTTTGATCTGCTTGATGGCCTGGGTTTGTTTTGCTGCTGGGTTTTTGATAGCTTGCGCTTCATCAAGAATAACCATGTCCCATAACGTCTCGTTTAACCAGGAAAGACGATGTAGTGTAGCATATGTTGTAATCACCAACTCTATTTCAGATAAGGAAGGAGAATCCTGCTTGTTTCCTTTGACTTCACGTATTGCTGAACTATGCGCTACCCATATACGTAGACCGGGCGCAAAGCGATTAATTTCTGTTTGCCAGTTGCCAAGCAAGGAAGCAGGCAATATCAAAAGGTGAGGCTTTTGTTTTCTTGCTGTAGTGCTTTGATGCTTAATCAGTAATAATAAGGACAATACCTGTACCGTCTTGCCTAATCCCATGTCATCCGCTAAACAACCTCCCAATCGCATATGATAAAGCCACCACAGCCACTGTACCCCGTGCATTTGATAAGGACGTAATTGAGTTTGCAGATGGGTTTTTAAAATAGTCTGCAACATTTTTTCACCAACCCTATCCGGGTGACGTAAGCGTGTTAAAGCATCGTTGAGCCACGCGCCTTCAGTCACTTTTGACCAGGCAGTGACTTCAACAGAAGAAAGAGCGCTTTCTGTTGGGTTCGGCACCCCTGCCAGGAGGCGTAACCCTTCTGCAAATGACAATCCTTCCTGCTTGACCTGCTTTTCGACGGTTTGCCAGTAAGATAATACCTGATTCAGTTTCTCGCTACTGACTTCGACCCATTGGCCTTTGATTTGCACAAGCTCTGCCTGGCTTGTCAATAATTTTTTAAATTCCTGCAGCGTGATTTTTTCGCCTCCAGGCAAGGCGAAGTGCATATTAAAATCCAGTAAAGCATCGAGCCCTACTGTACTGGTAGTGTTATTACCAATGGATATACCAATGTTCGGGCGCGGGGGACTTTTGGGGTTCCACCAATTGGGAACGCGGACGATCACGCCAGCTGCTTCAAAGTAAGGGACGTCTTTAAGAAACTGATAAGCATCGTAAGCTGTCCATGCCAATGGCTGGAAAATGGCGCCTGTATCAACCAAGTTTTTCAGAAAAACACTTTTTTCCGCGGATCGGCTGACAGGTAATAATAAGGCGAGTAAAAGTGATCTTTTCTGCATGCCTGCGTATTCTTCCAGTGCACGTCCTAATGGTACATGTTGGGCGCGTGCTGCGTTTGACAAACGGGTGGTATAGGTTGCCAAAAAAGCAAATGGTTGTTCTGTATTGGCCTTGTTTTCCGCCAGGTGAAAGCAGACGCGTCCAATCGTGTTCCAGGCAGCATGGTAAGATGCAAGATACGTCTCTATACTGCCATTAAAAGAAATTAATTCCCCCACCAGTGCTTCATTTAATCTTTCCCAAAGGCTGTTCGCAATACCCTGAGTCAAATGTTCTACCCCACGCATGAAGGGGGCTTGACTGATCAACTGATCGATGTCCTGTTCAGGAAAGGTAACGTGTAATGCCGTCGCATTTCCTTTTTCGTCTAAACCACCCCGCTTGCAAATTTCAGCTATAAAGAGTTGTGCGAACTGTCGCCAGAAAAAAATGCTGGGCGGCAAGGGCGGATCAATAGTGATTAGCCCTAATCGGAGAAGGCCGATGGCATCATTCATCTCAAAAAACGAGCTGATTTGATTCGCTAGTGTCGCTGGAAAAAGCCCCTGATTTTCGGGGTCATTATAAAGATAAAGATGTCCTGTTGACGAAAGCGCAATGTTTAATGATCCATCAAATTCTTTTTCCTTTTTTAGCGGATTGTGAGATATCCGTTTTTTTTCTGAGATAATTTTTTGCATATCCAAATTGTCGGCTATTTTTCACTTATAGGCCCCATACCTTACATGAAGCCTGGATTTTCCTCGATAAGAAACTTTTCTCCATTGCATAGGTACAATCAATCACTTTAATGTGATAAGATTAAGTATCTTTTTGAAACAGATATCTTTACCATGAAATCTCCATAACGTGTTATTAACACTATCCCATTGTGACACAATCACTCTCATTTTCCTACATTCACTTAATAATCCTCATCAAAATCTAATAACAATGGGTGCTTGAGAGTCAATAAAACAACCCTCGACATCAAACAATCTGCCAGGTTAATCTCTGATCGCCGCGCTACCATATCAGGGATTTTTTCAAAAACGGCTCTCTCTCGTTTGAGCAAGCCAGGTATCGATGGCAACCAGTAGTCGTTGCAAATTAAATGCTGTATGTAAGGCAAAAGATATCTTTTTATAATTATTGTAAATATCTTCGCGGTAACGACGATTGTGCGTCGGTATATGCGAATAATAATTGCCAATCCCTGACCCTATCGTTTTGCCTTCAGCAATCGATTGGCTCAGTATCCAACTGCCTACTAGCACATTCTTACATGCATTATATTGCAAGTCTTCTTTCGTATGGCCATAGGCTCCAATTTTAGGCAGCCAAATATTGTTCACTTGCATCACACCGTAGTCAAGGGTACCGTTTTTATTTCTCACTGCTTGGCTATTTCTACCCTTTTCTTTTTTCATCACAGACAAAATAACAGCGATCGGCACGTGATAGGTAACCATTGCCTGGTTAATGCAGTCAACAGGCATCTCATTAGTCATCATAGGAATTATACAAAAACCCGCTTACAGATTAGACTGTTTCAGTCTGACTAGAATACTGTTTCCAATCTTTGTCCTTTGACAAAAGATATTCCGCTGCTTGCTCAAAAAATTCATCTGTTTTTTTTAACACTCGCCCAATCACAGTAGCACCTAATTTTTTCTATAGTTGTTTTATCTATACTAATACGGATTTGCTCTTTCTCTGTTTTCTCTTTTACTTTCACAATTGGCATAATGTTCTCCAGTAAATGGGAAGTGGGTTGCCTAGAATTTCAGTCGTAAAATTGGCGTACTTATCAAAAAACGTAAATTTAAAAATCATTAAAATTATACGTCTTTTTCTGTTCGTTCTGAATCTATTTTCTTATTCTATTTTAGTGAATAGCCCACACACGTCGCAACGTGTGTTGCAAATCAAAAAATCTTTCACAAACAGAGAGTTAGTGTTAAAAACAGCCAAAGGCAGTTCTATACTTAAAACAATATATAATTCATAATAGTGATGCCATCCTGCATCACCCATTTTTAAATATATTTTTACTTTTATTTGATTAAAGTCCGAGCTATTCATGCTTTTTGTCACTCACTCTCATCTATTTTTGCATCAGACTTGCAGCAACGTGATGCAACCAAAATCCATCTTGCATCGTATTTGCTGCATTAATCTTTGATCTCTTGCAGCAGTCCATTTACTAAATCTTGGGCACGATCTTTATATTTTTGTAATACTTCTATTTGTTTTTCTTTACTAACATTAGGATGATTTTCAATTAGAAAGCGTGACAAAAACCGAGTTTCAAGCGACCAATTTAAATTATTTTTAAGAAGATTTTTCAACTCCGCTAATAAAGATACAAGATCATTTTCATTGTCTTTACTGTCAGATTTTTCAGTTATTTCTTCAAACTTTAAAGCAAGTTCCACGAGCTCACGAACACATTGCGCAATAGACGTTAAACCTTTTATCCGCGTTCGCTCTTTGATTTTTTCACACGTTTCTTCATAAAAAGTGATGGTCATACGTTGTTCCATAATCTACTCCCTTTATGTTAAATTTCACGATCAAATTGGATTTGTTTTTCGGGTATTTTAGTGGCTGTTGTGTTTTGAAACTCACGGGATTGCTTTAAAAAATCGGCCGCTTTTTGAATAGATTTATTAGCCATATTGTCCGCCAGGCATGCCGCTTTTTCCTGCAATGAGAATGCATTGGTTGGAGAACCTGAAGGATTTGATCTATACATATCTGAGTATGAAATGGGTTTATTTAAGTCAGATTTAATCGCATCAGGTCCAAGCTTTTTTATGATATCGTTATAATCTTGTTTCTGATTCCCTAAAGCAGTAGGCACGATTAAACTGACTTCCCTACCAAGATGATTTAATCGTTTTCCTGCTTCAAAAATAATTCTGTCATCCGATATCTTTTTGCCGTCATTATCCACACAAAGCACCACATTTTTAGCACTTGATTGGGTATCAATATGCAGAAAATTGGACTTACCCAACATGATTTTTACCGTTGCCGATGGCGCTGCTTTTGCGAGACTCAGACCCGTTTCAGTACCTTCAGCAACTAGTATTTTATTAGAATTTTTCCCATCGACCGTAACACTCGCACCTGCTAAAATACCAAAGGTTTGTTTAGAAATTTTTATATCGTCTTTATTGATCTTATTAGCTGTTTTAGGATCAAGATAGGTGGCTTGAACTGCCTTAATTTCGCCCTTGGCATCGCGAGCAATGACAAGCATGGCGGGATAAGAATTGCCATTTAATTTAGAGTAAATATGAGGATGAAATCGAACATCGGATGGAATAGTTTCGAGATCAATGCCACGGTGTTCTCGTAAGTATTTTTCAACAAGCGTACCCTTAGAGGATAGACTTTCATTCGCTAATTTCTTTGCGAAATTGACTTTAGATTGTTGCTGGTCTTTTTCTATTTTTAACCGTTCTTTTTTATGCTGTTCTGCCTGTTTTTTCCATCGAATAGTGGTGTCATTTTTCGAATCCTCCATATCTTCTGTATGAAGACCAAATCGTTTAGCGCCGAATTGAAGGGCCTCTTTCTTACTCATGCCGCCAAAGACTTGAAGAAACTGGAGCATATTTCCACCTGTTTTACCATAATGAGAGAACTCGCCCGAAAAATCATTCCACAACCCCTGTTTACTGCCCTGAATAGTGACCCGCAAACTACCTTTATTACCCCCGAATTGAAGATAATTTGTACTTCTTGAAGCAGGCTTTCCTAAAAAGTCAGTAGCAATTTTTTCAGCGTCTGAGTTTAAATTTTCAACGATTTTTTCTATGGTATATTTATCAAGTTTATTACGATTCGAACGATTGGGATTGATTTCGGGTGCAGGTTTTGAAGGCTGGCTTTTTAATTCCCCAATTACTTCAAGACTACTGTATTTTGTTCCTTTGTTACGTTCTATACGCTCTAACAGAGCTGCTATATTGTCCGTATAAACACGAAATGTATCAACTGATCTTGTCAAAGCAACTAAGAACGCTGCTTGGTTAATGAGATTTTCTCGATAGCTTTCAAGCAAAGCCAACACAGTTTGTTTAGTGGCCCCCTGTGCGGCATAGACTGTCAAAGCATAGTTATGGTCCCAATGCTGGAATTGTCGTTGCTTTGGATCAAAATTAACCTTTCTGCCATCCTTATATTGGATGGAGATAGCATCTTTCCCAAGAGATGTGATTTTTGCTGGCTCTGAACTTAATAAGTCATTTCTTTTATCTGTCCGTGACCAGCGGATCATATCGCCCACCTGTAACGATCGAGTTTCCGCTTTAAAGACCTCGATGGTAGAGTTTAGTCTGTTCTTCGCTTCCGGTACTTGCCATAGGAGCTCATTACCGTTTGTATCTTTTAAAGACAACATATGATGCGTTTCAATGACATCATGAATGACAAAGTAATCGCCTGCCTTGATTGTTCCCTCTGCTTTGTTAAAGCGTATGACTTCCCCTTTTGCAAAATTTTTCAAATGAGAACGTTCGACTTGGGTCATGCTTTTTGAAGTCAAACTAGTAAAAGAATACTCAGCACCGGTTAATGTTCCTTCCTGTTTGAGATGTTCTCGTATCAACGTATTCGTCAGAATACGATCTTCATGGCCTGGGGTAATTACAAGGACACTATGTCTTGATTCAGGGGCATAAGATACATAATCAGAGACAAGTGCTTGAATACGTTCTATCCGATGGCTATCCGTTTTGTCTTGACACCCTACTTTGTTATTAGCTCCACCAATTTCAATAATTGATTCCTTAAGTGTTTGAAAGGCAGATTGAAAATCATATTCATATGTTTCTTTAACGGCTTTTTTCAAGGTGTCATTTTCTTGACGGCGGATATGTTCAAGTTTAATTGGCTCGATAGTCTTTTGAATGATTTCATGAGGCTTCCCTGATTCAAGAGATGCAATCTGGCGCGTATCCCCCGTAGGAATAAAGAGTCTTGCTTCAAAAGCATGCATTAACTTTAAGGTATCTAGCATTTTTCTGTTTGAAACCATTGAAGCTTCATCGAGTATAAAGATTTTTCGACTAAAATCCGGTTTAGGTGATACATTACCCTCAAACTTTTTCATCTCTATTAAAAAACTATCGAGTGTTTGTGCTGGGATACCCCGAGAAGTTAACTCATGAACTGCTGGATGAGTTGGGGCCAATCCATATAGTTGATATCCTTGTGAGATCAAAATATCTTTTGCAGAAACGACATCAGAAAGTGTCGTCATTATAGTTGTTTTACCAGTACCTGCACGCCCTTGGATGCTGAGGATGCGATCGTGACTTTGCGTGATAGCTTTAATGGCATTAATTTGTTCAGTATAAAGATTTTGCTGATGACAATATTGATTAACCGTTTCTTCTGATACTAAAGGCTGAAACTTTCCCCTATCTTGCAGGGTCAAATGAATCTCATTCTCCCACTATTTCTAAAATTTCTGAACGATTTGCCTGAACAAGCATATCCGCATTAGCCATTCTCATTGAAACTTCATTCAATTCCTTAGCATTCACTTTCCCTAATGCATATTGCATAGCTGTAAACATTAATTCTTTGTGTGTAAAAGCCGCTTCTCGTTCAGAAAGATGTTTAACAGCATAATCGACAGCATCAACAGAAATTTTAGAAATAGTGGGAGAATGAGATTCATTTTTTTTAAGCGCAATGGATTGTTCTAATACATCATAAAGAGAATGCAACGATGATTTTAGCTCCTCAGATTGATGAAATACTTTTTCAGCTGATAGACGATTACCTGATTTTCTTTCTAATGTATTGATAAGAGCCTGCGAATCATCCGTATAAATAGATACCTCTTTTGCAACAGATACAAGTTGAAAAAACTGTCTTTTATCTGTATGAAAAGAATGAGTTGAGAGATCGGCAATGATATGGGTAGGAGATTCATGAAGAATGCCATGTGGC
>Ga0206868_10192_pt1 | contig 16789 bp, 21 predicted proteins | sample Alteio_BWOrgCont_38_FD_152901 | JGI IMG/M metagenome (GOLD analysis project Ga0206868, IMG submission 152901) | Enriched cells from forest soil in Barre Woods Harvard Forest LTER site, Petersham, Massachusetts, United States -... | ecosystem: Environmental > Terrestrial > Soil > Temperate forest >... | reverse complement strand
TATGAGTGCCGCGCTCTAACCAGCTGAGCTACGTAGCCATTTGTTCTGGATGGGAAAATGGACGCTTATTCTCAAAGTTTTTACTCCACTTTGTCAAGGCGTAAATCCCGTATCTTCTTAAGATGCTTGAATATGTTTCCAATCTTGCGTAAAATCCTCCCTCTTTTACGAAGATCATTGATAAAAGATGATTTTCTCCTTGTCTTCACCTAGTAGTAAGGGGTAAGACTTTAATCCATGAGGGGTCGTTGCATTATGAAACACTATGAAGTGGTATTTTTGGTTCATCCAGACCAAAGTGAGCAAGTGCCTGGGATGATTGATCGCTATAGTAATATAGTGACGCAAAAAAAGGGCAAAATTCACCGGTTGGAAGATTGGGGCCGTCGGCAATTAGCTTATCCTATTGATAAAATCCTTAAAGCACATTACGTATTGATGAATATTGAATGTGACAAAGACGCTTTGGCTGAATTAAGCAACGCATTCCGTTATAACGATGCGGTGATTCGTAATTTGGTCATCAAAATGAAACGTGCTGTGACAGAGCCTTCTCCTATGTTGAAAGAAAAAGATGTGCGTAGCAGCGAAGTCGGTATGGCTGAACAAGAATCAGGAGCGGGTTATCGTTCTAAGGGCAAAAAATCTGTATCAGTTGAATACCATGCAGAAATTGACGAAGAAGTGGATGTCGATAGTGCGAGCAAATAACCGGTTAATAGTGAGGAGTTAAATTATGTTTCGTCGTAAGAAATTTTGTTATTTCACTAGCAATAAATTGAAAGAAGTGGAATATAAAGATGTTTACCTATTAAAGAAATTTATCACAGAAAATGGAAAAATTGTGCCAAGTCGAATTACGGGTACCAAGGCGCGTTATCAGCGTTTATTATCTATAGCGATTAAGCGCGCGCGCTTTTTGGCTTTATTGCCCTATACAGACAAACATTAATTTTTGGAGTTTGAGCATAAGGTTGCGATGAGTATGTTGCGTCGTTTCACGGATTTTATCTTGCGTGGCCGCTTACAAGCGATGGGCGTCGCTTTTGTTTGTGCTTATATTCCAGTGATAGGGAGTATCAGCATCTTAATTGCGGGGTTAGTGACATTACGTAAAAGTATCTTAGATGGGGCGCTCGTGCTTTGTGCTGCAACAGCACCCTTTTTATTAAGCTATTACGCATCACCACCGCCATCGGATCAAGCCGGCATGGCAATGCTTGCTATTGAAACGATTGTTGCTGGCAATATATTAGTATGGCTATACGCTGTGTTACTGCGGAAATACGGTAATTGGAATTTGATTTTAGAGATATCTGCTTTATTAGGTGTTGTTGTAGTTGGGGCAGTACACTTCTTTAATCCGGATGTTCAGCAGTGGTGGAGCGCGCAGTTAACGGCCTATTTTACTCAAGCAGCAGTGGCAATGACAGATGGGTTGACGAGTGCTGACACAGCAATGCAATTGCGTGCGGTGAGCACGATTAAGCCTTTTGCGACAGGATTAGTGAGTGCTGCCATTTTATGTAACGGACTGATACAGCTAGGGTTAGTGCGTTGGTGGCAAACGGTATTGTTTGCACCGGGAACGTTGCGTCAAGAGTTATATCATATCCGTTTTGGATATGTGGCAGCTCTTTTATTTGTTGTCGTCCTGTTATTGTCTTTTTGGGGTAATGCAACCGCACTGGATATCAGGCCGATTTTTTATAGTTTGTTTTGTATAGCAGGATTGAGTTTGGTGCATTGTTTGTTGGCGCCAGCCAAATATACTTGGTTTTGGTTGATACTTTTTTATGTGGGCAGTGTGATATTCTTCCCCAAGAGCATCATGGCCATAGCTATTTTTGCGTTACTGGATGTGTTGCTGAATGTGCGTCGACGGTTAACACGAGTTTAAGTGGTTATTTGAAGAGGTGAATAAAAAGTGGAAGTCATTTTATTAGAAAAAATCCGTCGTTTAGGATCGTTAGGTGATAAAGTCAAAGTGGCGCCAGGTTATGGGCGTAATTTTTTGATCCCTCAAGGCAAAGCAACTTATGCGACAGCGGCTAATTTGGAAAAATTTGAGGCACGTCGTGCTGAGCTAGAAAAGGCAGCAGCAGAAGCTGTGCAAGCGGCACAAGCAAGACAGAAAGCCTTAGCAGCGTTGTCAGTGATCAAGATTTTAGCTAAAACGGGTGAAGAGGGTAAGTTGTTCGGCTCAATAGGAACGCGCGATATAGCTGAAGCAGTGACCAAAGCGGGCGTTGAGATTTGCAAAAGTGAAGTTATTTTACCCGCAGGGTTGTTGCGTCAAGTGGGTGAATACGAAATTGAAATTGAAGTGCACAGTGATGTGATGGCAATGGTGAAAGTCAGTATTGTTGCTGAGGAGTAAATTTGCTAGGGTCTTTTGACAATTCAGCGACGCTGTCATCCTGAGTGCAACGAAGGATCAGTTTAAAGTCTCTATACTCATTCTAAGTCATCATAACCTAGGTTATTTGTTCTTATTTTGTTAACTTTAAACACAGGGTGATCCTTCGCTACGCTCAGGATGACAGCGTCGCTGAATTATCAACAGACCCTAATATTCTTAGACAATTTCGGCTGATAGTGCGAGAATTTATTTCGAATTCACCTTTATTGGCGGCTTGGCACCATGGAAACGTACTCCCCTACTAAACGCTATACCCATACTCGCGACACCGATACAGTCAAACTTCCTCCCCATTCTATCGATGCAGAACAATCCGTCTTGGGCGGTTTGATGTTGGACAATCGAGCTTGGGATTTGATTGTTGATCGCGTTCATGAAAGCGATTTTTATCGACATGATCACCGTTTAATCTATAGCGTCATGGCGAAACTGTCTAACCAAAATAAGCCGCTGGATGCGTTGACAGTGGCTGAAGCGTTAAAAGAATTACACGAGTTAGAGAATGCAGGGGGTGAAATTTACCTGTATGAACTTGCCAATAATACCCCAACTGTCGCTAATATTGCGGCATATGCTGACATCGTCCGCGAACGTTCCGTATTACGCCAACTGATTGCTACGGCTAATAGTATTGCGGGTAGCGCTTTTAACCCTCAGGGCCGTAGTAGTACTGAATTACTGGATGCCGCAGAGCGCGAAGTGTTTGCTATCAGTGAGCAAGGCGCGCGAGTGGGTGGGCCAGCTAGTATTAAAGATTTTTTAACCAAAACGATGGATAGGATCGATGTTTTATTTCAATCCAATAATCCTATCACGGGTGTTGCTACCGGATACCATGATTTTGATGATATGACATCGGGGTTGCAGCCTGCTGATTTAGTTATTATTGCAGGTCGCCCTTCCATGGGTAAAACCATGTTGGCAACCAATATGGGAGAACATGTGGCGATCAAGGAGCGCAAGCCTGTACTGATTTTCAGCATGGAAATGCCAGGCGAAGCGATTGTGATGCGTTTATTGTCTTCTTTATGTCGCATCGATCAATTACGCATTCGTACAGGCAAATTACTGGAAGAAGATTGGCCGCGTATTACTTCAACAGTGAGTGTGCTGTCCGAAGCGCCTTTTTTTATAGATGATACACCGGCGCTCAGTCCTGCTGAATTGCGTGCACGCGCACGGCGGGTGGCAAAGGAGCATGGACAACTGGGTTTGATTATTGTTGATTATTTACAATTGATGCAAGTGCCTGGTTCCAGTGAAAATCGCACGGCTGAAATTTCTGAAGTGTCTCGTTCATTAAAAGCATTGGCCAAAGAATTAAAAGTCCCCGTTATTGCCATTTCACAATTAAATCGTAGCTTGGAGCAACGCGCAGATAAACGTCCTGTCATGTCTGATTTGCGTGAATCGGGTGCGATTGAACAAGATGCTGATTTGATCGCTTTTATTTATCGTGATGAAGTGTATAACGATAATTCGCCTGAAAAAGGCGTGGCAGAAGTGATCATTGCAAAACAACGTAATGGCCCCATTGGTAAGGTATGGCTAACTTTCTTGGGGCAATTCACACGTTTTGATAATCATTTGCGTAGTTCCTATTAATTTATGGGCCGACCAACCAAAATGATTATCCACTTAGATGCGTTGCAACATAATCTGCAACGGGTCAAAGTGCAGGCGCCTCATTCCGCCGTACTGGCGATGGTAAAATCCAATGGTTACGGTCATGGTATTCAGCGTGTGGCGTTCGCGTTGTCAGAAGCAGATGCGTTTGGTGTAGCGTGTATTGAAGAAGGATTATTATTGCGAGAGGCTGGTATTCATCAGCCCATTGTATTAATCGAAGGATTATTTACCGTCGATGAACTTTATCAAGCGGTTGCAGAAAATTTTACGCTTGTTGTGCATCATGAAGCACAAGTACAGATGTTAGAATCGCATCCTCATTTAAAACCGCTCTCAATTTGGCTGAAAATCGATACGGGTATGCACAGGTTAGGTGTTGCACCGCACGATGTTAAAGAAATGCATCGGCGATTGTCTGCTTGTGCTGCTGTCAAAAAACCCATTGGTTTAATGTCGCATTTTGCGATGGCAGATGTGTTAAATAACTTGCATACGCAGCGACAAATCACACAATTTGATGATGTGACAGCAGGGTTACCGGGGCCACGTAGTTTGTGTAATTCAGCAGGGATTATGGCTTGGTCATCTGCGCAAGGTGATTGGGTGCGACCAGGATTAATGTTGTACGGCGCTTCTCCTTTTGCGGGACAGCAAGGTGCGGATTACCAATTACGTCCAGCGATGTCATTGCAATCAGAGTTGATTGCTATTCACCGGATTGCTCAAGGAGAATCCATTGGTTATGGTGGCACCTGGGTGTGTCCAGAAGACATGCTCATTGGTGTGGTTGCGATGGGTTATGGTGATGGTTATCCGCAATTTGCCAAAACAGGAACACCTGTTTTAGTCAATGGGCAAGTCTGTCCTTTAGTTGGACGCGTGTCGATGGATATGTTGACTATCGATTTACGTATGCAACCTGCTGCGCGAGTGGGTGATCCTGTGGTGTTGTGGGGCGAAGGATTACCGGTTGAAAAAGTTGCTGAGGGAAATCATACCAGTGCTTATGAACTGCTGACACGGATTACACAGCGGGTGAGGGTAGGGACTCTGTGAAGTATAGCGTTATAAGTCTTTTTTTACAAAGCCTTACTGTTAAGAGGCGTTATTTTTAATTTAACTTAGTGAAGATCCTGGGGTGGCTTATTTTCCTTATTCCTGAATCGTTTTCCTTTTATTTGAGTATTCAAGAGGTTACAAGACCAGATTATGCCTTTTTCGCGTTTAATACGAATTAAATTTACACATAATTACTATAATAGGCTATAATTAATATAAAATATGGTTAAAGGGGGCATGATATGTGTTTAGAATGTTGGAAGCGCTGTTGTCGTAAAGGTGAAGAGCAGCAGATTACAGGAGGGGAGGAAGATGATCAAATACAGGTGATTATAAACGAGGAAGAAAAAATTCAAGATTATACTGAATCCAATTTACAAACCATAAGTAATTGGAGGCGAGGTGATAAGTATGAGATTAATCAGCTTCGAGGCTATAATTTACAACAGTCAGAAGAAGGAAAAGCATCTTATAATAATAGCGAGAAGCACGGTGTAATGGCCAGTAGCTTTTCGGGTTGGAAAATACACGTATCTATAAATGAAGAGGAGTATCGTGAGCGTTTGATAAAGGATGTGGATTTTTCAAAAGAGTTATATGGTATAATGATACGCCATAAGGTGGAGTGGTTTAAATGCCAAGCTTACCATGGGACCTATCAGAATGGGAAGCAAATTGTGATTTATGACCTTTCTTCAATGGAAGGATTAGAAAGAGACTGGGAGGCACTTGCAAAAGATCTGGATGCATTATTTAAAAGGCATAATTTGTCTCCAGGGCCAGCTCCCAACGTACGCGACACGGATCAGCCTGAAGACTATTTAGGAGGGTTTTTTTATTGTACACAGGAACAAGATAAGGGCATAGACCAGCCGTTTGAAGGTATAAGAAGAGCTTTTAAAACAGGCCAAAGTTTGCGTGTTTAACACGGTATTTCGCTAATATTATTTTTGGAGAAGTTTATGAAAGTTACAATAAGTCTATTAGGGAAAAAACGTTATTTTCTAAGAGAATCAGATGTTGAGTATGATAACCAGGATGAATCATTTGATAAATTTATTCGAAAGATTTCTAGTTACATGCGTATGAAAAAGAATTTCTGTAATGAAGGAGATGGTCGAATACATCCGGTGAAATTTAAATGTCTTTATAATGCCAGAAAACGTGAATTGGAAATTGTTCCAGCCAGTTCTCCTTCGTTATTTGGTCTTTTTACAACTCATTCTAATTCAATAGAAGAAGCGCTTAGCGATTTCAAGTTAATGTGCAAAGAGAACGATATTTCAATATCAGAGAAGGGTAGAGATTCTCGTCTAAAAGAAGAACGTGAACCACTGCTTGGTTTGGGTACTAAAACTTACGATTGAAGGGAAGCGTAATACAAAATAGCCAGGTAGTAGAACCCAAGCATTCTAGCTGAACTTTCTATCGTTAACATGATTCCCACGGATTCAATATTTCAGCCTCTGTTTGATTAAAGTCATCCACATTTCTCGTTACTATAGTCATTCCATGAACCAATGCTGTTGCAGCGATTAATGCATCTCTATCTGCTTGTGGATTGGGGACATGAAGTTTTGCGCAGCGTTGAACGACGGCAATATCGATGTGCAAGATACGTTCTGAAAATACGGGCAGAACATGTGCGTTAAGCCAAGTTCGAAGAACAGCACCTTGTGATGGATCTCGTCGCTCGACTAAAAGTATACCTGTTTCCAGTTCCAGTATGGTAATGACCGATAAAAACAGGCTGGATGGAGAAATAGTTTTTGCCCATGTTGTTACATTTTTATCGGCTTTACCCGATTTCGCTTTTCTTAATTCAGAAATAACATTCGTATCAAGTAAGTACATTAATCAAAATCCTCTGGTCGATAGATTTTTTTATTTAATTTAGCAGGTTCAAAATTAATATCAGCGGTATCGGCAGGCATAGCCAACAAATCAATAATGTTTTCTCTCACTTCTGTCAGTTTTTCATAATCTTCTATTGCTAATAATACGTGTGAGGGATGACCTCTATCTGTGATAAAAACAGGCCCATTCAATGAGGCTCGCTTTATCTTGCTCACGTCTTGATTGAATTCTCTACTAGTCACAGTTGTAATAGTCATGCTAATCTCCTTGCAAAAATGTAGCAACTTACCTACTTAAAAATATAGCAAATAAGTAGGTATGTGTCTACATTAATGCGTGGAAATCTTGTAATGCCATGTATATTCAGGCAAAAAAACACCAATCAAAAAAAATAAATAGATTTATTTTTATACAAATGTATAATTGTCATTTCTACATATAAAAACGAGGAAATTGAAAATGCCAACGCCTGCTGATGGTTTAGTTTCTTTATTAGCACAATTGAGTGCTGCTATTACAGAGAAAGACGAAAAGGCAGTGGGGCCACTTATCGGTAAGATTCAGGGTTTTTATGAGTCAGCATTAAAATCTGTCAATATCAGTTGGCAAGATTCAGTGAAGGTTCAAGACTTTCATTTTATTTTACAAAAGGATGCAGTAGGTAATAAGCAGTTAGAAGAGTTACAAGCTGTGTTGCGTCAGGGTGTTAGCACCCAGCTTTTACTATCCATAGAACTATCAACGCCAAATCACCAAATACTGGCATGGATGGTTTTTCGTCGGGTGGTTGCACAACTTGCAGCTGAACAAAACAAGAATTTATTGTCGTATGATTGTAGTTTCTTATCTAATCAATCCCATCAAACCCAATTGGGTAAAGGCCTCAAGAAAAATCAATTTCATGCGTTTTTTCTTTTCCCCTATTTTAGACACATGAAAATAAACTATTGGGGAGAAGACGTAAAGAAGGAAGTTATATATTTGACTGCTGCACAAAAGAAACCATTTAAGATAAAACGCAAGGAGGGTGTGGGTGGGCGGTTACAGTATTCCAATAGAAAAGGGGCGGCTCAGACATTACAGAATGGCAACTATTTATATGTTCTCTCTCCTAAAGGTGGGTTGTACCTTCTTCCTATTTATTAATGAAAATAAAGGGAAAATTATTGTAGGTATAGCATTAGTGGCTGGTATTGCAGGGGGCGTCATTGGTTTTGCTGTAGCACACACTGTTGCTATAGCTATTTTGAGTGCTGCGATAGCTGCTATAGTTGTTGCCTCTCTAGCTGCTTGTTGTTTAGGCCGACAATCTCTTTTTAGTCATGGTAAAGGAGGTTTACCAGCAGCAGGTGTTACTGCGCCACTGCAGCAGGCTTGTGTTCCGTAATAGCTTGCATGCTTTTAAAACAATCCACCGCTTGCGTTAACGATTGCACGGCAATAAGTTGCATATCACCTATTTTCTCTTTAGGTGCATTGCCGTGCGGGATGATTGCTTGTTTAAAGCCATGTTTAGCTGCTTCGCGTAAACGTTCTTGACCGCTTTGCACAGGGCGAATTTCACCGGCCAGACCTACTTCACCAAAAATCAAAGTATCCTGTGGAATAGGGCGATTGCGTAAGCTGGATAATACAGCAAGAATTAAAGCAAGATCCGCACCTGTTTCTGTGATGCGTACACCGCCGACGACATTCACAAAGACATCTTGGTCATAGGTTGCAACGCCGCTATGACGGTGTAATACAGCGAGCAACATGGCTAAGCGTTGTGTATCCAATCCTACGCATACGCGGCGTGGATTTCCCATATGGCTTTGATCAACGAGTGCTTGTACTTCAACTAATAACGGGCGGCTGCCTTCGCGCGTTGCCATGATGACACTGCCTGCGACGGGGTTTTCATATCGCGATAAAAAAATCGCAGAAGGATTGCTGACTTCGCGCAATCCTTTGTCTGTCATCGCAAAAATACCTAATTCATTGACTGCACCAAAGCGGTTTTTCACGGCGCGTATCACGCGATAACGGCTATCTTGTTCACCTTCGAAATACAATACACAATCGACCATATGCTCAAGCACGCGAGGCCCTGCTAACGAACCTTCTTTCGTAACGTGTCCTACTAAAAATAAGGCAGTATTTGTTTGTTTCGCAAAGGCAACGAGCTGTGCGGCGCTTTCACGCACTTGACCTACAGCGCCAGGCGCAGATTGTAAGATATCCGTGTGCATGGTTTGAATGGAATCGACGACAACTACAGCCGGTTTTTCTTTTTGCATGCATTGGATAATGCGTTCTACGTTCGTGTCTGTTAACAGTAATAAATTATTTTCAGGTAAATTTAAGCGGCGTGCACGCAATGTCACTTGTTGTAGCGATTCTTCACCGGTGACATAGAGTACTTTTAAATGTTGGCTCAGATGCGCAAGTGTTTGGAGCAATAAAGTGGATTTTCCAATACCGGGGTCACCGCCGATGAGGACGGCCGATCCAATCACCAAGCCACCACCCAACACGCGATCTAATTCTTTTAGTCCTGAAGCTAAGCGAGCTTCTTCTGCATCCAACGTGACCTGCTGCATCAATGTGATAGCAGGTACGGTACCACTAAATCCTTGATGACGCGGGTGGCTTGTCGTTTGTATCACTTCTTCTACTAAGCTATTCCATGCACCACAACCGAGGCATTGGCCTGCCCATTTAGGGTATTGTGCACCGCAAGTTTGGCAAGTATGGGTTATTTTTGTTTTGGTCATGGGATTAGTCCTTTAATTTTGAGTGGCTCCCTTCTTCTGAGAAGAAGGGAGGTTGAGAAGAAAGATAGTTAGCTGTTGTCTTGGATTTTCCAAGAACCATCAGGTTGACGACAAGCTGTTCCATAAACTTGTTGCTTTTTGCCTGCGACAACCGCTGTTGAACGATATTCACGGCAATAAGGGTTGCCATTGACAGTGACATTTTGTGTAGGAGTCACGGTATAGCTATTACCTGTTTGACTATTTTGCCAGTAAGCGGGTTGGCCTGCTTGGTTATTTTCAAATGTCTTATTCATTTTTAATCGGTCTGTTTCATCCATGTTCTGTCCTAATTTATTACCAATATAAGCGCCTGCTAATGTGCCCGCGCCAATAGCTAGTAATTGGCCGCCGCCTTTACCGAATTGGCTACCTAAAAGACCACCGGCTACGCCGCCTGCCAATGTGCCCATATCTTGGTTCGACACATTGGTACAGCCAACCAGCCCAATAGATGCCAATAGGCTTACCACGATAAATACTACTTTTTTCATATGCTATATCACTCCTCAAAGAATGGATGACTTAAAATCGCCAAGTATTCTATACTGTACCGAGGAATTCCACCAGTTAAATATGACTAAAATAAAATCAATAGCAACAATAAGGTGCAGGATATGACATACAGACAAACCTACGCAGATATGGCTTTTGGCGATTATGTGTTAAGTGCCAATAAAAAGAAATTAGACTTACAGTATGTGTATGATTTATTGTGCAAGCCATCACGTTATTCAACAGGCGTACCACCTGAGCGTTTTCCTTTTATTATTCAACACTCTATCTGTTTCGGAGTGTACCATGAGGGCAAACAGATTGCTTTTTCGCGAGTGATTACCGATTATTCAGAGTTTGCTTCTTTATGGGATGTGATTGTGACAGAAGAATACCGTCGTCAAGGCATCGGTAAAGCACTCATGAAATATATTTTCGCTCATCCTTACCTTCAGGGCATTTTCCGCTGGTTTTTGATGACGGAAGATGCGCATGGGCTTTATCAAAAATATGGGTTTAAGTCGGAAGCATATAATCCTTATGTGATGATGAAAGTGAATGCAGGATAATTCTACTTCTCCATTTTCAACAATTCCCAATATTTCTCATACAGCTCCGCTGCTTCACCGCTTAATGCGGTTTGGAATTCACCCCGCATCAACGTTTTTTTAGGAGGATAACTGATGGGGTTGTTTTTGATGGAGTCAGGTAATAATTTTTGTGCGGTGAGATTAGCCGTTGCATAATTGGTGTAGAGCGCGATTTGTTTGGCAATCTCAGGGCGTAACAAGAAATTTAAAAACAAATACGCATTATGTAAGTGAGGAGCGTCTTTAGGTATGGCCAATGTTTCTGCCCAGATAACGAAGCCTTCTTCAGGATAAATAAATCCAAGCGAAGGGTTTTCTTGCCTTGCTTTAGATAAATCGCCGTTCCAACTAATGCCTAGTAAAATATCTTCATCAATGGAAAGTGCTGCAGTGACATTATTAAATGTTTTTACATTCGGTATCAGTGCTTTTAATTTGAGGTAAGCTTGTTTGATGTGTTCAGGATCATTATCATTAACAGAATAACCCAAAGATTTTAATGCCATGGCAAATACATCGCGCGGATCGTCGAGTAATGCGAGTTGATGATGGTATTGAGGATCCCATAAATCACTCCAACGGCGAATGGTGTTGGGTTTAATGTATTTAGTGTTGAAAAAGATACCGGTGATTCCCCAAATCAGTGGAATACTGTATTGGCTGTGCGGATCATATGCGCGGTGCAAGAGCAGGGGGTTCAGGTTATGGTAAGCAGACAATTGAGTTTTGTCTAACGTAGTGAGCAAATGCTGTTTTGACATTAATCCGATGTAGTCGCACGTTGGTTCAATTACATCATAATAGGGTTGTTTTATTGCGCGTAATTTTGCATATAATTCTTCATTGCTATCATAACTAGAGAAATTCACTTTGATGCCAGTTTCTTTTTCAAACTGATGAATAACCTGTTCGGGTATTTCGCCAAACCAAGCGTACACATTCACTATTTTGTCTTCGGCAAGAGCGGGTTGTAAAAAAACAATGCTTAATAAACATAAAAAACAATACAAAAATGTTTTCATGGTTTTTTCCGTAACAAAAGTTGTGAGGCAATAACGAGCAATAAAGTCAATGCAAATAAGATGCTGCACAGTGCGTTGATTTCAGGTTTGACGCCCAAGCGCACCATGGAGTAGATAGTCAAAGGTAAAATTTCGAAGTCAGGGCCCGACACAAAATAACTGATGAGTACGTCGTCAATAGATAGCGTAAAGCTGAGTAACCAGCCAGCAATAAAAGCAGGCCATAATAAGGGTAAGATGATGCGGCTTAAGATGGTGAGATCTGTGGCGCCCAAATCTTTGGCCGCTTCAAAAATATGTTCATCAAGGCTCGTGATGCGGCTATAGACAGTGACAACGACAAAAGGAATGCAAAAAGTAATATGGGCGAGCAATAAACTCCAAAATCCGAGAGGAATTTTGATAAAGCTAAATAAGAGTAGTAGTGAAATGCCCATCACAATATCTGGCGATAAAATTAAAATAAAAATCAAGGCAGATAAAAGTTTACGGCCCAAGAAATGGTAGCGATAGAGATTAATTGCAGCAAGTCCTCCTATGCACATGGCAACCGTGGCGGCTGCAATACCGAGTAATAGTGAGTGCAGTGCTGCAATCCATAAATCGGTATCGGCCATGAGCTCTTGATACCAGCGCCAGGAGAACCCATGCCATACTAAAGAATATTGTGCATCGTTAAATGAATAAACCATTAATACCGCTATGGGAATATAGAAAAATAAATAAATACTAGTGAGGTAAGAAATGGCGGGTAATTTCATGCTAATGTTCTCTTTGCTTTACCGCGAGTACTGCGCCAGTAGATTAATAACAAACAGACTAAGACAAGCATAAAGACAATGCTGATGGCTGAGCCTAATGGCCAGTTTTGTGCGACAAGGAATTGATTTTGTATTAAGTTGCCTAACAACATCGCTTTAGACCCACCGAGTAAATCTGGAATATAAAAAATAGTCATCGCAGGCAGAAAAACCAAAATACAACCTGATAAAATGCCAGGTAAGGTCAGAGGAAGAATGATTTTGCTAAAGGTAGTTAAACGGTTGGCGCCTAAGTCTCTGGCTGCGTCTACCAGGCGATGATCTAGTCGTTCGATGTTGGTAATTAAAGGAAAGATCATAAACGGCAGTAAGTTATAAACGAGTCCTATCATGACTGCTACATCGCTAAATAAAATGGGCAAGGGCTGATGAATGATGCCAAGCCAGCATAGAATGCTATTAATGACACCTTTCGCCTTGAGCAGGGTAATCATGGAGTAAGTGCGAATCAGCGAACTTGTCCAAAAAGGAATGATTGTGAGCAAGAGAAGCAACCATTTTAAGCGTTTTTCACATTGTGCAATAAAATAAGCAAATGGGTAACCCAGTATGAGACAAATGAGGGTGCATAATCCTGCTAAATAGAAAGACTGTTCGAAGATGGTTAAATAAATGGTGTTACGTAAGGTGGTATAATTTTGAAAAGTGAGCGGCAAGCTTAGTAAATTGGTTTGATCATGGCTTAAAAAGCTAGCTACTGCGATCAAACCAAAAGGCAATAAAGCAAAGAGTGCTAGCCATAGCCAAATGATACTGAGGGAAAATATTTTTACTTTATTATCATGTCTCATGGGGCAGTACCATTTCCCAGCCCGAAAGCCACGTGACCCATACTGCATCGCCAATGACATATTCTAGTTTGTCATCGTCTTCATTAAAGAATTTAGTAGCAGTAATGAGTTGTTTGTCAGATAAGCGTACTATTAAATCAACAGTAGTACCCTTATAAATCACTTCTTCTACAATGCCAGCAAACATGTTAGTAGAATCTGTGACTTCATTTTGGTCCCATACGACAAGATCTTCTGGTCTGACTAAAACATGAATTTTTTGATTTAAGCGAAGGGAAATTTTGCTTTTAACGGTGTAGCGTTTGCCTTGAATATCAACCGTTGTGTTTTTTTCTTGATGATCAACGACAGTGGCATCGAAAATATTCACTTCACCGATGAAGCTCGCTACAGAAAGATTAGCAGGCTCTTCATACACTTGTCGTGGTGTCCCCACTTGCTCAATATTACCTTCATGCATCACCACCACGCGATCTGACATAGAAAGTGCTTCTTCTTGATCGTGCGTTACAAAAATAAATGTAATGCCTAGTTTGCGTTGTAATTGCTTTAATTCTATTTGCATCGTTTTTCGTAAATGATAATCGAGAGAGCTGAGTGGCTCATCCAGTAAAAGCACTAAAGGTTGGTTAATTACAGCACGGGCAATAGCCACCCGTTGTTGTTGGCCACCGCTGAGTTTTTGCGGTTTACGTGAGGCAAACTTTTCGAGTTTTACAATTTTTAAGGTATCTGCGACACGTTGTTGTATTTCGTCTTTAGGCCGTTTTTGGCAGCGCAAGCCAAATGCCACATTTTCCCACACAGTCATATGAGGAAATAAAGCATAGCTTTGGAATACCGTGTGCACATGACGTAAGTGCGGCGGTAATCCACAGGCGTCTTTTCCATTAATATAGATAGCGCCGGTTGTAGGTTCTTCAAAGCCCGAGATTAAGCGTAGTAAGGTGGTCTTGCCACAGCCTGAAGATCCTAACAAAGTCAGAAATTCGCCATGGCGTATTTCGAGGTTTAGGTGACGTAAGATGTCTTGTCCATGAATCGTTTTTGATACGTCGCGCAGTTCAAGTACATTCGTTGTCATTATCGCCGTATTGTCTCCCCATTAAGCAGATCGTTTATAAAAAACTCCGATTATCAAGCTATCGGGAGAAAATGTCCATAAAAAAAGCGTGGGTGGGTTTGGCCGGCCTTGAAATTTATTTTCCTTACCTTATAATAAGGAATTACTAAGTTAGTAAGGAAATAAGGCCGTGACAGTAGCAACGATTACTAGTAAAGGACAAACGACTATTCCTCAAGAAATTCGAGCTTATTTGGGAGTGCACCCTGGCGATAAGCTTGAATTCTTGATTGACGTTCAGGGGCAAGTGGTTTTGACGCCTCTAACTTCAGATGTAAGAGAATTAAAGGCGTTGCTACCTAAGCCAAAAAAGAAGGTCACTGTTGAGCAAATGAATAAAATAATTGCCAAAAGAGGGTCTAAAGAGTGAAGGGTGTTGATACCAACATACTTGTTCGTTATATCTTGCAAGATGATCCCAGGCAAAGCCAGTTAGCTACGGATTTTATTGAAAATGAGTGTTCTGTTGAAGCGCCCGTATTTATTAATGGCATTGTACTTTGCGAGCTTGTCTGGGTGCTGGAATCGGCCTATGAATATCCCAAAAAAAGTATAGCAAATGTTATAGAAAAGATACTACGCATTCGACAATTTCATATTCATGAACCAGAGATAGCGTGGAAGGCCCTGCATGGCTACTCGTCAAGCGGAGGGGCTGATTTTTCTGATCATTATATAGCTAATTTAAATATGCAATATGGCTGTGATTATACCGTCACTTTTGACAAAAAAGCGGCACGTGCAGTTGGGTTTCATCATCTGGTATCTCAGTAGCTTTTGTAGTACAGTGAGCCCCATGAAAAAAATACTCTTTCTTTTTGTCTCTGTTTTCTTTTTATTACTGTCGTTCAATTTCGCTGGCCAAAAAGCGCATGCGAGCTTATCTGCTAAAATAAACAATGAATTAAAAGAAATAGATGATACGGCGAGTATCGGGATACTCGTCCAAGATCAGAAAACAGGAAAAATCCTTTATAGTAAAAATGCGGGCCACTATTTTATGCCTGCTAGTAATGAAAAATTATTGACAGCATTCGCAGCATTGCAATATTTAGGGGAAAATTTTGTATATAAAACAACATTGTTTGTTGATACCCAGAAAATACACGGTGGAATATTAAACGATAATGTTTATTTAAAGTTTTCCGGCGATCCCACTTTTACGGTGGCCCAACTGGATTCTTTAGTCCACGCTCTTTCGCAGGCCGGTATTCATGCTATCAATGGAAATATCGTGATAGACGATTCAGCATTTGATCAAATGAGTATGAGTCCAGGATCCACGTGGGATGATAAAGATTTTTGCTGGGGATCGCCCATTAACGCAATTACGATTGGGCATAATTGTGTAAGGGCCATGTTAGTTCCTGCAGAAAAGTTAGGGCAGCTAGCTTATTTGTCATTCCCGGATTTTCCGCAGTCTTTGCAGTTTGGCAGTCACGTTGTCACAGGCGATACCACCAAAGAAGATTGTATTTTTAAAGCAAAACGCAATAGCGAAACAGGCTACCTTATCAGTGGTTGTATTAAAGCATCGATGCCACCAGAGAATGTGGACATGGCAATTAATGATTCGCGCTCTAACGCCCAGTTTTTATTGACTTATCTTTTACGTAAAAATCATATTGGTGGCACGTACCGTGTTGAGTTTAAGAAAGTAGATCATTTTCCTGCAGTATTGGCGACTGAGATTTCTCAGCCGTTAACGGCTTTATTAACGACTATGTTAAAAAAGTCAGACAATACCATTGCTAATTCACTTTTTAAAACAATGGGTGCGATCTATGCAAAAGACATGGGTAGCTTTCAAAATGGCAGCGAAGCAGTGCGTTCTATTCTGAGTCAATCCATTAAGCTTGATATTCCAGCAACGACGTTGATCGATGGTAGTGGTGGATCACGTTATGATTTTTTAACGCCGCAGCAAATAGTGACATTATTGCAAAGTATCTCTCAATCTAAACAATATGCTGTTTTTCTTTCTGCATTACCTATCGGTGGAAAGGATGGCACGCTGAAAGCACGTATGCAACATTCCGCAGCATTTGAAAAAGTGTTTGCAAAAACAGGGACGGCAACCGCTGTGAGTGCTTTGTCAGGTTATTTAGAAACGCAAAAAAAACATACCGTTGTTTTTTCTATCATGATTAATGGATTTGTTGACATGCCAAATCGTTATCAAGAT
>Ga0206868_10191_pt1 | contig 16872 bp, 17 predicted proteins | sample Alteio_BWOrgCont_38_FD_152901 | JGI IMG/M metagenome (GOLD analysis project Ga0206868, IMG submission 152901) | Enriched cells from forest soil in Barre Woods Harvard Forest LTER site, Petersham, Massachusetts, United States -... | ecosystem: Environmental > Terrestrial > Soil > Temperate forest >... | reverse complement strand
TGCGCCAGGATATCGACGCCGCGGCGGCGCTTGGCCGGCTGCTTGTTGCGGCACCATTGCACGGCTTTGTCGAAGACGGGCCGTCCTTCGGCTTCATCGCTGGCAATAGCTTGCAGTGTGCTGTTTGCCGCCCAGGGGCTGCCTTCGTCGTCTTCATCGTCGTAGTCGCCTTCGAGGGTTTGCTGAAAAAGTTCGTCGATTTCTGCCTGCGTTGCCATAATCACCGTCCTTCAAGAGAATAAGCGGTAGGGCGGGCATCTGGCGTATTTGAGGAATCGGATAGGGTTAAATTCGACTCAAAGTGGATAGACTGTACGTTCATCCTGCTTTCTGTGAGGTTTTCGTGTTCCTGCGCACTGTTCGATCTCTCTCTTTCGCCCTTCTTTTTGTTTCTGGTTATGGCCTGGTCTCAGTGTCGGCGCTTGCGCCCGATGCTCCGCAGACGATTGCGGCGAAGACTGCCGGAATGCATCGCGAGGATGGTTTCTTTCCGGTCGTGCGGGATGATAAAGCTGGCAAGTTGTACCTCGAAGTGAAAGGCGACAGCCAGGATTTTCTGTTGCTGGATCATATCCCGTATGGCCTTGGTTCGAACGATGTTGGCCTGGATCGTGGCCAGTTGGGTCAGGGGCGCGTGGTGCATTTCTCCCGCTTCGGCAACAAGATTCTGCTGATCGCGCCTAACCTGAACTATCGCTCCAGCGCTCCCGATGCAGCCGAGCGGATCGCGGTCAAGGAGTCGTTTGCCGAGTCGGTGCTGTGGGGTTTCAAGGTCGAGGCAGAGGAGAGTGGCCGCTACCTGATCGATGCCACGGACTTCTTTCTGCGCGATGCGCATGGGGTGGCCGAGCGGATACAGGCTGCAGGGCAGGGCAACTATAAACTCGACTCCAGCCGCTGTGCGATCACGGACGAAAATACAAAGAATTTCCCCAAGAACACAGAGGTTGAGGCGATTCTTACCTTTGCCTCGGAGGGAACTCCAAAGGGTCAGTTTGTTGCCTCGGTGACGCCGGATGCGCACTCAGTCACGGTGCGCGAACATACCTCCTTCATTCAGCTTCCGGAGGCGGGGTACGTTCCGCGCAAATTCGATCCGCGCTCGGGCTACTTTCCCTTCCGATACCGCGACTACTCGGTGCCCATCAACGAACGCATGGACCAGCGCTTGATTGTTCGCCACCGGCTGGAGAAGCGCGATCCGAATGCGCCTGTTAGCGATCCAGTGAAGCCAATTGTGTATTACGTCGACCGCGGCGCGCCGGAGCCGATTCGCTCCGCATTGGTCGAGGGTGCGAACTGGTGGAAAGATGCCTTTGAGGCGGCGGGCTTCAAAAATGCTTTTCGTGTAGAGGTACTGCCGGAGGGCGCGGACCCCATGGATATTCGCTACAACATGATCCAGTGGGTGCATCGAGCGACGCGCGGCTGGAGCTACGGCGAGGCGGTCACCGATCCGCGCACTGGCGAGATTATCAAGGGCCAGGTGACGCTGGGCAGCCTGCGCGCGCGGCAGGATTACAAGATTGCCGAGGCGCTGCTTGCTCCTTATGTCGAAGGCCAGCCGATTCCTCCCGAACTTGAGCAGATGGTGCTGGCCCGGACCCGCCAACTGGCGGCGCATGAGGTGGGGCATACGCTGGGGCTGCATCACAACTTTGCCGCATCGAGCCTGAACGAGAAGATGGGCCAGGGCGTTTCGGTGATGGATTACCCTCACCCGTGGGTCACTCTGGATGCGGCTGGCAAGCCGACCCTTGAGAAGGCATACTTTACCGGCGTCGGCGCGTGGGACAAGGCGGCGATCAAGTACGGCTATGCTCAGTTTCCGGCAGGTGACGAGGCTAAGGATCTGGACGCGGTGCTCAAGCAGAATGAGGCTGACGGGCTGCGCTACATCACCGACGAGGATTCGCGGCCATTGGGTAGCGCGCATCCATACGCGCATCTGTGGGATAACGGCCCCGATGCTCCTGCCGAACTGGATCGCATTCTCGGCGTGAGAAAGGCTGCGCTCGATCGCTTTGGTGAAAACGCGATTCGCGTCGGCGAGCCGATGTCGGAGCTGGAAGAGACACTGGTGCCGCTCTACATGCTGCATCGCTACCAGACCGAGGCTGCGGCCAAACTGATCGGCGGGCTGGATTACCGTTACGCAGTGCGTGGCGCCAATTCGAGTGAGACGGGCATGGTGACGGAGATGCTCACGCCGGAGCGGCAACGCAAGGCGCTGGCGGCGGTGCTGCAGACCATTGAACCCGAAGTGCTCACGCTTTCACCCGAGTTTCTGTCTATTCTGCCGCCTAAGCCGCCGGGGTATCCGCGCACACGGGAGTCGTTCGAAGGGCATACGGGATTGACCTTCGATCCGGAGGGTGCGGTCGAGGCAGCTTCCGATCTTACTGCGTCGCTGCTCTTTGATCCGGCGCGCGCCAGCCGTTTGGTGGAGTATCACGCCATCGACGCCAAGGCCCCCGGTCTGGATGAGGTGATCGATCAGACGTTGCAGACCACATGGGAATCTCCCCGCCAGGACGGCTTGCTGGGGCAGACGCAATATGCCGTGGAGACGGTCGTTCTTACCCACCTGATGCAGTTGGCGGTGGCCAAACAGGCTTCACCGCAGGCACGGGCGATTGCGCTGACGCAGATTTCCCAATTGCAGGCGTGGCTGATCGACCAGTTGGATATGGAACTTCCTACCGGGTTGGAGGCTCACTGGTCGGCGGCATTGGACGATATTGAACGGTTCTGGAAGGATCCGGAGAAGTTTGTCACCGTACCGGCGTTGGCTACGCCTCCGGGGCAGCCGATAGGGTCGGAAGATGACGAGGATTTTGCGATCCGGTAAGTTGGACTTAACGGGGAGGGGCGAATGAAGTCATTACAGGGTCCTGTGGTTTTAGGCCTCTTCTATGCATCGGCGTTCTGCGCACTGGCGCAGAACGCCGATAAGAGCGCCTCCGGCATAGAAACGCCCATCCACAGCTACACCCTGGAATTTGGCAAACCCCAGAAAACCGGGCTGGGCGGAGGCGGCACGGCGATGAGCGCACTCCATATCTGTGACGATGACGGCACAGTTTTCCTGGAGGTCAGTGACAACCGGAGCGATGGCATGGGGTTGATGACATTGCACTCCCTGGATCGGGCGGGAGAATCGATCCGATTCAGGCCAGGCCATTTGCCGGGCTACACAGATCAAATCAGCCATCCCGTCCGCTTCTTCGCCAATGAGACGCAGGTTGCGGCGTTGGTGTACGCCACACAGGTCAAAGCAAATCTCTCCGATCCGCCGGCTGATCATCAGGTCGAGCTAGTCCTGATATATGACCGCAAAGGCGCGCTCCAGAAGGTTGTGCCCTTGCCCGATGGCTTACGAGTGCGCGCAGCGGGCCTGTACGAATCCGGAAATTTGCTGGCGGTTGGAGCGGACGACCGCGATCATTCTGCGCGGCTGCTGGTCATCGACGGGAGTGGAGAGACGATACGCGAGATTCGGCTCTTCGATCAGGACTATAACTTGCGCAGGAATGCCAAACAAGACCAGATGCTATCTAGCGTCATACAGAATAAGTCCGGGGCGCTGGAAATGATGCAGATCCTTCCTCACGGGCCGAATTTGTTGCTCATCCCGGTTTATAGCAGGCAGCCGATCATCGAAGTGAACGAGCACGGCATTGTTCGCGTATATCCGTTGCAAGTGCCCGATGGCTTGTTCCTGGGCGAGGCGCTCTCCGTCGGCAAGCGAAGCTGGAGTTTCGAAACCTCGAGAGGCGGCTTCAAGGAGCCGAAAGAAAACGAGGAGCCACCCAAAATGTTTGCAATCGATCCGGGGCCGGTCCTGGTCTTCGACCCTAACGATGGCAGTGTATTGCGCAAAATTGATAAATCGCCGGATAACTCCCAGGCAAGGTTAGTTTGCGAAAAGGATGGGGAATTCACGGCATTAACGACCGACCATACAGATGGCAGTCTAGAGGTACTGAAGGCGAGCATTCCGCGATGATGCCCGGAGTGATCTAGTGGGTACCTCAAGAAAGGGAAATTTATGTCCGCTAAGACGCGCCGGAGAGTTTTCCCGGGCTTCGAAGCGGTCTGAGCCGCCTTTGGCCACCCACTTATTGGTGTGTCAGGTGTAATCGCCGGCGGAGAAGTGCTCCCAGCCGTGTGGTTCGAGGGGTTGGGGGCCTGCTTCTGTGAGCAGCGTGACGCGTGGCTGTTTCTTTTTTGTGGGACGCATGCGGCCGATCTCGGTGATGGCTACGCCTGCGATCTTGTGCGGGATTTTGGCCGAGGCGGGTGCGGTGAAGAGCAGTTCATAGTCTTCGCCGCCCTCGAGGGCCATCGCTTGCGTGGCTCCAGTACCCAGAGGCAGAGCGGTGGAGTCTATCTCGGCAGCGACGCCGGACTCTTCGCACAAGTGCGTTAAATCGGTCGACAGGCCGTCGCTCAAATCCATGGCTGCTGACGCCAGGCGGTGCTTGCGTAGCCAGAGTCCTTGCGCGATACGCGGTTGGGGATAGAGGTGCGGAGCGGCCTTCGAGGCGGCTGTACATTGCGCAAAGCATTGAGGCGATTGGGTTAATGCCGCCAGTTCAGCCGCCGCGCCGCCCAGGCTGCCAGTGACATAGATGCGGTCGCCGGGTTTTCCCCCGGAGCGCAGCAATGCCTTGCCGCGCGGGACAGCTCCGGTGAGCACGATGTCGGCAATGGCCAGGGGTGACTCGGCAAGATCGCCTCCAGAAAGGGGGATGTGATGTTCTGCGGCCAATGCCAGCAGGCCGTCCAGGAAGCGGTCTACCCACGTTGGTTTTCCGTTGCTGGAAACGGTCAGTTCGCGGGGAAGGCCAAGGGAGAGAAAGGCTGCAACTGGGCGCGCGCCCATGGCCGCTAAATCACTCAGGCCGCGGGCGAGGGTGCGATGGCCGACCGACTCCGGCGGGTGCCAGTCGAGGCGGAAGTGGCGGCCTTCGATGGAGAGATCGGTGGTGATGGCCAGCTCTTCTCCGGGCTTGAGACGGAGGAGCGCACAGTCGTCGCCGATGCCGAGCCGGACTCTGGATCGGGAGGACGGAATCGCAGCCGCCCGGGTACGAATGGTCTGCAGAAGGGCCAGCTCGCCGCCAGGTTTTGCCGTCTGGCCGGATTTCAGGATGGGTTTGGGAAGCTGCACTCTTTTTGAAGCATAGCGCGTTGCGGGACGGGTCAGAGGGCAGGAATGTGCCAAAAACCCGTAAAGATTCCAAGAGGGTTGGCCGATAATTCTGGCGGATTCCGAATCCCGGTGCTCTACAATAAGCGTTACCAGATCCGGTCACGTCCGTTCAGCTGGAAATGTTCTGAGCGGACCTCGGAGCTTTTTCGTCTTATCGGGAATATATCTCGTCTAATGGAAGAGCGGCGGGAGGTGACGTTGAGGGAATTGAATGTTTCGTAAGCGTTATTACATTTTATTTGTTGCACGGGATGAAGACGGTCGCGTACGCAAGATCTCGCTTCCGATTCAGTACATGTACGGGTTTGTCGCCGCTGCGCTGGTGGGTACCTTTACGATCGTCGGCTTGGCCGGGTCGTATACGCGTATGTTATTGAAAACAGAGAGTTTCAATCAGGTTCGCCAGGAGCGCGAGACGCTCCGCAAAAATTATCAGCAGATGGCCGCCGTGGCGCACGAACGCGATATTCAGGTCGCCTCCCTGGGAGCTCTGGCCAGCGAAGTCAGCGCAATTTACGGCTTGAAACAGAACAAGATGAGCGGAAAGCAGTCCGCAGCCGCGGCTGCAGCAGCTCCGACGCCGAATAGCCTGGCGCTTACCGACGATGTGAATCAGCAGCAGGTAAAGCTTTCCCTGGACCAGTTTTATGCGTTGCGCAGCCAGGCGCTTTCGGGACGGGTTTCGCGTGCTCTGGAGGGTGGGCTGACCCCAGGCTCCGGATTGACAGATTGGACCCAGATTGCCGATGCGCCATCCCTCTGGCCAGTCGAAGGCGTGGTTACGTCGAGCTTTGGCGAACGTCAAGATCCCTTCAATGGGGAGGGCGCTTTTCACGCTGGGCTGGATATTTCGGCTCCTTCCGGCACGGTTGTGCGGGCTACTGGCGATGGGCTGGTTGATTCTGCTGAGGTGACGAATGGTTATGGCCGCGAAGTGATCATCGATCACGGCCACGGCGTGCGCACGGTTTATGGGCATCTCTCGGGAATGATCGTGCTTGCCGGACAGCATGTGGTGCGCGGGCAGATTATCGGATACGTCGGCCAGACAGGCCGCTCCACCGGGCCGCATCTGCACTACGAGGTGCGCATCAACAACACGCCGGTGAATCCGCATAAGTATCTGCGCTCGACCTTTGTTGAAGTAACGGCGAGCAATGTCTCGCAGCCAGCGCCGGTAGCAGCACACACGGGCAAGTAGACCCGAAATCGACTGAGGTTTCATGTAACACAAGGGGGACAGGCTCGAGCCTGTCCCCCTTGTCGTTGCTGGCTGGGCTACTCGAAGAGAGCAGGAATTTATTTCGTGCCGCTGTTCGAATCTTCACTGCTCGCGGAACCGGTTGCCCCGTTCAGCAGTTCTATGGGAAGGTTTTGCGGCAGTGCCGCGTTCACCACGACGCGGTTGCGATGCTGGGTGATCTCGGCGGTTTTGAGCACTTCTTTCAGGCTGTTGTTGGCGGTGTTGGCGCTCAGTCCGGCCGTTGCCCCGCGGGCCAGGTTGAGCAGCAGGTTCAGCGATGCAGCCTGGCTAGCCGCGGTGTTTTCGTCGCTGGCGATCTCGATGACCCGTAGCTTGAGCGCTCCCGCCCAATGCACGGACGCAAGAAAGGTCGTGTTGGCGGCGAGGGGAAGTTCCATTCCTAAAACGCTGATGTTACCGTTTTCGGTGAAAGGCAGGCCGACCTGGCCCATGGCCCAGGCGACTGAGAGAATCGGCATCTCGGAGTAGTGCTCGGCCAGCAGTGTCGAGCCGGAAAAGGGCAGCGCTGCGGTGCGATGGCGGTCGAGCATGGAGTGAATCTGCTCGGTGCTAGGCGTATTGGAGATGGCGACCGTGTCGTATGCAATCTGCGCGATGCGAACGGTTCTGCCCTCGCTGGGAATGCTGTAGATCGCGTGCCCGTCGTAGGTTTCCTTGTTGTTGGCGTGGGCTTCGAGCCAGTGGGCCAGCGCCTTGCCGTCCAACTTGCCTACCAGCACCATGGAATAAGCAACTGGCCCGTTGGGGCCGTGCGGATCGGGCATCCGGTGCAAGGCGATGGCGGCTTCTTCCAGGTCGCGCTCCCAGTCGATGCCGGTGGCGTCGATGAAGCCCTGATAATCGGGCGCGCGGGTGATAGGCTTCAGATTTTTATGGACCAAGGCGCGCAACGGGCGCAGATTGACGTAGACGATGCCCTCGGATTCAGGCAGCAGGCGCGCCGCCTCGGGCGGGGCTTTGAAGCGCAGATAGATCGCCGCCGCCAGTATCAGCAGCACGAAAGCGACAATCCAGAGGGTTCTGCGGGTTCTTCTGAGCATTCGATACCGTCAGAATTACCCTACCATCTGCGACGAATTGCAGTCTTCTTTCGTCCCTATGGTTCAAAGACACCCTTTTCGGGCTAAGATATGTTTCAACACTCAAATAAGTTTGCTTGAGCCTCGTAAGAATTTCTAGTTAGTCTTGAAAGGACCATTCTGCATGAATAAGCATGTAACATCACTTGCCTTGGCGTCTTTACTTGTTATGCAGGGCTATCCAATGCTGCATGCGCAGCAGCCTGCCGCAACTCCCGCTCAACAACCTGTGCCTGCTCCTGCAGAGGCTCCGGCGGCTGTACCTGTGGCCGCGCCGACACCAGTACCGGCGAAGCTGGTTCTCACTGATGGAACAGATGTGTCTCTTACATTTGACCAAGATCTCAGCTCGAAGACCGCCGCTGAAGGCGATCCGGTCGTATGTGTTCTTGCCGAGGATTTGAAAGTTGGAGACGTGGTTGTGGCAAAAGCCGGTAGCAAGGCCATCGGAGAAGTAACAAACGCCAAAAAGGCGGGGATGATGGGCAAGGCCGGGGAATTGAATATCCGGATGGATTACTTGAAAGTTGGGGATGTCAAAGTCAAGCTGCGTGGCAGCAAGGGCAAAGAAGGCGCAAGCGGCACGACGTCAGCGATTGTGTTGACTGTTCTCTTTGGACCGATCGGGCTAATCAAACATGGCCATAATATCGATATCACCAAGGGGCAAGCAATCAAGGTCTATGTGGGCGATGACGCCAGCCTCGTCCCCGCTGCTTAATTTATCGAGTAGGTCACCGAGAGACGTAGGCAGAGCATTGAAGATCATGGTCTTCAATGCTCCGCTTGTACAGCGTCCAACTCGGCGTTCAGGTGAATATTACCGCCAGTCACGTTAAGCTTTTTCGTCCAGACTGCGAAACCTTTCTTCTTCACTACGACATCGTGACTTCCTACGGTCACATTGATGGTGGAAGGGGTATTGCCGACGAATGCGCCGTCGATCTCGATGTCTCCTCCTGCCGGTATTGAATCTACGACTACGGACGCCTGGACAGCCACTGCAGGTGACTGAGACGGGACCACCACTACCGGAACTGGGACGGCCTGCGAAGGGGCAGACGCTTTCTGCTTGGCTGAGATTAGTTCGCTACTATGGGCTGTCCAATGTTGATTGATGCCGTTACACGCCTCTTCAACAGAGCCGCCCAGAGATAGCGTGGAATGGCTCATGACAACGTCGCCCGACACATTCGCGAAAACAGCTACCTTGTTCCTATGTCTCAGGTAACCCTTTCCGCCTTCATGGTCAAGTACAACTATGTAATCAGCAAGGTCTTGTCTATTATTCACCAGCACTTCTGAACAACGCTGGCCAAATGTCTTGATGATTTCTGCGGTTTGTGGACGGGCTCCCCCGTGCGATTGCGAAGCGAAGGTTCCGTTGTGTCCGCCCGCTGAGCCGCTAACCTCCCATGATTCGCTGTCGGTGATAAATACCCTCGGTTTCTCGCTCGTTGGAGCGATTGGAACCACTGGGCTTTGCTGTGAAGCGAGGCTGCTAGCAGCAAGGAAAATCAAAGGAGTCAGACAAAGCTTCGCCAAGTTCACATTCGCTCCCATCAAGAATAAGTTCCGGATAGTCAATGAATTCTATGGCCAAACGGTAGCTCTGGCAATCACTAGATATCCGGGACACTGAACATCTCGATAGAACGCTACGGCCAACTATCGATTTTCCTTAATCTCCAAGTGTGAACGTATAAATTTTGCCTGAGCTGGTGACATTCTTTCCAGTTGATTCGAGTGGAGGCAGAAAGCCGAATTCGCCTCTGCCGGCGTCACCACCTACTGTTACCAGGTAGACGCGGGGTGCGATCTTCTTGGTCGTGAATTCGACCGTGTCGCGGGCTGCGCCGCCTGAAGTGTGGGCGACGCCGCCGGTGAGCGAGCGGAACTCGCGGCTGTTGCTGTTGACGCGGAAGCGGATGAGTTGGTATTCGCCGGGCGAGGTGCCCTCGGGGACGTAGAGAATGAACTCAGCCGGGCTGTGCAGGCCGAGGCGGCTGTGGAATCCCGCGACGTTGCCATTCAGGTCGCCTTTGACGATGCCTGCGCTGCTGATGTGCTTGAGTGCGCCGCCGGTTTTGAAGTTGACGACTTCAGCATCGACTTCGGCCCAGTTGCCAGTAGCGTCCTTGACGTAGACGCCCACGCTGTCGACGCCTGGGGGCAGGCCGTTGGCGTTGCTCACGGCAGAGGGAGCCGAGGCGAGGGCAAATCCGGCTCCGCCAGCGCTCGCCTGAGTCTGGGCGCCGCCTCCGGAGTTCTTGGCGATCATGGCGGCGATCACCGCGTCGCCCACGCCAGCCTTTTTCAGGGCGATCACCGCGTCCGGAGAGACATCGTAGTGGCCGGGGTTTGCGCTCACAGTGGCGGAGACGATTTCAGCGGAGAGCCCTGCTTTGGCCATCTTGAGAACGGCTTTGTTATCCAGTTCCTGCTGGGCCATGAGCCGGGAACAGGCGGGCAGGAAACCGAGTGCCAGGATTGCGATTGCCAGTATGGGTTTGCGCACAAATTTCTCCACATTCATGAATGGTTCGGTCTTCAAACCGGGTGCCAGAGGGCCGATTTTCCGGCATTCTGACTGCTCCCGACTTGTCTTCCTACCCAGACTGCGTTGTTTGGGAGCAAAACACGTCAAAGGGAGCGAATGAGAGGATAGAAAGGAACGTCTACGGGGTTGACGCTTGCAGGTTTGCCCCACCCCGGACCCTGTGCTAATCTTAGGTTCTGTGCCGCGAATGCGGCGGGAGCAGGTGTGCCCGCTGATTTCACGTCCAGAAAGCCGGTTTTCCGGCAAATTTTCATGCTGGCGTAGCTCAGCTGGTAGAGCATCTGATTTGTAATCAGACGGTCGGGGGTTCAAATCCCTTCGCCAGCTCCATAATTGCGGCGTGTGAGCCGCCCCGGGCCGGAAGTTAGAGCCGGAGATTGATGCCGGAACGGGAGTAACAAGTTTTTGGGTTGGCTAGTGGGTTAAGTTTCAGGGCTCGACTGGCGGCAGCAACCCGGTCCTCCGCGGTAAATCCCCAGAGGCGTTGCTCGTAGCTCCGAATTGCCGGAGGTTTCCGGATTAGATTCGTGTGCGTCGAGTGGGCCAAAACGGGAAATGCCGGGCAGGTTGAAAGATGGGCACAGGTGGCCGAGTGGTTAATGGCAGCAGACTGTAAATCTGCCGTCCTTTGGGACTACGAAGGTTCGAATCCTTCCCTGTGCACCAGTAGTTGCGGTATGTTTTTGAGGTTCTTGGATGTTGGATAGTCAGGGCCGAGAGCGCAAGTTCAGGATCGCTCTTCTGCTCTACGGCATCCTGGCGGTAGCGGTCTGGTTCAGCTTTGGCGGGAGCATGGTTTTCGTCCTGGGCAGGCAGATCGAGCTTCGGTGGATTCCGCTGTTTGTGATCGGAACCTTTGCTTTTCGGACGTATATCGCCCGCGAGGCAGACAAGATCCGGCGCAGCGGGGAAGACGAAGCAAGTAAGTTGTAAGCAGGGCTGATGTAGCTCAGATGGTAGAGCACTCCCTTGGTAAGGGAGAGGTCACCGGTTCAATCCCGGTCATCAGCTCCAGAATTTAGTTGTTCGCGTTGGGCGGGAGTAACTCAGTGGTAGAGTCACAGCCTTCCAAGCTGTTGGTCGCGAGTTCGATCCTCGTCTCCCGCTCCAGTTTTTGAAGGTGCAAGGTTTGTACAGGGGCACGAATGTTTGAGCAGGCAGTTTTCGCGGTTCAGAACGAGCCGCAGTTTCAGCAGTTGGCTTCGCGGATCGATGCAGCTTTTGCTTCCAACCGCGCAGACTTGTTTCTGGCTTCGGTAGCAGGGAAGAAGCTGCGAGTGCGGCAGTTCGAGGAGATTCTGGCGGCCGGTCTACTGGGTAAGGATTCGCCTGAGCTGTACTCGGCGCTGCCGACCAGCGATCAGGCGCTGATTCGCGAGAAGTACCTGGCGCGGATCGAGAAAGTGCCGGCGGAGTTGCGGCAGCGGTTTTTGAAGATTTACGCGTATTACTGAGTTTGCGTAACGGGTTTTGCAAGACAATTTTTTGGGGGCTGGAGCCGGGTTGCCGGCGCCCTGAGAGTGAAGAGCAGTAGAACCATTTTCGATAGAACCACGAAAAGGATCTGGGGACAGGGATATGGCGAAGGAAAAATTTGATCGTTCTAAGCCGCACGTAAACGTAGGGACGATTGGTCACATCGATCACGGCAAGACGACGTTGACTGCGGCGATCACCAAGGTGTTGTCCAAGCACAACCCGAAGAACACCTTCCGTTCGTTCGACACGATTGATAACGCTCCTGAAGAGCGGGAGCGCGGCATCACGATCGCCACGGCGCACGTCGAGTACGAGACGGCCAACCGTCACTACGCGCACGTGGATTGCCCGGGCCACGCCGACTACATCAAGAACATGATCACCGGCGCGGCGCAGATGGACGGCGGCATTCTGGTGGTAGCAGCGACCGACGGCCCCATGCCTCAGACCAAAGAGCACGTGCTTCTGGCTCGTCAGGTTGGCGTACCCTCGCTGGTTGTGTTTCTGAACAAGTGCGACGCGGTCGAAGACGAAGAGCTGATCGAGCTGGTTGAGATGGAAGTGCGCGAACTGCTCGACAAGTATCAGTTCCCCGGTGATGCGACCCCGGTGATTCGCGGCTCGGCGCTCGGCGCGCTCAACGGCGAAGCCAAGTGGGAAGCCAGCGTCGATCTGCTGATGGCCGAAGTCGACCGCTATGTTCCGCAGCCTGACCGCATGGTCGACCTGCCGTTCCTGATGCCGATCGAAGATATTTTTTCTATCTCCGGCCGCGGCACGGTTGTGACCGGACGTATCGAGCGCGGCAAGGTGAAGGTGGGCGAAGAAGTTGAGATCGTCGGCTTCCGCGAGACGCGCAAGACGGTTGTGACCGGCGTTGAAATGTTCAAGAAGCAGTTGGACGAAGGTCTGGCCGGCGACAACGCTGGTCTTCTGCTCCGCGGCATTCCCAAGGAAGATGTGGAACGTGGCATGGTGTTGGCCAAGACCGGATCGATCAAGCCCCACACCAAGTTCAAGGGCGAAGTTTACGTTCTGAGCAAGGAAGAAGGCGGACGTCACACTCCGTTCTTCAACGGCTACCGTCCTCAGTTCTACTTCCGCACCACGGACGTGACGGGTACGGCCAAGCTTCCGGAAGGCACGGAGATGGTGATGCCGGGCGACAATATTCAGTTGGAGATCGAGCTGCACACGCCGGTGGCGATGGAAAAGGGCCTGCGCTTCGCGATCCGCGAAGGCGGACGCACCGTCGGAGCGGGCGCGATCAGCGAGATCATCGCGTAAGAACAGGGATAAGGGAACAGGGAATAGAAAGACCAAACCCTGTCCCCTATCACTCAAGAATTCAAGAAGACCGGCGCGGAACATATCCGTACCGAATCAGTTAGGATACGAAGATGCGGGAAATCGTGACATTGCAGTGCACCGAGTGCAAAGAGCGCAACTACACAACGACCAAGAACAAGAAGACGACCACCGGCCGTCTGGAGTTTGCCAAGTTCTGCAAGCGTTGCCGTTGCCACAAGCCGCACCGGGAAACGAAGTAATAAGGCAGGGAATAGGGACCAGGGAATAGGGAACAGAAAGCCGCAGAATAGGCTTAAGATTGTTCCCTGGTCCCTGTTCCCTGATCTCTTGCTTCTAGGGGAGTAAGCTCAACGGTTAAACTGTCGGTCTCCAAAACCGAACTTGAGAGTTCGAATCTCTCCTCCCCTGCCAGATTGAGCGGGTCATCGTCCGGATCGTATCCGGGCAACAGAAGGAAGTAGCAGTATGGCAAAGACAGCATTGGCGGCGGGCGAGCCAAACCAGCCCAAGTCGAACGCGGCAATGGAGTGGGTGACAACCCGCTACGAAAGCAGCCGTACCTTTCTCGGCGACGTGCGCAATGAGATGCGCAAAGTGGTTGCGCCCTCACGTAAAGAAGTGCAGGCGACCACGACAGTTGTGCTGGTGACGGTCTTCGTCTTCGGACTTTTCTTCTGGGTCGTGGACAGCGTCTTCATCTTTGGACTGAATCAGCTTATGACTAAGCTCGTTGGCCCGCAGTAGGGTCGAAAGAGACACAGGGAATGACAGAAGAACTGGATCAGCAACCCGTACCGGAAGCAGCGCTGGAAACGGCTCCCCCACGGAATGAGAACTTCAAGTGGTACATTCTGCACGCCTACTCGGGCTTTGAGCGCAAGGTCAAGGAATCGCTGGAGAGCCGCATTCAGGCCTTTGGCCTGGAGTCGAAGTTCGGCCGCATCATGATTCCCACCGAGGCTGTGACCGAGACGGTCAATGGCAAGAAGAAGACCGTCGACCGCGTCTTCCTGCCCGGCTACGTGCTGATCGAGATGGAACTGGACAACCAGATCTGGCACATCATCAAGGAAACGCCGCGGGTTACTGGCTTTCTTGGCACGGGCGACAAGCCGGTGGCGCTGAGCGAAGAAGAGATCAGCTCGCTGCTCAACCGCTCCGACGAGGCCAAGGAAAAGCCGCGCCAGAAGATCAGGTTCGAAAAGAACGAGTCCGTCCGCATCACCGACGGGCCTTTTGCCAACTTCAACGGCATCGTGGACGAGATCAACGAAGACCGCGAGACCCTCAAGGTCATGGTCACCATCTTCGGCCGCTCCACGCCGGTTGAGTTGGAGTTTGGCAAAGTCGAAAAGATTGAGTAAGGCAGCTTCTAGCTACTAGCTTTCAGCTTCTAGCCAGGCCGCGACCTAGCGCGGCTCGGTTGCAGGCAAACGATAGAGCAGCCTTACCAAAATTGATTCAAGAGAAATCACCAGCTAAAAGCTAGCGGCTAGGAGCTAGAAGCTGGTTTCCGAAGGAAACACGACATGGCACCTCCGAAGAAAATTACCGGCTACGTCAAGCTTCAGATCGTCGCCGGCAAAGCAACCCCGGCACCTCCCGTTGGCCCCGCGCTCGGTCAGGCACAGGTCAACATTATGGAGTTCTGCAAGCAGTTCAACGCGCGCACCTCTGAAAAGTCGATGGAAGGTCTGACCATTCCGGTCGTGATCACCGTGTACGCCGATCGCACTTTCTCCTTCGTCACCAAGACTCCGCCAGCCTCAAACCTGCTGCTGCGCGCCGCCGGCATCCCCAAGGGTGCAGGCGTGCCCAACAAGGACAAGGTAGGCAAGGTGACCGAAAAGCAGGTCCGCGAGATCGCCGAGACCAAGCTGCCCGACTTGAATGCTGCTTCAGTTGAAGCGGCCATCAAGAGCATCAAGGGAACGGCGCGGTCGATGGGCATTGAAGTTGTGGCCTAAGACTGTTCAATCCTAGACAATGAAGGCCCTCCCTTAATCGGGAGGGCCTTTTTGTTGTTTATGCCGTATCGTTCACTTGACATTTGTATATATGAAAACAATAGAATGTATGTACAGAGGTTTCGATATGGCTGTGACTTTGACATCGATGCGTCTTGATACAAAGCTGGCCGATGAGGCTGCGAAGCTGATTGGCGTGAACTCGCGCACTGACGCAATCCATAGAGCTCTGAGAGAACTTGTTTCAACGGAGCGCTTCAAGAATGTGCTTCTGGAGTATGGAGGAAAGGGGTCCTTTGCCGGTTCAGACGAGGGGTCCAAGTAGAGGTTGTTGAGTTGCTCCAGGAGATATCCGCATGAGTAGCTCGGCAATCTTCGATACCAGCATCCTGATCGACCAGATTCGCAGCGATAAGTATCATGCTCGTATTCCATCGGTTATTGGTCCGATCCGTATTTCATCTGTGGTTCTTGCCGAGCTGGCGCGGGGAGCGGTCACAAAAACCGATGCAAAGATCCTTCGGGCTCTCACGAAAAATCAGAAAATTCTCACCCCAACGGAGAAGAATTGGATTGAATCGGGTGAGCTTCTGGCCAACATGCGCGCAGACCATGGCTTTGAATCGACCAAACTTCGCGATCTCCACTTCGATGTGCTTATCGCCCTTACCGCGCGGTCTTGCGGCGCATGCCTGATTACCTCCAATCGGGCTGATTTTGAACTCATCCGCACATACAGGGATTTTGATCTTGAAGTCTGGTAACGAGTTGGCTAGAAATCATCGAGTTCTCGACTGGCTTACCGCCAGCCTGCTTTTTATTGCTACGGGAGCCTTCGTCCTCTGGCAGAACGCGCACGTCGCTGTCCTCTGGGATTTGAGCTACCTGCTCGATACCAGTTGGCGTATCGCGCTGGGACAGGTTCCGTATCGCAACTTTCCTCTGGTGCATCCGCCACTGACGTTTCTGATCCAGGCTGCGCTGATGCGGATCGCGGGGCGCGCCTATTGGGTCCAGATCGCCTATGCCGCGTTGGTCGGTGGGCTTGGCACGGTCATCGCCTGGCGGATCATCTTTCGCATTTTGCGCGAGAAGATTACTTGGGCCTGGCCTGTATCGTTCGCTCTCGCAGCGCCGCTTTGCTTCCTCGGCGTCTATGGCATCTATCCTCATCCCATTTATGACTGCGACAGCGCCTTCGCGGTTCTGATTGCTATCTTTCTGCTGCAGCGGCTCGCGCAGGAAACGCACACTGGATGGCGGGTCTGGATGCGATGCGCGCTCACCGGCGTGACTCTGATGCTGCCAGTGCTTTTCAAGCAGAACATAGGCCTGCCCTTCCTCTTAGCGGTCGTTGCGGGACTGTTTCTGCTGTTTATCGCAAGCCAGTTGCCGACAAGAGGTCAGGTCCTATGGCCGGGTGTTCTTCTGCCGGGTGAACTGCAATGGATCTTTGCTGGAGCTGCGTTCGCAGTGATTCTTGCGGCTTTTCTCATCCATCGGACCGCAGGCCTGGGGAGTTATTTTCACTGGACGGTGACCTTCGCCGGACAGCGCCGCTTGCCCGGGCTTGGCGATATGCTCGCCGTCTACTGGCAGCCGTCCTTCTTCTGGACCATTCCTACCTTCGCCGCCGGTCTTCTGCTGATGCATACGCGCTGGATCACAAAGGGCTGGGGACGGCTGCTGGCTCTTGCGCTGGCCGCCGCGCCGTTTATTGGCAGCCTCATCTTCCTCATTGTCGAGGACGATCTGGACGAGCGCGGCGACAATCTGCTGGCGATCTGGCCGCTGTTGTTGCTGGCTGCCTTACTCTTTGCTCTGGTCGAGCTGCGCAAGGGAATTACTCTGGCGCGGCTGCTGCCGGTGTTTATCCTTGCCGCTATTCACGGCACGTTTCTCTCGCAACAGCTCTGGGGATCGACCTATGCCATCTGGCCGCTGCTGATGATTCTGATTGCGGGAGTGCTGGCATCGCTGCCGCGCAATGCGGG
>Ga0206868_10190_pt1 | contig 16909 bp, 10 predicted proteins | sample Alteio_BWOrgCont_38_FD_152901 | JGI IMG/M metagenome (GOLD analysis project Ga0206868, IMG submission 152901) | Enriched cells from forest soil in Barre Woods Harvard Forest LTER site, Petersham, Massachusetts, United States -... | ecosystem: Environmental > Terrestrial > Soil > Temperate forest >... | reverse complement strand
GCCAATTCGTGCTCCCAAAGCGCGTGCGACGAGGCAAGAGTCGCGTGACCACAGAGGTCGACTTCGGCCTTTGGCGTAAACCAGCGCAAATCGAAGCCGTCTTGATTCTTCACCAGGAACGCTGTCTCCGCGTGGTTCATTTCGCGGGCGACGTTCTGCAACCAATCGTTGGCCGGCCAGGCTGGCAGCACATAAACCGCCGCCGGATTCCCCGCGAACGCGCGATCGGTGAACGCATCGACCACGAGAAACTTGTGGGTTTTGGTGCTCATCGAATACCTCGAATTGAGACATATCTTTAGTGCAACGAGGACCGCGAAAGGCGGCAACAAATCGACGAGAAAAAGTGATCAGCCACCGCCCGCACGATCTAGGATATGCGATCGTGTCGCGAGGTTCGCAATTTCGCAACGCGCCGCAATTTGGCTGGCCCGTCGCGCGAACGAGGGAAGCCTCAAGCTGGCATGCACGCCTGGGGCTTCCCTCGTTCGCGCGTCGGGCTAACACAAATCGCGCGTCACTTCGACGGTGCGCGGTGAGTGAGACTGTCCAAATGCTGGTGGAATTCTTCCGAATTGAGTTGAATTGCCATGATCTGTTCCCAGGCCTTGCGGCGATCGGGCTGGGATTTCAGGAACCCGGAGAGGAATCCTCGCTCACTTTCAGTCGGGAAGCGTGCGAGTGTCGCCAAAGTCAATGCTTCGAGAACCTGGTCGTCGGAGCGCGAGCTGCGGAAAAGCTCGTCGAACAAGCGCTCGAAATGTGCTGGCGTCGATCCGAATTGTGATCGCTTGCTGTCGTAGGCACGTCGCTTATCCGCCGTTTGTTGCTCAGCCCACCGCTTGGCGGCCTCGGGCGAAGATTTCACCAGCCAATCCACAATCTTCGTGCGCTTGTTCGCATCCTTGTCGGCCAGGAAATAGTTCATCTCGACCATGGTCGGCAGCTTGCCCGTCAAGTCGAAGATGATTCGGCGCAAATACTCCGGATCGGAGCCCGCCGAGAGATTGCCGGCAAGGCGCGAGCGCACCGATTGCATTTGTCGATTGGCTTCTTGCTCGATCAAGAAGTCGAGGCCACGTCGGACTTGTTCATCAACCGAGTGCGAATCGGGAGAAGCGGCGGGCTTCGTCGGTTTCTGCTTCAGCGATTCGAGGGCGTGCTCCAATTCCTCCAGCAATTTCTTTTGCTGATCGGCGTCCGTCAATTTTTGAATCTGCGCCTGCATGGAATCGAACAAACGCTGAATTTCTTCCGCAATTCGCTTCGCCTGATTCTCGTCGAGCGGTGCCTGAGCCTGCACCTTTTTGAAGATGTCCTTCAAATAAGGAATGTCCGCCAATGGCTGCGCCGCGCCCTTATCAGCTCCTTCGAACAGCTTTTCCAATTCGGCCAGTCGGGCCTTCACGTCGTTGGCACCATTCGCGTTCTTTGCGTGCTGCTGGAGCAACCTGTAGTAGTCGCTCACTGCATTCCGGTATGCATCCGGCGTCTGATCGGGTGCTTTCTTGCTTGGCCCTGGTTCCGGTTGGTCTTTAGACGACTGTTTCATTTCGTAAAGCCGACGGATCATGTCGGATAGTTTCTTGAGAGAATCTGCTTGGGCGGCCTCGTCCGCACCGGCAGAATTTGGCAGTTCGCGCGCTTGCGAGGCGCGAAGATAGTTTTCAAGAGTCGCTTGCCGATCGCCGACTTTGCTCTTCAGCTTCGACTCGTCGGAACTGCTCGCGGCGTTGCGAACCCACTCATCGACCAATTGCCGATAAAGGTCGGTCGTTGAGGAGCGTTCTGCGTCCTGACCGGTTCGAATCTTGCCTGTCGACGGATCGACTTGAGCAAGCATCCATGTCGCCACCTTGCGGCGCTTGGCGGAATCGCGATCGCCGAGGAAGTAGTTTATTTCGACTTCGGTCGGCAACATGCCGCGCAGGTCCATAGAGAGACGGCGCAGGAAGGTTCGGTCGTCGGTTTGCGCATCGGTTGGCGGCGTGGTGGATGCGCGGGGCTGGGGCGAATCGTTTTCGCCGGCGGCCAAGGCTGGCAAGTGCCGAGCGCCTAGACCTAAGCCACCTAATACGAACAAGAAAACGAGAACCGCCGTCAGGCGGAATTTACTCGAAGTCATCACGGTAACTCCTTCGGTCAAAGCAACGATTTGCGGTGGAACCAAGGAGGCGAGTTCTCTTCCCGTGGCTAGGGCCAAGCTTGCCCGGCGCGTCACGGCCGCCAGCGATCGCGGCAGTGTGCTTGCAGACGCCGCTCCGACGGCCAGCGTTATGCCACGCCGCGTCAAGCGCCGAGCCAGTACGCGCCGTGCGGATGCCAGGCGATGACAGAGCGTGCCGACCGGAACTTGAAGTTCGCGCGCGACGTCGCGTTGCGAGCGGCCTTCAAGATCGCAGAGCAACACGGGCGTGCGAAACTTCTCTGGCAATCGGCCCAATTCCTCGTCGAGGATCGGACTGAGGTCGCCGTTTGGGAGAAGCGTTTCGACAATCGGCTGAGGAATTGCTGCCAATTGCTTCTCGCGCGCTCGACGGCGATCGGCGAGCTGACGAGCTTTGTGAGCCGTGCGAAAAGCGACGCCATGAAGCCACGCGCCGATTCGGTCGCGCGGCCAGATGCGATCGGCATTGCGTACGAGAATTAGAAAAACGGCCTGAAACGCGTCTTCGACATCCGGAATCTGTCCCACGATGCGCTGACAAACTCCCCAAACCATCGGTCCGTGTCGCCGCAAAAGAATTGCGAAAGCCATTTCGTCACGACGATTCAGGAATGACTCGAGCAGCTGAGCGTCGTCGGCCTCATCGAGTGCCAACACAGTTTGGCGAAGGTGTTGCAAGACGTGTCGCGCCTGAACCGAAGGCATTGCCGGCCACTCCCCAAGAGAACTCGCTCCGTTATCTTATTGCCGGCTGATGGGCGAGCGCTTGGGTCAGTTTTGCGCGCGAGAGCGATTTGAATGGGATTCGACCGCTATGCGAAATACTCGATCGCATTGCGAAAGAGTTTGAGACCGTCGCCTTCGTTGGCGAGTCCCTGTCGAGTCCAATGCGGGTGCTGACGCGGCAAAACATGGCGCTCGGGATGCGGCATAAGACCGAGTGCTCGTCCGGTCGGGTCACAAATGCCAGCGACTCCGCCGAGCGAGCCATTGGGATTAGTCGGGAAAGTATTGCCGGTTCGGCCTGACTCGTCGCAGAAGCGCAGGACGACTTGGCCAGCCTCGTCGAGACCGCGCAGAATCCATTCGGCGCGGGGAACAAACCGTCCCTCGCCATGCGCGATCGGCGCCATGATCTGATCGACATTCTTAAGGAAGGGGCACCTGCCCGGCGTCGCCTTCATTCGAATCCATCGGTCCTTAAAGCCCGGCGGCTCGTTCGCGGCGAGCGTCGCTTGCGGACCTTCATCCGGATCGGGCGGAATGAGCACGCCGGCCTTCAACAGGGCTTGGAAGCCATTGCAGACACCCAGAATCAGCTTTTCCTTATCCCGAAATTGGCGAATTGACTCTCCCAAAAAGTGCGCCAGCTGATTGGCAAGGATCTTTCCGGCGGCGACGTCATCTCCATATGTGAAGCCGCCTGGAACTGCCAGAACCTGATACTCACTAAGGAGTTTCGGATTTTCACGCAGTCGATTGATGTGAACCAAGTCGGCTTGTCCGCCCGCCAGATTGAAGGCGAATTGCAATTCCCCATCGCAGTTGCTGCCGGGTGCTCTTAGGACCAAGATCCGGGGCGTAGCCATGATGAAATTTTCGAAAAGACAAGGGGTTACGTCTTGACATCCGGCGGAAGCTCGCCAATGATGATTTTGTACATTCGTATGGTCCCCATCGCCAGGGCCAAGAAGCCCAAAAATCTAGCGATGTGTGGGATGCGGGGAATATTTCCCTCAAAAAATCGTCATTCATCTGTTGACGGTTTGGATCATCCCTCTTAGGATGAGTGTGTACCTGCTTCTAGTGGGTACCCAAAATCGCAAAAAGCCCCGGCGAATCTGCCGCGTTCCCTCTGCGGAACGATGCTTCGTCGAGGTGGATTGCGGATAAAGTCGATCTTTGACAACTCGGTAGCACCTTTTTTAAGAGCCATGCAGGGATGTGTTACGCCGGTCCGGCGATGACGCATTCTTGCAACGCAACAGTCATGGGATTGTTGCAAGTTCCAAGTGAGTCATAGCCGTATTGGCGATCTCAAACCTGGACTTTGGATCGGTGTCGGCCTCAGCCCTCGGGTTGTGGATTGGCATCCGAATCAAAGTAAGTTCGATCTTAAACGGGGATCTTCGGATCCTTGTTCTATAGCGAACAATTTTGAAGGGTTTGATCCTGGCTCAGAACGAACGTTGGCGGCGTGGATTAGGCATGCAAGTCGAACGAGAACCGTAGCAATACGGGGAAAGTGGCGAAAGGGGCAGTAATGCATGGGTAATCTACCTCGAGGACGTGGATAGCTATCCTAACGGGTAGGTAATACACGACGACCCGGCGATTGGACATCCTTTTGCCGGCAAATGAATTTCGCCTCGGGAGGAGCTCATGTCGTATTAGCTTGTTGGCGGGGTAACGGCCCACCAAGGCAAAGATGCGTAGCGGGTGTGAGAGCACGACCCGCGCCACTGGCACTGAGACACTGGCCAGACACCTACGGGTGGCTGCAGTCGAGGATCTTCGGCAATGTGCGCAAGCATGACCGAGCGACGCCGCGTGTGCGACGAAGGCCTTCGGGTTGTAAAGCACTGTCGAGGGGGAGGAAAGCCGAAAGGTCTGACCTATCCCTGGAGGAAGCACGGGCTAAGTTCGTGCCAGCAGCCGCGGTAAGACGAACCGTGCAAACGTTGTTCGGAATCACTGGGCTTAAAGGGCGCGTAGGCGGATCGCAAAGTCAGGGGTGAAATCCTCCAGCTCAACTGGAGAACTGCCTCTGATACTGGCGGTCTCGAGTAAGGTAGGGGCGTGCGGAACTGATGGTGGAGCGGTGAAATGTGTTGATATCATCAGGAACTCCGGTGGCGAAAGCGGCACGCTGGACCTTCACTGACGCTGATGCGCGAAAGCCAGGGGAGCAAACGGGATTAGATACCCCGGTAGTCCTGGCCCTAAACGATGGGTACTAGGTAGTAGGCTTGACATGGGTTTACTGCCGGAGCAAAAGTGCTAAGTACCCCGCCTGGGGAGTATGGTCGCAAGGCTGAAACTCAAAGGAATTGACGGGGGCTCACACAAGCGGTGGAGCATGTGGCTTAATTCGAGGCTACGCGAAGAACCTTATCCTGGATTTGACATGTGCGAAAGCGCTGGGAAGTAGGACTCGGAAACGAGAACGAACGGTATCCAATCCGGAACCCAGTACAGGTGCTGCATGGCTGTCGTCAGCTCGTGTCGTGAGATGTCGGGTTAAGTCCCATAACGAGCGAAACCCCTGCCCTTAGTTGCTAGGCGTAAGCCGAGGACTCTAGGGGGACTGCCGGTGTCAAACCGGAGGAAGGTGGGGATGACGTCAAGTCCTCATGGCCTTTATATCCAGGGCTGCACACGTGCTACAATGGCGTGAACAAAGGGACGCAAACTCGCGAGAGGGAGCAAATCCCAAAAAACACGCCCCAGTTCAGATCGTAGGCTGCAACTCGCCTGCGTGAAGTTGGAATCGCTAGTAATCGCGGGTCAGCAACACCGCGGTGAATGTGTTCCTGAGCCTTGTACACACCGCCCGTCAAGCCACGAAAGGGAGGGACATCCGAAGTCGGTGTTACAGCCGCCGAAGATGGACTTCCTGATTGGGACTAAGTCGTAACAAGGTAACCGTAGGGGAACCTGCGGTTGGATCACCTCCTTTCTAAGGATTTCTTAGAACTCGTCCGAGGTCTTGTATCTCGGTCGTGAACAATCATGTTACCGTCCTTGCATGGTGTGCTACCGAGTCAAAGATAGCCCGCTGGTCGCCAGGCCAGCGGGCTTTTTTTATGCGCCTCGATCTCTGCGAATCGCCAAATCAATTCAACCAAAATTGCCGCGCGCTACAGTATCCGGCAAGCAGTCGGTGCATCGGTGGGCCGCACCGAAATCTTCCTCCTGCTCGGCATCGCGATTCGCAAAATGAGGCGACATCATGTCTAGAAATCAGCAATTCGACGGGTCTCGGTTCGACGGCACCGATGTTGTGCTGAACTATGCCGACCAACCCCTTACGAAGGCGCAATTAGAAGCGCATCCCGTTTGGCAATACATGTTGAAACGATTCGAGGCCCAGCAGATCGCCGCCAACGGGCCCTCAATTCAAGAAATCGAAATGTCTTTAGGACTGGCGCCCGTCGAATACGCCAATTGGGTGAAATTCAACTCAAAGGGCAAGCGAATCGCGTGGTCGCAAGCCGTCAAACGTCCGAAGGGACCCGCCTGGCAACCGTACACCAGGCCAAAACATCGTTCCGATCCTGTCGAATCACCTGCGCCATTGCAACCCCCGGACAAGCCTGCGCTAGGCCCCCAACGCCCATCACTAAGTCTTCTGGAAATAGAAGACAATGAACGTCGACGGATCGCTGCCATGAACGGACCTGATGGAAAATGGGAAGTTGGCGATTTCGAACGACATCAGCTTGTACATCCCGATCGCGAAACGCTCGCAGGAGGATGTTACGGACTTGCAAAAGTCAGAATCGGTCTTCCTAATATCACTACCTACTACTCACGTGGCCCACACAGCGTTGATAAGCACGAAACGCAGGACATATTTACTGACGAGAATATCAAGAAGTACAGCGTCAAGGCATTCATGACCCTTGAAGAAGCCGAAGCGAACGCGCAAAAGGCCAATGCAAGTGGCAAGAAAACGATCATTATGGCCGCGCAATACGTGACCTCGAACAAGAATGGCGCGATCTTTCCGGAGAAAGGAGAGATTGATCCACACTTGATAGCGACAGCACCCGGGGGAGGCAACTATTCGACTTTGAGAACCGACGGCTCGACCCAGTATTGGGAATACATGGACCACGGTGGTCCGGGCGGTCATGTGTACCATAGGAAGCTCGACAAAGATCGCCCAAGAAATAGCAAGGGGGTGCGACTTAATGGACTACCTTCGGACGATGAAGGCGGAGCCGAATTCAACGCACCCGTTTACATCGTCTTTGTCGAACCAGTCGGAGGCTTCCCAAAGCATGTGCATTAGAAACCGGCAACCTCTCGCTAGACTTGCGAAAAGTCAGATGTTGCATCCAGGCTTTTGCGGGGAATTTTGTTCCAGCAGTTTGCGGCTCTAATTCCTCGCTCGGCGGGCGTGACAAAAACCGCAGTCATGCGGTCGGAATGGGCGATGGTAATCATGGTTTCGCACACTGGGGTGAGGACTTCGCTGTCACGCCAGAGGCGGCGGTGTGGCATCAACCAACCAAAGGTTCGATCGACCACCCAGCGCCGCGGAATCACGACGAACCCCAGAATCCCCGCCGATCGCTTCAGCAATAGGCGTCCAATCCCAATATCGCGCCGCCCAACCCACCAGTACCGCGTACGCCGAGTCCGCCCAGATCAAACGCAGGCAAGGGAACAGGCGGCGACCTTTGAGCAACTGCTTGGCACTGGCCAAGTCACTGACGTCTGCGGCAGTGACTAACACGCCCAACAGCAGTCTCAGGTCGTCCACCAGCACGTGTCACTTGCGGCCGGCTACCTTTTCCCTCGTCGTACCCGCGTGGGCCCGGCAAAGCCGCCTTTTTGACCGTCTGGCTGTCCATGGCGGCGGCCGTGGGGCAGCATGCGCCACGAGCAGCCGCTGCGCAGCACGCAAAACACGGCGTTGACGATGTCGCGTCGGTCGTATTTGGCGGGGCGACCGCCGGGCTTGGAGGCGGGGATCAAATGAGCGATATTCGCCCATTGTCAGTGCTTGAGATCGGTGGGATAGCGCTTCCTGCTTTTGGTCGCCATCCTATAACTTGGCAGCTGGACCAAAAATCGGCTTTTTTAACACACTCTGATGAATTGACGGTACCGACGCCTCTCATTCGACCATATCTATTTGCGCGCACCTGCCGGAACCAAAACGAGTCGAATCCCCAGACCACCATTGCAGCACCACGGCGGGTCTCCACCGCGGAACGCCGACCGGCATCCCCCTGCTGATGCGCTCCATCTGCCGCCGCGATTTACTCGAGAGGAGCCTGTTTCAGGTCCTTTTGGGTCGGATTGCGCATAATTACCATATTTTCCATACCAGTCGCTACACCATTGCAAGACATTTCCATGCATGTCGTACAAGCCAAAGGCGTTGGCTACGCCAAGCCCAACCGTTCGAGTCCGGTTTAGTTTACCTCCCCCCTGCTGGTCGAAATTGGCATCATCGCTTTTTAATACATTACCTACATTCCAGGGAGTTTCTGTCCCAGCGCGACAGGCGTACTCCCACATTGCTTCACTTGGCAGGCAAACTCTGAGCAGTCGAGACCCCGCCTTTCCCTCCAATTTCGAGGCGCAGTCAACGGCATCCTCCCAGCTTACATGCTCAACGGGATACCGACTTGTATCCAAGTCGGCGACTGTTTGTTTTCCGCCGCCCGTCGAGCTGTACCAGCTTGGATTAGTTTTGCCAGTCAACTGCATATACTCGCGCTGCGTCAACGTATACTTCCCTAGATAGAACGGCTTCGTGATCGTCACTTCATGCCGAGGTGTTTCGTTGTCAAAAGACCTTTCGGGTCCGCTCAATTGCAACTCTTCGTCCTTGGATCCCATCTGAAAGATTCCCGGAGGAATGAGTTCAAATTGCATTTTAATGCCGCCACCAATGTCGATCTCTTTTTCTACGTTGTCTCCAATGAACCTCGCCCAAGCTTCCTGCGAACGTTTTGCCTCGTCCTTTGTGAAGGGTGCTTTCAAAAGCGGTGGCTCAGCCGCTCCAATTGGGGATGATTGCAAAATAATGACCACGAAACAGATGGAAATTGCAGATGAACGGATCATCGTAAACTCCCCGATTCGGTCAGAGAACATTCTGTCGATTTGGGCCTTGTAGATACGTTATTCGATGGCCTCTCGTTCGTCCCGAAAAATGGAACGAATGGAAGATCGGTGTGCCCCCCACGCGTGCAGCCAGCGCTCATATCGTGTTGCAGGCGGGGCGACGGTTGCGGCCGGCGCATGAGCAGATCGAGCGCGAGTTGGGTGCTTCGGAAAAGCGATTGGCTGTCCCCATCAAACAAGCAATTGACTTGAGCGAGCTGCCCGATCTTCTGAAAAAGTACGTCATCATTGCAGCATTTAATGGAGCCGGGGGCGTGCGTCATTTTTCGCCGTTATCCGGAGTAAGTCGCGGAAAGCTGATTTTGCCGTATTCAGATCGCGGCTTTTTGCGCCTTGAGGACTTCGAGCGAGCATGGTCGGCACCTGGCCGGGCACGACAATGCATCTTGATCCGATGGCTAGGGGAACCTGCGGTTGGATCACCTCCTTTCTAAGGATTTCTTAGAACTCGTCCGAGGTCTTGTATCTCGGCCGTGAACAATCATGTTACCGTCCTTGCATGGTTTGCTACCTAGACAAAGATAGCCCGCTGGTCGCCCGGCCAGCGGGATTTTTTCCTGCGCCGCGATCTCAGCGATTCGCCAAATCAATTTAACCAAAATCGCCGCGCGCTACAGTATCCGGCAAGCGGTCGGTGCATCAGTTGGCCGCACCGAAATCTTGCTCTTGATTGGCACTGCGATTCGCAGAACGAGGCGACATCATGTCCGGAAATCAGCATTTCCACGGATCTGAGCTCGATGGCGCGGAGGATGGCGTACCGAACTATGCAAACCGACCGCTCACGAAGGCGCAACTGGAAGCGCACCCCATCTGGCAATTCCTCTTGAAACGATTCGAGGCTCACCAGATTACCGCCAACGGGCCTTCGCTTCAAAAGATCGAAATGTCTCTTGGACTCGCGCCAATCGAATACGCCAATTGGGTCAAATTCAACTCGAAGGGAAATCGCATCGCGTGGTCCCAAGCGGTCAAACGCCCGAAAGGCGAAGGCTGGCAACCGTACACGAAGCCCAAGCGGCATCCGGTCAGCGACACAACCGCGCGCACAGAGAATAGTTCGACCAATGAGACGGATCCTATGGAGCCCGAACGACTAATTACTGTGAAGCAACATCCAGATTACACAGGTTTTCCAACCGAAGTCTACGATTTGTCGGCAATCGCCTTTGATGTTCTACTCAGCGGAAACGCCGACGAAAAAACTCGGCTTCGCGCTCAACCACTTATTGGAACGGACGGAGGCGGTTTTTCATCCGACAAACGGACGTTTTACGATGCGATGGTCAAATACTGTGAGAAGAATTACCCCAACGGATGGCATCCCGAACCGGTCGAATTCGTCTTGACCGGGCTTCAGTTTTATCCAACCAAGGCAAGCGGCGGACTTGCGGGGCCGCCCCGAAACGCCAAATGCCATATTCCGATCGTCGGGAAAAACGGGGACGCCTTTGTCGACCTCACCGCGGAAACGGACGAATTACCACTTTGCCATTTCTGGATTGAAGGCTATTGGCTATTTCGATGCAGCGATGGCAAACAGCAGTCAGAATTGATCGGTATCCCGACGGAAGGTAAAGTCCATACGTGGGTGCACTCCCCTTACAATAAGGCCTTCGGCGAAGCGGTGAAATCCGCGACGGAAGCAGCGCTCGCCAAACAAAAGGCCGGCGAAATCTCATCTTTCGACGTCGGCCGGCCCGCGGATCGCCTCGGCGCGGATTATTTGAGAGACTCCCTCAAGCAGTTCTACGATGCGACCAAGCCGCCGAGCAAATCCCTCAAATTCGATCCCAAATTTGATACGGGAAAGATCAAGATTGTTAAACTAACTGACATCTATTCCGGTTTTGAGTATCCTAAGTGACACCAGACCGCCTCCAGCAGTTTGAGCCCTCGCACTGCCAGAGCGACAGATAGCGAGCCGATCTTGTTGTCACAGGCCTGGTTCAGGGCTGGTGGCGCACCAAAGACGGATACGGAGCTAATTGGCAAATTTAAGTGAACCCAATTGAATCGTTCCGAGACCCGCCAATGCGCAATTCTATTCGCGACCGCTTGGTCGATACGATTCTCGTTACGGCGGCAGCTATTGTAGCGCTGTTGAATCTGCCCAATCCGGCTAAAGCCATCCCTCAAACGGAGGAACAAGCCGCAACGCTCGTCGAGAAGGCAGGGGGCACGATTGCGCGAGACAAGGGTCTGCCGGGCAATCCTGTGATCGAGGTCCGTTTCCCAGAAGGTCGCCAAATAAAAAAAGACCAAATCTACATATTGGCGGCATTCACCGAGCTGCAGATCTTGAAAGCCGCGGGAACCGGGATTTCCGACAACGATTTGGCGGCGATAAGGGGATTGAGCAAAATTCGGCAAATTGAACTCGGTGACACCGGAGTAGGCGACAATGGCCTAAAGTTTGTTAAAGAGTTAACCAATATCGTTTCGCTGTATCTTGGTAAGACTAAAGTCACGGACGAAGGAATGCGTTATATTGCAGAGCTTGGCAGCCTCAAAAATCTCGACTTGTCTGCTACTATGGTTGGCGACGAGGGCCTTACCCATCTTAGTCGCCTGCCTGATCTGCGTAAGCTTGATTTGTCCAATACCAAAGTAAGCGATTCGGGACTGAGAGAAATCGGCCATCTAATGAGGCTGGAAAGTATCGATTTGAACAACACAAAGGTTGGTGACGACGGGCTGATACAGCTGCAAGATTTCAAGAATCTTCGAGAAATACGGCTGGCAGGGACGAGAGTCAGCAGCCGAGGACTGGCTTGTTTGAATAAGATACCGCTATTATCCTCTATCGACTTGGCGGGCAGTCGAATTGGCGACAAGGGTATAGTCAAATTGGTCGGAATGAAACAATTACGCCATTTGGATTTAAGCGCAACATCCGTAACAGATGATGCTTTAGCTTCTCTCGAGAAGATAAGCGGGTTGGAATCGTTATCCTTGGATTGCACTCAAATTACGGATAAGGAATTAGGTCGCTTGGGCAACCTAAAGCATTTGAAAGTGTTGGGACTTTTGGACACGCGGATTTCGGAGGGGGCTATTCGCAGGTGAAGAAATTGCTTCCGAAAACCGTTATACTTTTTGATGTTGGCAAATGAGCGAAACGATCATTTTGATGGCGACGAGCCGCAGAAGGTAAAACAACCAACGACCGGATCCGACGACTCGACGGACAATCCGCCGTCCGAGATTGTGATGTCGGCGCAGCAACTTTAAAAGTCCGATCGTCGCGATGAATTGCAAGCGGGCGATGTTAAGTGTCGTTTCCGTGCGCTGGAGCTGCTGACAGAGTCGAAGCTCGGTGGCGCTTTTTCCGTGCCGATTTCGCCGGGCGACTCGGCGATCAAACACATCAACGTCCCGCGTTTTCCGGCATCGTCGGGCGCGCGGCGCTTCCGCGTAAATTCGATAGACGAATTGCCGGCCATTTTGACGACAATCCGCCAATGGCCAATCCAACTGGAATCAGGCGGCGAGGCGTCCGCGCTACAGTATCCAGCGTCACGGCTGTATGACTCGCCGCGACGATTGGAGGAAGTAGCGCATGAGCGAGCAGCGACTTCAAGACGCGGGCGGCGAGGCGATCGAGGATGCGGGCGGATTTCTGCTGCCGCATGTTCGGACGTTTGCCGCGATCTGGAACACATTTACCAGGACCTATCGCTACACCTGGGATGAGGCGATCAAGCATTCGCCGACCAACGCGCTTACCATGCGCCGCGATGCATTTGTGATGGGCTGTCTGCAAGAGCGTTATCTGCAAGTCGCGCAGCTTCCCTGGCACCTTGACGCGATGCACTCGCTCACCGCTCAAGTCCTTAACGCCGCTCAAAACGCAGCCGCACACAACCCAACCCTCAGCTCAGCCCTCGCCGACGCCAACAATGAAGACGAATCCGTCGCCGCCGGCGGCCTCACTAACCTGCTCAACTGGATCGTCGCCAACTGGTCGCAAATCGCCGCGATCATCACCCAAGTCCTGACTTGGTTCGGCATCAAAGCCTAAGCCACTTCAGCCCGATTCCCCAGTTTCACAAAGGAGTTCCGCACCATGATTCGCGCTTTTTGCTTTGCCATTCTTGTTGTCACGACGGCTGCCGCAACCGCTAGCGCCCAATGGCAGTCATCCTGCCCTGGCGGCGTCTGCCGGATTCGTGCCTTCGTGCCGACGCCGACAATCACGATGACCGCTGCGCCCGCCGTCCGCATCCCAACCGCCGAAAGTCCGCCGCCTCTTCTCGTTTCGGTCGAAGCCGCGCCTGCGTTCCCGGTCTTTCGCGCCATCGCCGATGGTCAGCCGATTGCCGCGCCGGTCCGTCGAATCGCAACCCTTCCGGTGCGCTTCGTCCGCTGGCTGCGGGGAGCGCGTTGACAGAAAGCGATTGAGCGAACTGGTTCCCGAAGGCAAGTCTCGGGATGACGACAGAATCTAGTCGCCCCACCCGGACTTGCTCTTCTCACGCCTTCTTCTCCTTGTGCCCGCCGAATTCGAAGCGCATCGCTGAAAGGAGTTTGTCGGCGAAGTCGGCTTCGCCGCGGGAGCTGAAGCGCTCGTAGAGTGCGGCGGTTAGGACGTGCGCTGGCACGGCTTCGTCAATGGCGGCTTTCATAGTCCAGCGGCCTTCGCCGGAATCAGACACGCGGCCGGCAAATTCCTTGAGATCGCAGTCGCGTCGCAAAGCGCTGGCGACAAGGTCGAGCAGCCACGAAGAGACGACGCTACCCCGCCGCCACACCTCGGCAATGTCTTCCAGTTTTAGGTCGTACTGGTAATGCTCGGGATCGCGCAAGGGCGTCGTTTCCGCGTCATGGTCGTGCGTGTGTTTGCCGACGTTAGCGTGGCCGAGGATGGCCATACCCTCGGCATATGCGGCCATGAGGCCGTATTCGATGCCATTGTGCACCATCTTTACAAAGTGGCCCGCGCCGCTGGGACCGCAGTGCAGATAGCCATGCTCGGCGGTGCTTGTCGTGTTTTCGCGGCCCGGCGTGCGAGGGATAGAGCCCGGTCCGGGCGCCAGCGTCTTGAAAATGGGATCGAGCCGCTGCACGGCTTGGTCGGGCCCGCCGATCATAAGGCAATAGCCACGCTCCAGGCCCCAGACGCCGCCGCTTGTGCCGACATCAAGATAATGGATTTGCTTCGGCGCAAGCTCCTTCGCGCGGCGAATGTCATCGATGTAATAGGAGTTGCCGCCGTCAATGAGCATGTCGCCGGCAGATAGCAACGGCAGCAGCTCGGCGATTGAAGCGTCCACGACAGCCGCCGGGACCATCAGCCAAATCGCGCGCGGCTTGTCCAACTTCTGCACAAAATCCGCGAGCGCCGTCGCGCCGACCGCTTTGTCCTTGACAAGCGCCTCGACGGCGGCCGGCATCCGGTCGTATACGACGCACCGGTGGCCGGCTTTCATCAACCGGCGAACCATATTCGAGCCCATTCGACCCAGACCAATCATTCCCAGTTGCATGTGAGCGATCTCCGTATTTGCACCTTCATTAGACCAAACTCTTGGCGAGGTCCTGCGCCACGGCCATGCTCTCATCGAAGACCGGGTCGCGTTCGCGGTCGGAAAGCTGACGGCTCAAAAGTTCCGCAAGCGATTGTGGCTTGAAGTTGGCCGTCCGCGGCGCGGCGGCGACTCCTTCTTGTTCGACAACGTGCCGGAGCGATTCCTCCAGACGAATCACTACTGCGCCTGGTGTTCCGCTGAGCTTGCATGCCAGGCGCAACTTCATCACCTCGGGCGGTCCCTGAGGCAAGCGGCAGATGCGAACCCGTACCATTCCGTGCGGCGCTTCGAAACGCCAAGCCATCTCGGTTCCTTGCTGCACATTGCCCGTTTTTGCGCGCCAGCCCAATTGCGAAGTCAGCCAACTCACGAGCTCCCAAGCCTGAATCACCGCATGCGGACCGTGTTCGACGAGCAGTTCGGTTGCGGAGCCGACAGCGCCCGGCGCCGCCGCCTCATCGAACGCCTGCTTGAGGATGCGTCTCCAATACTTGAGTCGGCGCCAGTTCAAATCGGACGCGACGCGCCAACGGCCCCCCGGCAGTCCCTGCTGAAATTGCCCGAGCCAGGTTGAAGTCGCCGCGACCGCCCACGCCGGTTCGAGCCAGCCCAGGCTGTCGTAGATGATCTGCTCGGCCCGCTCGGCGAGATCGTAGAGAATCGCTCCCGCCAACGGCGGCGGCTGCGTAGAGTACCACCAAAGATTGATCGGCAAATCGCCGATGAGCAGGGCGCGCACGGCAAACGGAAGTTTTGCGATCGCGCCGCCGGCCGCGTGCAACGTCACCTGTTCCGAAAAGCCAGTACTGCTACGACCCGTGAGCAATCGACGGACAAGAACCGACGCCGTCACGCCACCATTGCCGCCGGATTGATTTGATGCGTCGGCGCTGCTCGCCGGCTCCGCCAGGAGAAGCAACACTCGCGCGGGATGGGAAGACACGATGTCCGGGACCTGGCGGCACACCTCGTCCGCCTGCTCGCGGCGGTCGCAGAAAACCACCAGGTTCGACATGCAGGCGCGCGGAATCGGGGCTTCGGAATTGCCCTGCAGCTCGAGCGTTTGACGCGCCAGTTCGGCTTCCACGCGGCGCAGCGGGACCGCGCCTTCCGTCTCGGGGGCTGTGGACATCACAGCGTCCTCCAGGAGCGTCCGTCGGGCTCGATGATGCGGTCGGCTTCGATCGGCCCCCAGGTCCCGCACTGATACTCGGGCAAATCGCGCACGCGCGTTTGCTCCCAGCGCTCGAGGATCGGCATGACGAATCGCCATGCCGCATCGACCTGATCGCGGCGCATGAACAGCGTGGCGTCTCCGGCCATAACATCGAGAAGCAATCGTTCGTACGCCTCCGGCGATTTGTTGCCGAAACTGGAGCTGTAGTTGAACTCCATCTTTACCGGATATATGCGGATCTTGGGGCCGGGAAGTTTCGAGGCGATGCGCATCGCCAGGCCTTCCTCCGGCTGAACGCGCACGGAAAGGACGGTCGGCTCCAAGGGCGTGGTCGGTTGCGAATTGAAAAGCACCTGCGGCACATTCTTGAATTGGATCGCGACTTCGCTCACACGCTTCGGCAGCCGTTTCCCGGTACGCAGATAGAACGGCACACCAGCCCAGCGCCAGTTATCCACAAACAGCTTCAATCCGACGAACGTCTCCGTCGTCGAATTCACCGAGCCAGGCGGGAGCGGTCGTCCCATTGTCTCGAACGATTGCCGAACCTCGCGGCGATAGCCAGGAACGCGCTGACCGCTTACTTCACCTTCGATGTATTGCCCACGCACGACAGACTTATCGACGTCGGCCGCCGTCAGCGGCCGCAAGCAATTGAGTACGCCGACCTTGGCGTCACGCACGACCTCCGGCGCCAGAGACCAGGGCGGCTCCATCGCCACCACGCACAGCACCTGAAGCATGTGATTCTGCAACATGTCGCGCAATGCGCCGACGCCTTCGTAATAGCCGGCGCGCGTCGAAGTCATTTCGCCGGTTTCCGCGTTGTACTGGGCCAGTCCTTCTTCCTCCGCGACCGTAATCTGGACGTGATCGATATGCTTTTCATTCCAAAGCGGCTCGAAGATGCTGTTGGCGAAGCGGAGTACCAACAGGTTTTGCACCGTCTCTTTGCCCAGGTAGTGATCAATGCGATAAGTCTGACTTTCCGCGAACGCGGAGCCGACGACGCGGATCACTTCGCGAGCACTTTCGAGGTCCCGGCCGATCGGTTTCTCGACGATGACGCGCGTGAAGCCGGTCTGATCCGCCGGATCGCGGATCATGCCCGCCAGCTTCAGATTCTCGACGCACGGCTGCACGACTTGCGGCGGCACCGCCAGATAA
>Ga0206868_10189_pt1 | contig 17067 bp, 31 predicted proteins | sample Alteio_BWOrgCont_38_FD_152901 | JGI IMG/M metagenome (GOLD analysis project Ga0206868, IMG submission 152901) | Enriched cells from forest soil in Barre Woods Harvard Forest LTER site, Petersham, Massachusetts, United States -... | ecosystem: Environmental > Terrestrial > Soil > Temperate forest >... | reverse complement strand
GAGCCGTCGAGGCGGAGGGTATGAGGATCGCCGGTCGGCGGCTGGAGGGTGGCTAGCTGGCTGTCGAGCAGGACCGCGGGCATGAAGTGGCCAGGGCGATGGGCCATTCTGTCCTCCAATACGCTGCGGGGCGGGTCGAGCCAGATGAAGCGTGCTTCGGGCAGGCCAGCGGTGAGATGTTCGCGGTAGGCGGCCTTGAGGGCGGAACAGGTGAGGATGCCGGAGGTTCCCGACTGATGCCAGCCTTCAAGAATGCCATGGAGGGTGTCGAGCCACGGGGCACGCTCAGCATCGGTGAGTGGATGGCCGGCGGCCATGTGGGCTTTGTTGGCTTCGGAATGGTAGTCATCTCCCTCGGCGAATTGCCAGCCGGTGGCAGCGGCGAGTTTACCCGCCAGGTAGGACTTGCCGGAGCCGCTGACGCCCATGACGATGACGATCATTCAGGAATTCTGGCCTTTCGGGTAGAGCTTGGCAAGGTCGGTGAGAACCGGTTGAGGCGTCCATTCGTTGCCGAGGTAGAACTGGACTACTTTGCCGTCTGGCCCGATGAGAGTGGTCGAGAGCGTATGGGTAATGGTGGCGTTAGGTTCGTTAGTGATGCCTACGTCGAAATATTGCGCCAGGGGATGCAGGACGGACTTGCTGGGGACGGCGAAATCCCAGTGGGTAAAGGCCTTGGGGGCGGCGCTACCCATATATTCTTCGCCATAGCTCTTGAGGCGCGCGGGGGTATCGCCGTCGGGGTCGAAGCTGGCGCAGAGCAGATGGGTGTTGGCGTAGAGATCGGGATAAGCAGCGAGAGACTTTTCGATGACGGCGAAGTTGTGGGTGACGCGCGGGCAAAAATCAGGCAGCGGGCAGCGGGTGTAGATGAAGGTGAGCAGCAGGGCTTTACCGCGGAATTGGGCGAGGTGGATGGGGTGTCCGTCCTGATTGACTAGGTGAAAATCGGGAACTTGGTCGCCGGGTTGAGGGACGTGGAATTGCACGGCAGGGCGGTAGTCGGCCTTGGCTTGGCCGATGATGACGATGTGATCGAGGAAGACCGAGGCGTCTGCCGCCTGCGAGACGAGAAGGTCGGCGGTGAGCAGGTCGCCGGGGTGAAGTTCGCTGAGGATGCGCGTGTCGCGGAGCTTGTAGGGCATGGTCATCGCTTCCATGAAGCCGGGGATGGCTTGATGGTCGATGGTGACTTCACCCGAAGTGGCATTGGTGGAGACGACTTTGCCACGCAGTGGGTAGGTTTTGAATTGCTGAGCAGATTCTGTTGCAGCCTGGTCCTGACGATGACAACCAGTGACCGATATTGCCAGGAGCGCAGGAAGTAGAAGCCGGGATAAATACAGTCGTTTCACAGTTCAGTGTACAACCGGCCGCAACGTACATTCACGAGCGGACCTGTGTGAGTACAGAAGATAAGTGCGACTGGTGGGATAACGCGGGCAACGGCGGGAAACGGCGGGATTGACGCGGGTAAAACGGGCTTTTCCACACGCGGGCGGCGAAAACCAAATACAGAAGATAAATGCGACTACTCGGCGGAATTCGGGCCGATGCGTGCCGTAAGTCGTTGATTCCCCGTAGAGGCTGACTGCCGCCGCGCCGACCGCACAGACGATCCCAACGCCGCCGCCAATGCTCCGGTGTGGAAAACCTCAGAAAGCCCCACCTGACGCGGCGTAGAGGCCGATTCAAGGCCGGTAGATTGCGCAGCAAAGCGCCCAAAAATGTGGAATTTGTACAATTTATGGAAAATCGGATCACTGTTTACCATTTAACAACTCCACAGGCAGATCCAAGGGTGCTTCCCAGGCCGGATCCAGCATACGAATCAACACCATAGAACACCCGAAAATGTGCAGCAAAACGAGGGCTTCTGGAAGGTACCAGAGGGGCACCGCATTCTTGACTGTGGACTTGAAAAAATGGGCACAATCACGGCAGTCTTCAGGCTTAAATTTAGGATCAACGCGGGTAAAACAGCATCCCTTTTTGAACGCGTGCACATAGGTTCGTAGGCGCTCAGGAAGGGGAAGTGCGTCCGTTTCTGGCGTAGATAGCTGAGGTCTAGGATAGGGCGTTTTTGACGCTAACTCGGAGGTCTCAAATATCGGGTCATGAGAGTATCTGATCTTAAAAGCCGAGATAGGCTGGACGGTATCTGACTCTAAATTGCCTATAACCCGCATGTTTTCAGTCATATTACCTTCCGTACGGTTTCTCGCTGCGAGGAATGCGACTTACGTTTTCGAGGTACTTCGAGAAGGAGGTGCGGGAAATTCTCCAGTTTGAAATCGGGACAATCTGATATGCCTCGAACATTCCAGACTCAATCCGCAGAAGCACTTTAGTGCGGTGGATCGTAAGTGCTTCGGAGGCTTCTTCCACGGTCATAGTATCAGACCAGGGAAAGGGCAACAGATCGTCATCGCGGTAGCGGCCGAAGACCGGAGGGCTACGACGATCAAGGATGCCATGCCGCAGCCGGAGTGAGTCGACAAACCGCACCAGGGAGTCATAGTCAATCCTCAGTGGAGCTGTGCGCATAGTGTTGTAGACGGACAAGCACATCAGCTCCGAAGAGGGATGCAACGGCGTGACAGATAGCCTGCGCACAACATGCGGAGAAACGTGAAGGATTGAGCAGCATCGCGCCATGTCGATAGTCTTCTCATCCGGGAACGGCAGGCGCAACTGGATGCGCCGTGCGTCTTCCTCGACTGCCGAGAGGATGTGCATTGATGGCCGGGTCGCTGTCGTCATGCCGACTTCCTCCAGACGCCTTTGCTCTGCGCGATCCGCTTCAGCGCCCACCAGACTTTGTTGGCGTCTCTGGTAGTGCGGATCGTCTTGTCAGCTCGATTGCCGAGTGGCGACCTGCCAGAGTCGAGAAGCATGACCAGAGAATCTTGCGTCCAGCCCAGCTCGTCGAGCAGCCGCTGAATCCGCGCCATATCGCCTGGTAAAACCATCTGTGGCGCGTCGTCGAACTCTTTGCCATCCTTGCGGCCGTCGAGGCCGGCACGGCGCGCCTGGTCGCGCCCAGGGCGGCTCACCACGGGCGCTTTGACGCCAAGGTGGCCCTGAATGCCGTCGATGAGATAGGAAGCCTCAGAACACGTCAAATCACGAAAGCTGGAGATCTTGCGGCCGGTGCGTTCAGTGGCCCACATCATGCGACCTTCACGGCTTCCATCCATGCCGATCTCTCGACTCGCCATCTGTGAGAAGAGCGTCTGAAGCCTGCCGAGCTGTGCCTTCGTGATCTGCATATTCAACCCTTTCCACTAACGAGCCCAGCAGCTTCTAATTCCTTGAGCGCCTGAGTGCGAGCGGCATCTTGGATTTCTCTTACTGTCGCCCCTTTGGAGGTGCCAGGGTGAAGCACTGTGAATTCCGAGCAAACGAACGTGCAGACAGAATCCATCAGAGCTACGGTGTATTTGGGAAAGCTCATAACCAGCTCTACGTTGCGCTTTTCGAGGTCGGCTACCTTCGTTGTTAGGTCAGCAACCTGAGCGATCAATTGTTTTCGAGGCATCTCCATATCATTCCTCCTCGGAGCATTCCTTCTTACGCCGCCCCGTCTTCTTTTCGTGCGCATGTCCACAGCTACAGACATGTAGGTCGATATTTTTCCTCATCTCCCGATGGTCCTTGAGGCGGCATTCGGGCGAACAGAACCTCGCAAGTTTGCGTTTGGGATCGATCAGATTCTGGCACTCCATCCGTTGACACTTCCGCTGGTACTTCTTTTCCGGCTGCATCGATCTCCCCTGGGTTGATGGTGCGTTCACGTAAGGCCGCGCCGAGAATGCCGTAGCCTGCGATATCGCGGTAAGGTGATTCGCCGAGGGCATCGCGGTCAGTGGCGATCCGCTGCAGCTTGTCCCAGATCCGCGCGATGAGGAGCGCGTCGTCGAGCTGCTCTGGCTTGATGCCCTCGGGATAGAGCAATCTGAGCGCCGCGCCTGATTTGGCGAAGCTGGAGCCGTAGGCTGCGTTCTTGCGCTCGACCAGGTCTCCGATCTCAGTGGCTAGTTGCCTGAAGGTGGTCACAGTCGCACGCTCTTTTCTGCGCCGGTACCAAGGCACGGCGGGCATTGCGAATCGGCGACCTCGCCAACTCCGTTGCACAAGTCACAGATCTCAGCGCATTCGCCAAGGCCATGCCACTTACGATCGGCGTCGCTCACGATGGTGTATCCACAAAGCGGGCAAACCATCGGATAGATCGGAGGCGTCGATATTTGTTTAGCCGAGAGCTGCATCATGCCGGCACCTCCGGAGGGATCGCTACGCCGGCGTCGGCTTTCGCCTGGTGACGACGGCGGAAGTGGTCGATGGGAAGATCTTCTATGCGCCAGAGTTCCTCTTCGGTGATGGCGCAGAAATCGAGGCTGATACATTCCGCCAAAGCGAGCAGCGTCACGCCGACTCCCGCGACCTCTTGATAGGGTTTGCCAACTGGCCTGGAATAGACGTAGCTCACGAGCTGCGCAATCTCTTCAGACGTGATGCCAAGTGCCTGCGCCAGCTCAATCGCTTCCTCCATGAACCTGCGCCCGCGCTCATGTGGATCGTCTTGCGACCTGTCGCCAAAGCGACTTCTAACCCACCCTGCAATGCGGCGTTGAATTCGTTCGCTCCAGCTCACATTGCCCTCCAAGCGCCGGGATAGTCGGCCAGGCGCTCTAGGCCCTCGGCGCACATCAAGGCTGGGAATCGGCAGACGATGCATTTCTCGGCGTGTTCGAGAAAAGTCAACGTTGGAAGGAGGGCGATGCTTTCGCGTAGCTCAGGCATCCCGCTACAATCCGGACAAATCACGACAGACGACATTCCTTCATCCATCTCCCTGACCATCACGGGTCCATCGCAGCGAGCGCACATGCGCCGATATGCTTTGACGATCATGCGATCCTCCGAACTTCAGGCTGCGGAAGAACAGACTGAACGGGCTTGCGCTCGGTCTTCGGACCACGCTTGCGCTGGCAACATACGCGCAGCCGCTCCATGAGTTCAGTGAGGGGCGCAAGCTCCCAGAGAAATACATCCGCAAAGTGATCGGTGGTCTCTCGCGACTTGCGCGCGCTCAACACGAGCAGAGGAGCCTCCAGCGCGAAACTCTTCAGCGACCGCGAGACGTCGACAGTCACGCCCTCCTGTGTTCGATCGCGCAAAACTATAGCATCGATCACCAGTGGATTGACTGTAGATTGAGCGTCCTCATGGCTCGCAGCGGAGAGCACGCGATAGCCCTTTGTCTCCAGCAGGAAACGCATGGTGCTCTGGGTGGTTTCATCCGCGTCGATAAGCAATATGGTCTTCTTCGGCCTCATAGCAGTCCTTCCTCTCGGAGGCAATCGCGGTCCATGTCGCAGAGGGCCTTTCCCGATTCCCAGCGCTCGCGCATCCGCTTGAACCACCGCTCGCCCATCGTCTGGCGGATCGGCGCGCTCGGCGCAGGTTCTGTGTGTGTTTGACTGGGGCGGTACATGCCCACAGTCGCCTCAGAGGGCGTCTGCCGCTTCGGCAGCTTGAATCGGTCGAGCGGACCTTGCGCATAGCGGAGCAGGCTGCCGATCCAAACATGCACACGCTCGCCTGGTGCGTGATCTTCGCTGGCCAGCCGATTCATCAGGCACTCGCGGATCTGCTCTACGGCCAGGTCTGGGTTGGCGCGCAGGAATTGCGCCAGCGCGCCGGCGTCGGCCGCGCCCCAGGGCAGAGACGGTATCGAAGGCATCTCACGCTGCCAGTATTCGTCCAGGAAGCCCTTGACGGGCATGTGCCGACGATCTGGCATCTTGCGTGCGATGAGCACTGGCTTAGGCTTCACGGTCCATCCTCGCTTCGAATCTCACGATCTCGTCGGTGATTGCCTGCTGGATGTCATCGCCAAGGTTGTCGAACCGAGCGACGGCGAGCTGGGCCTGGTGCGTGGCGATCAAGTAAGGCGTTGGGTCTTCGTTAGCCTTGAAGCCGCGCAGCGTGAAGTAAATATCGGATTGGATCTTCGCAGGGACGCGGTTCCAGTGGGCACGGCACATCAAAGCCCAGCGCGGCTTGAGCGCATAGCAGCCTACTGCGAAGCATTCGGTGAGATCGGGCTTTTTCATTGAGGTTGCAGCGTTAGGCGTCATTTGGCTCTCCGATCTGGATCCACATCGAGCAGGCCGAATGGCGTACCAGCGCGCCGCGAAGATCCAAATAGCGCAGCTCCGCTTCGAGCGGATTGTCGTGTTCAAGCAACTCAGAGGACGAGGAGATGTCATGCCAGCTCTCGCCGTTCTCGGCGGTGATCGGAACGGAATAGCTGTCAATCAGGCTGACCGCGCTATCGAATGCCAGCTCATGGGCCAGCCGGTCAACTTCGTAAGCAGTGGATATTGTGGGCATACTGCATCTCCGATTGAGGGTTGCGCCTACCAGTGGGAGGCGATGTAAAGGGCAATGACAACAAGCACGGCGAGGATTTCCACTATGGTGGTGAACGCCAGCATGGTCTCAGGATTGGAAGAAGCGATTTTCACGGTTTATCTACTCCCTTGAGGTCGAGCGCGATCTGCCCCAGTAGGACATTCACGTCGAGTTCGTTGCGGATGATCTGGGCGCGCTGGATGAGCTTGCCCGCTTCCTTGAGATAGTCGGCGCTGCCGTTGTGGCGCTCTTCGGCGGTTGTGGCAAAGAAGTATCCGCCGGTATCGGAATCGCGGCTTGCGACGATGGCAAGCTTGAAGGTGACCACCAGCTCGCGGATCTCGGCCTTAATCTCGCGCGGCCCGATATTGAGGCGTTGCTCCAGCTCGGCGATGGATATGGCATGGAGACGTCCCTGGCGGCTTCGAATGACCTCAAGCAGGCGGCGCTGGCGCTCGCTGAGCTGCCACGGTCCACGGCCGCAGATCACATCATGGATCCGTATCCGATTCAGCGCGATCGCGTCTTCGCGAACGGTCTCTTCGGAGCGCATCTCGAAAAGCATGGGAGTCTCGTCAGGCATTTAGGCAGCCCTCCTTGGCGTCTGGAGAGAGCCGCGAAGTGTTTTGAGGCCGCGAGCCAGGCGCATGATTGTGCGCTGCACGCGGATCACGCTGATGGCATAGAGGCAAGCGAATTCTTCCCTACTCGCTATCGAGTCGCGGCAATCCTGAATGGTCAGGTTGCGCATCACGCACAGAAGCCGGATCTCCGCCTCAATGCAGCGGATCTGCTCGTGATGCTCCATAGAGACTTGGAGAGCCTTGAGCATGACCGGGATTTTCTGGCGCTTGGGCATTATTCGAACAACCCTCGCTGAGGAGCTGTCTGGCCTTTGTGTTTGGGGCAGTAGTCGACGGTATCTACGAGGCCGACCTTTCCGGCCTCGACCGCTATGGAGACTTGGGTAGCGCAGCGATCGCACATCTTCGCATCGCAGGTTTTCCCTTTGCCCACTGGGAAGTCGCATAGCTTCGTCACAGGCTGATTGCGGCAGATTGGGCACGGCCCAGGTCGGTAGCCGCGTACACAGGCGTGGCCGATGGCATTGCCCTGTTCGTCATGGATGATCCGGCAGGGCATCAGCGTGCCTCCTCGGCTGTGCGGCCGATGCGACCAGCTTCACAACCAACGATGGGACAGCAATCGAAGTTGTCGGCGAACAGCTCTGCTTTCTTGTCCAGGTCGAGATGGTTCCACCAGCGGTCGATCGACGAGGCGCAGATCGTAAGCGTGACAGTTGCGCAGCCTTTCATCGGATGCGTTTCGTCGTATATGAGAGCGGCGGTGAGCTGGGCCTGGACGTCAGACAGCTCAGTCTTTAGCCGGGCGATCTCCGCTTCGGCGTCGGCCGCGAGCTTATCCACGTTATGCTTGTCGTCCGAAAGCTCAGTCTGTTCGCGCTGAAGGATTGCCTCGGCCGTTGCAGCTGGAACGAAGTGGCCTTCGATGCCGCCGTCCTCGTTCTCGACCATTGTGCCGGCCGTGGGACCAGGAACGAAGATTCGCAGCGCCGCTGGATCCCATCGACGAACTTCAGTCGAGGCTGAGGCGATGCTTTGCTCTGCGGCTACCGCATCCAGATCCGCCGCCGAAGGAAGGCCATCGGCTTTCGCGGATGCAGGCTTGGGCCGCGCGCCGTGGAACTTGTTGCGCTGATAGCTGCAGGTCTGACCGCTGATGCCGAGCCGCTTCGCCAGGGCGTTGGTGCTTTCCTCAACTGGCGCGTCGTGGATGGCTCTCAACAGTTCGGGGCTGAGTCGCTTGTTAGTTCTCATGGCCGGTTCCTTTCTGGGCGCTGGCGCGGGAACTGGTTCGGGATCCCGAGGAGCGGTCTTCGGTTGCGGGCTCCATGCAGGATGGAGCGCAGGCAGTGCAGGCTTTGCTTGAGCGATGGGCGGATGAACATCGTCGTCGCACAGGGCGCATAGCGCCTCGCCGTCGATCACTATTACGGCCGGATGGCATGGACACCGTCTGCACTTAGTGCCCGGCTCAGCTGCCGCGAAGGTCATTGTGGGATCGATCATGCTAACCTCGCCTTCTTCTCAAGCTTTCCGCGCTGCACACAGGCGTCGCATAGATCTCTACTCTCAGAGCGTTTCCATCCGACATTCTTTGCGAATTGGCGGACCTGAGCGTAGGACCATATCGCTGGATCGAATACATTCACGCCCATATAGGTGAGCCATGATCGGCACCGATCGCATCTCAACTTGAACTCGGCCTCGATCATGCGGCCACGCTTTCGCCCATCATTTTCGACTGAAGATCGAGAGCATTTTTCCAGGCTGCGCGAGGTGAGCTAGCAACGAAACTCAAGTGCGGGCCTTGCAGTCCATGCCGGATAAACCAGCAAGGAAGGCCCTGACCTCGAAGAAGCTCGTAATAGTCGAGAGTAGCCTTGGGATCAACGATCTTGATCGTTTGTTTGGGCGTCATTTCGACCCGCCTTTCCTCGTTTGCGGCACGAGACAGTGCTCAACTTCGAGCACAATCAGGTGGACAGTGGCGGCTTCCTTAATCGTGCCCTTGTAGGCGGCGACAAGATCGCCGACATAAGACTGCGCAGCCTCATCTGTGGCGTGGATCTTCATCACGCCCGTCTCGACAGGTCTGCCAGAGCCGGTAAACAGCTTGCCCTCGCGAGCGAATAGACCGCTCTTCGGAATCGCCAACACAAAAAAGCCTTTGGCCATCACGCTACCTTCGCCTTCTTCGTCTTCTTCGCGGGCTTGGCGGGATCGGCGAGGGTGATCTTGATGGAAGCCTTCTTAGGCTTGACGTTGATGCACGCGCCCCACATCTTCTGCACGCGCTCAGCGAGCCGCTTGGGAAGCGACTCAGTCTTCAGCGCGTCGGTTGCGCCCTCGACGACTTCATACTTGGTCCGAGTGAGAAACAGCTTCACGAAGAAGGCCGGGTAGCCAGCGCCCTCCAAAACCTCTTTGAGGTCCGCGATCCGATCTTCGACCAGGACAAGGGTGTCGGCCTTGGTGAGGGTGTACTCGGAGAGATGGCCGCTCAGGCGCCGGGACTTCTCGGCGTGAGCCGGAATCAGCCCATACTTCTGGACCAAGGCGATTGCCTGGGTTTCGATGTACTTGACGGCGTCGGAAGTCAGCTTCTCAGCCTCACATGCCTTCACGTAGAATTCGGCGATCTTGTCGAGCTGCGCGTCGGTAGGGCGCGCGTCAAGCTGCTGGATCGAGAGGAACTCCAGGGCGGCGTTGGATTGAATCTCGGTTGCATTGGTGGTCATGATGCTCCTTTTCAAATTCCCTGTTGGGTGAGCCACTGGGAAAAGCGTTTGTGGGCGCAGTCAGCGCCGCAGATGTCCTCAATGACGTCGGATTCGAACACCGACTCGAAGGGCATGGAAGCCGGATAGAAGGTGATGCAGCGCGCGTTCACGATGAGGACCAGCCAATGATTGACCGCTTGCTTCTGGCGTCCACAAACGTCGCAGGCTTTGGTGGCAATATCCATCAGTTGCCGCCTGTCAGCACGGTATAGAGCACGCCATGCGAAAGGAACGCTCTTACGAACTGGCCCGCGAGATAGAGCACAGCGCAGCAAACGCCGACCTTGCAGGCGCAATCGAACCTATGCCACAACCGGCGCAGGAACTGGAAAGCCTCCTGGAACTCGCCCTCATTCCCTGCCCCGAGCATCACGGCCCAGGTGCGGCGAAGCTTGACAGTGATGCTGACATGGTTGCCGCGAATGGAAGTGGTGATCGTGCCTTCCTCCTGCGCCAGACGCATCTTGTCGGTGACGAGCGGCGGCTGCCATGTGCCGGCCGGAACGCGTATATCGGTGGAGCGTCTGCCGTAGAAGATCTCTTTCGGTGATCTGATGGTCATGCGATGGCCTCTTTCGAAATGGATTCCGCCGCTTGAGCTTTTATCTGATCGAGCGAGTTGGTCAGCGTGCGGACGTTGATGTAGGTGGAGTTGTCCGCGTAGGCGTCGGTGACGGTTGCGGAGTCGATGAGTGTGTCGGTCAACTTGCGCTGGCTCGCCAGATCCCGTCCAGCGAGAATGTCTCCGATTTCGCGGCGAACGATGCCCCGCGCTTCCTCGCGTAGCAGACCAGGCAAGCGGACCTTGGCGATGATCCGCGAATTCCACTGCTCGAATCGCTGGGAGAACTCGTCGAAGATCGCCGGTAGATGATGCGATCCAGCCAGCAGGAGCGAGAAGTGAGGGCGCTGGTCCAGCAGCTCGCGCAGAACCTCCAGGCAATCGTGGGAGAGGTGCTGGCCCTCGTCGACGACGAGCAGAACCCGACGCCCATCGAAGTCGCGCCGCAGATTTTCCAGCATGGTGTCGATGCCGCTGTGCGTGGCGCTGCCGCAGGCGATGCAGATCCGGCGCATCATGTCGCGCGGGCGGACTCCCTGGCGGGCGTAAACGTAGTAGGCTCGGCGACCGTGGCCATTCTTTGAAAGCTCTTCGATATTGAGCCGGGCGATCTCATGCTCCAGTCCAAAGGTCTTCTGGCTTCCTGGAGGCGCATAGATCATGTAGGCGACGGGCTTGGGCAGGAGACGCTGAAACGTCTCGCGGATCGTGCGGATATTCGCCGTCTCATACAACTCACCATGCACACGCGTCGGCGGTGCGATGGGATGGAGATCGATGTAGGTCTGGATTGCCGCGGTGAGCCGGTTAGCGGTGCGGCCGACGTGGTGATACTGATTCAGCATGAAATGCTGAAGGGTCACTCCCGAATATCCAAGGCAGCGGGCGAACTGAGGAATCGACATTCCCGTCCGTGACATGTAGTCGTTGATCACAGCGCGAAGCGCTTCGTTCTCGGGCGCTTCGGTGGCCAGACCGAGCTTGTTGGCTGCAGCGTCGTTCTTCACTTCAATGCCTCCAGAAAATTTGCAGCTATATCAGCGGCCGGAATCGGCGCTTTGGTTTTTTGTTTAACGATGCGGGGTTGGAGGCTGGGCTTGCGTTGCGAGATTATGCCGGCGGTGTCGGCCGGGAGCTGCAGGCGGGATGCCATCGACTCCAGTGGCGACATTGCCCCGTTGGAGACTGCAACGCGCGAGATCTCCGAGAGAGTGTTGCGGGTAGCCTTTTCGAGGCCGCGCCGCACGGCGAAGCTTTCGGCGATCTGAGCCTGTGTCTGGCGATCGCCAGGCGCGAAGCGGACCAACTCCTCAGCCTTGAGCCAGGCGAGGAAGTGGCCATCCATATCCAACGCCGCTACATGCTCAAACTCATTCGGATCGTAGGCGACCAGGACGTCGCACTCGTTGCGCTCATGGAGGACCATCCACCCAGCCTGGTCGACGGGAACGTAGCGGCGCTTATTCAGTGTCACGGCGCATTCGCGAACCTGCCGCGCGGCGTTCTCAGCCATGAGTAGCGCGAGAGTCGCCGGTTCGGGCGTAGCGCGCTGCTCTGGGTTGCGTGTGGCTTCGAAGACTTGCTCAGGCGACGCGCCGTCCATACCTTCACCGCTGTGGGGAGCGCGGTTGTACTCCTCGATCCAGGCGAGAGCGGCCAAGATGAAGCGGCTGGCGGCTGGATGCTGACTCTCTGCCACGCGGCCGGCGCGCAGCAGCTTGCGGTGGTCTGCCATCGCAACGGTAGTCACATCGGAGCGGGTAAAGGGATTGCCGCTGGTATAGGTAGGCCACACGCGATCGAAGCGCTCATGCATGGTGCGGAAGAAGCGTTCGACATGCTTCGACTGCGGATGATGCGGCAGGCAGTGAGTGACGGCGATGCCTAGGCGCGCAAGAAAGCCCGTGCGCTCGATCTGCATCAGCTCGTTATGCCACCAGCCGTCTGGCTCCATCCCGGTGCGGCCCAGCATGTAACCAGGCATCGCGCCCTTGGCGACCTTCTTATAGTCCTTGCCGTTGTCAACATAGATGTGCTCCGGAGGCCCAAACCGGCGAATCCCCCGGAGCATGGTGGCGGCGATCGCGCGGGAGCTGCCTTCCCAAGCCCAGCTCGCACCCACCACGCGGCGGGAGCGGTAGTCGATCATGGCGGAGATGCGGATGCGGATCGGAGCGCCCATCTCGGCGTCGAAGAAGCAATCGTTAGAGCACTCCACATCATGCAGCGCGTGATCGCCTACCCAGATGCTGTTCGAGAACGCATCAGAATAACCACGGCGCAGGAATGGCGACATGCGCTCGCGGTAGGCTTTGCGGCCGCTGCGCGCATAGGCTGCCAGCGATGGCGGCATGGAATTTAGCCACGCACGTACTGTCTCGTAGCTGGGAAGATCAGATTCGGGAACACCCACCATCTCTGGGTCGCGGATGATGGCTTCGTATGCGGCCGTGAAACTCTGCCGGCATTCGAGGTAGAGATACGCCGCCAGCCAGCCAGCCTTGGGATAGGTGGCGAAGAAGCGGCTCTCGCCCTTGTCGCGCCGCTTGCGATCGGCGAGCGCTGGAAGACCACCCTGGCGATACTTTGCCATCCAGCGCATCAATGTGGCGCGGTTCACGCCGGATGTCTCAGCCGCATACTCGACCATCCGAGTGTGGGATGTCACCGGCGTGCCGTCCTGGAGGCGTAGGAGGCCGAAACGCGCAGGATCAGCCTGGTAGTCGAGAACCAGGCGCAGGATCTCGAAGCGATGTTCCGCCTGGGCGATGTCATCTGGATCCGGCAGCGCGACGCGCTGGGGGACGGCTTCAGGTCGCCTAAAGGGAATGGCGAGGGCCAACTGAGCTGCGCTCAAAGCTTCCCTCCTGGATATTTGCGACCGAAGCGGATCTTGATCGCGCCATCTCGGCGACGCCTGATGAGTCCGTTCAGGTCCAGGTATTGAACCGATTCCGCCAGGTCCAGAGCGACATTTTTAGAACTCGGCTGCGTAACGTCATACCAGTCATTGCCGATATGGACACCGTGCGACGCAATGTCCGTGACCGCCGTGCGAGCCGCGATCTGATGCGCGAGCGTGATGACGTCTGTACTCACAGGCCCCTCCGGTGAAGCTTGGCTTCTAGGAGGTTGATTCGCTCTTCGGCAGACTTCCTTTTCAGGAATTGGCGGCCCAATTCGAGTAGCTCCATTTCCTCGGCGGTGACGACATGGAGCCCTGCAAGTTCCGCCAGGATATAGAGAAGAGAGAAATCGCCGGTGGCCATACAGAAGGCGCGGGTCAATTCCGAGGGGAACCGATAGTCTTCGCGCGATTCTGCTGTAAATGCGTTGATACGCCTTACAGTGACTTCCGTGCCAGTCAGCCTGGTCATCTCATCAGCAAGCTGGGCGCGGGATTTTCCGGACTTGCGGATTGCATCGACCAGCGCCGCTCGGACCTCAGAAGAGTCATTCATCGAACCAGGACTGGCCGATTCACGCATTTCGAAGAGGCTGCGCTGGCTAATTGCGGCAAATCTTCGTTCATGATTTGACGTAGACGCCTCATCTGAAAAGGCTTGAGACTGAAGAGGTGATGACTTCATGCCGCACGCTCCGTATCCCCAGCCCGTCGCTTTTGAGCTTCGCGCTTCACCGCGTTCAATACCCGTTTCGAGACGCGGAGGCCCATAGCCACTTGCCGAACATGTTGAGGTGTGACGCCGAGCTTCCTGGCGACCGTGCTGTACAGCCCATAGAAACGAGCGGCATAAGCCAGTTCAGGCGATGTAGAGTTGAAATTGTCCGACAAGTTGAACCCCCGGAATATGAAAGCAATAGTATTCCCGCTTTCATAATCGGGTCAAGAGGAAAAATCGTGCCGTCTACAAAAAAGGGAGTTCCAGCGTTTGCGGAGCGAATCAGGGCGCTTAGAGGCCGCCTGGGAATGAATCAAACTGCCTTCGCGAAGGCGGTGGGGGCGGGACAAGGAGCCGTATCTAAATGGGAAAAAGGAGAGAGCAAGCCTTATCCGGACACGTTCATCCAGATCGCGAGGCTGACAGACGACATAGATAAGTTCTTTTTTTTGGACCAGGCGGGCGTGCCGAGGGAGTATTTCGAGGGATCGCCAATGGCCAGCCATCTCCTGAATGCGACAACGGAGATGGTCGCGCAATCCCTTTCTCATTCGAGCGAAACTTTAGTGGGATTTCACAGTACACCAAAGGAACGTAGGGTACCCCTCATTACGCACGCAAATCAATTAGGAGACCCAAACGCCACTGTGGACTATGCTTTGTCTCTTCCTGCTGCCTGGTTGCCCCAGCATTCGTCAGTGCAAGCCGTCCGGATGTCTGAAACAATTCCGCCCCTCGTGACTGGGGAGCTTATCTGTATCGTCGATACGTCACGCCGTGATCCTGATCGGCTGCGAGAGTGCATTGTTGCTGTTCGCACACCTCACGGCGTTGCGCCAATGAAACTCAGGGAAGATAACCGCACATACTTCCTCGCCCCGCTTTACGACAACCAGCAGCCCGTCAGAATATTGAGGGCATCTGGAGAATGGAGCATCATCGGCAAGGTGCTTCGTTGGATAGGTGAAGCCTCAGATAGAGAAACGCCGCCGCCGCAAACTCCCCATCTAAAAGCGATTCGAAAACGCCGGTAACCCATCCTCAAAAGGAGACCAGAAAGGTTGTATATTCGACACTTCGCGGCTTCAGGATTCACGTATACGTGCATCCTGAAGAACGCGCGAGCCAGACGATGGAGGGATGGCATCAAATTTACCTCTTCGGCTAGGCAAGGAAATCCGGCAACTTAGACAGGAGCGCGGCTGGCGGCAGATTGATTTAGCTGCTCACGCCGAGTTGAGCAAGACTCATATCTGCCAAGTCGAGCTGGGGCGAAGAGAGCTAGGCGTAGCGGCGCTGCAACGGATCGCAGCGTCGTTTGATCTTAAAGCCTGGGAGCTGCTTCGACAGGTGGACGAATAGCAGAAATAAGAAAGTGAAGGTAGTCGATGCGTGTAAAGAAAATTGTAGGTATTGCATGTCTTGGGATGGCAATCATCACATCCATCCTCTTAGTGCTTTATGTAGAGCATCGCAAAGAGCATCGACAGCAGCTAAAGAGAGCCTATAGCGCAGTGCTCACATTCGAGGATTACGGTGGTACTGATGCCATGCAGCAAGCCGACCTAGCCGCTCGCCAACAGCTAGATGTGCTTTTTTCAGAAGATCTGAATGCCGATGAGGATAGAGCGGCCGAAGCGATTCGAAAGTATCTGGGCGGCATCGAGAGTCTCGATTCATCAGACAGCATTGAAACGACGAGGCTTCGGACACCCATCGCAGAATCTGCAAAGAGAAGCGCTCACGCCGCGATGATGCCATTCCTGAAATAGAGATGTGAATGACCAACAATTACGCAAGTGAAAAATTCGCCTTGTGTTCACCGTGGTTTGGAGCTACGCTCCCGTTCATGAACTCCCCCTTCGCCTGGCCGGGCGGAAAACGCGCATTGAAGAGTACCCTTCTCAGGCTCATCCCAGAGCACACCATCTACGCCGAAGTCTTCGCTGGATCCGCGAAGCTGCTCTCTGCTAAGGAGCCGTCGCGCCATGAAGTGATCAACGATCTCAACGGAGACGTGATCAACTTCTTCCGCGTAGCGAAGCATCGCCCGGCCGAGCTGGCGGAGCGCCTGGAACTGGAGTGCATTCATGCCGGCCGATTCCGCGAGCTGCGCGCGGAGGCACCCAACCGCGACGAGATCGAGCGCGCTCTGCGTTTCGCCTACCTGGTCTGGTACAGCTTCAGCGCCAAGGGCGAACACTTTGCGCGGACGTCGGTGAAGAGTCCTAAGCGAAAGAAGACGCTCGATACAGTGCGCGAGGTATTGCGCGCGACGGCGGAGAGACTGGCTGGTGTGCAGATCGAGCAGCGGGACTTCGCAGAGATCCTCACCAGGTACGACGGCAAGGGCACGTTCTTTTATCTGGATCCGCCTTACGTTGCTTTTCAGCCCAACGGCCGCTATGAACCTCTCGACCAGGCGCGGCGAGCTGAGATGTTCACCACGCTCGCAAAATTGAAGGGCTCCTTCCTGATGAGCTTCGACGATCACGCTGAGGTAAGACGGCTGGCCGCGCGGCATCGCTTCCGCATCGCTAAGGTCGGCGTCGTCTACACCATGTCCGGCGGCGCGGCCGCGAAGAGCAGCCCCGAGCTGCTGATCGCCAATTACGAGATCCGTCCCCGAGCGGCGTAGCCTCTAAACTCACCCAGTCAATCCCACCTGGTGCAGCCGAGTGCGCGTCGCCGCAAGTGACCGCATCGCCGCGCCTCCGCTCTGCTGTTTTGCGCCCAAGCCTAACTTGAATCCAGACCTCACGGTCGGCACCACACATTCTTTCCAAAGGAGATTGTGTGGCGGCCAGAGCGAAAGCAAACCTGTTTGCGGCGGGTGTTATAGGGTAATGGCCGCCGCAGCAGGCCCTCCCCCACTAGGAGCATCATGAACGCCACAGAATCTTTGTTCCTGCAAAACACGGTGCTAGCTGCCTCGAAGGCAGATCGCGAAGCCGGGATTCCGGCGTGCATCACCTTGGCGCAGGCGATTCTGGAGAGCCGCTGGGGGCAGTCGGCGCTCGCGCGGCAGGCAAACAATTATTTCGGCGTGAAGGCCAACGACGCCGCGAAGCCTGAACAGTACATCGAGTTTG
>Ga0206868_10188_pt1 | contig 17114 bp, 15 predicted proteins | sample Alteio_BWOrgCont_38_FD_152901 | JGI IMG/M metagenome (GOLD analysis project Ga0206868, IMG submission 152901) | Enriched cells from forest soil in Barre Woods Harvard Forest LTER site, Petersham, Massachusetts, United States -... | ecosystem: Environmental > Terrestrial > Soil > Temperate forest >... | reverse complement strand
TGCGCTTACCTCGCCCACATGCGCCAGTGGCACCGATCGGGTCTACGAAGTTTCACGCCAGATTCCGGCGGAGATCTATGTGAATATTCAGGGGGATGAGCCGCTGCTTACGCCGGGGCATTTCGCGCCGATGCTGCAGCTTTTTGATCGCTCTGAGGTTCAGGTGAGCACGATCTCGGTTCCCTGCCCTGTTGAGGATGTTGCCAATCCCAACGCGGTGAAGGTGGTTACTGCCTCCGATGGCCGCGCTTTATATTTTTCCAGGTCGACTATCCCATTCGACCGCGACCGGGTGGGTTTCATTGGGTATCGCAAGCATCTGGGACTCTACGCCTATCGCAAGGCTGCCTTGGAGCAGTTTGCCTCGCTGGCGCCCTCGGCGCTCGAACAGATCGAGCGGCTGGAGCAGCTTCGCCTGCTGGAGAATGGGATTTCTATCTATGTTGGCGAGGCTGAGGGAGACACGATTGGGGTGGACACGGAGGACGACCTTCGGCGCGTCGAGGCTATTCTGCGGAAGAACTAGACGGCGAGGGGCGCAAAATGCAAGACCAACCCCCGATCATCCCCTTCATCGAAGGGAAGTATTTCGACTTCGATTCCGGTCAGATCTGTGAGCAGATAATGCGCTGCGCTTAGCTCTTCGATGGGATGTGAGAAGGTCGTTCCGATGACCGTGCATCCGGCGGCGCGGCCGGCCTTGGTGCCTGAGCCTGAGTCCTCGAATACCACGCAATCGGCCGGAGGGAGGCCCAGGATTTCAGCCCCCTTCAGGTATGGCTCGGGATGGGGTTTGCCGCTGGTTACGTTGTCGGCGGTGACGATGCGGTCCGGAATGGCGATGCCTGCGGCAGCCAGGCGGATGCGGGCCAGGCGTTCGGTGGCAGAGGTTACGACCGTCCAGCGATGGGCGGGAAGCGCGGCCAGCAACTCTGGAACACCGGGCAGGACGGCCAATCCTTCGTTATCTGCAACTTCCAGGTCTTCGATGTACTTGAGCTCGGCCTCGTCGTCCAGATCGGGAGCCAGTTTGCGGATGGTCTCGATGGCGCGGCAGCCGTGGGCGGTGTGAATCGCCAACACGGGGTCGATGCCGCGCGAGACGGCCCAAGTATGCCAACTGCGCTCGACTGAACCGAGCGAGGAGATCAGAATGCCGTCCATGTCGAAGAGAATTCCCTTGCAGCGGATGGCGACAGGGCTGGAAATCGTGTTCAGGCTGGAGGAAGCGTCAGAAGAGAGAGAAGAAGCCATCATGAGTTCATTGTACGGCGGGGGCTGCTGCTGGATGACTTTGAGCGCCTTTGCCATTGGGAGGGGTGACGGCAAGTTTGGCTGGGCTGCCGAAGGGGATTGATCCGGTAATCGAGGTGACATGCCGGCCTTGCCGCATTGCGTTTTCTCCGAGTTGGGCCTCTCCGTTATGAAGGGTTACCGTGCCGCTCCAATCGTCGAAGTGGATTTCCGCGGGGGATGTGGCTGGTTCCGCGGGGACGGCTGTTTTGGCAGGGATGGCTGTCCGGATGGGGAGGCTTCCGTGCGGCCAGGAAAAATGCGCGGTGCCTGAGGCGGATGCGGCTAGTTGCTTATCAGTCAAGCCGGAAAGCTCGATGCTCGCGTGACCACTTAAGGGGCCGCCGCTCCATCCGGCTGAAGCGTCATCTTCGGTTGCACCTTGCAGAATTGTTCCGAGGGAGACGGCCGAGAGTTTGGTGAAGTCCCCTTCGAGCGCGTATTTCAGGCCATCGCTGGTCCAGGAGAAGCGGCCCTGCCCTTTGGCGGTGCCTCCGAGCAGCGCGGTTTCCCAGTTCTCCAGGACAATGTCGCTCCCGTCGGTTCTCATGCGTATGGCGGGATTGAGCAGAGTCGCGGGGCCGAGAACCAGGCTTTCTGCTTGCACATCGAGGATAGCCGCCGGCCACTTTGGTTTCTCCGAAGTGCGCATCCGGTCCATCAGGGGGGAAAGCAGGCCCTTCTTTTCCGGAATGCCGAGCAGCGCGGTCTGCACTGCGCCGGCGTCCACTGCACCCAGGCGAAGGTGAATCTCTGGCGGGCAGGGGGTTGTGGAACATGCTAGGGGGGCATTTACGACCATTGAGCCGCTGAGCGTGCCGTAGTTGAAGCTGGAGGTCATGGAGAGGGCGCCGTCGATGATGGCGATTGTCCCCAGCGGCAATTCGACGGTCCGAGCCAGGTAGGGCGCTTTCCATTCGACATGGTGGAGCTGGAGCGATCCGGCGAGATGGTCTGAGGTGGGAATGGAATTGGCGACAGAATTGGTGACGGAGCTGGAAACCGAGGCAGGAACAGTGCGAGCTGCCGTTCCGGGAGAGCTGGGCGCGGCGCGTGGAGGTGCGGAACCCGTCGCCGGCTGAGGGGAAGGCACATCACCTGAGGCGATCCAGGGGCCTGACGCGGTGAAGTCGATGTCTGCGGAGCCTGCGGCAAGGTTGTCAGCCGCGTCCAGATGAGGTGCACCAAAGGCATAGGCCAGGTCGCGAAGTTCGGCTGCGCCGGCCGAACCGCCGATTACAGTGTCGTAGCCATCGGCGGTGAGCCCCAGGCGGACTGTAATCTCGTGAGATCGCGAAATGGCCTGAGGTATGCGGGTCTTTGCCGGATTGGTTCGGGACGAGTCTCTTCCGGCCGGAGTAGCGGAAACGGCGGGCTCGGTAGACGGCCCTGGAGATGGCGGCCCCAGAGGTACAGTAAACCGCGAACTCAGGCCGGTCTTGAAAGTGCTCCCGTTGGTGGTGGTTGGAAACAGCGCCGGAATCAAGGTCATTCTGGGCAGGCGGAGGGGTTGTTTCAGTGTGCCTCCCCTTAGCTCGCCGCCGTCTACGGTAAGGGTCCCTTGCAGATTCAGGTCTCCGCCGGCCGGATTGCCGCTCTCGCTCTTGCCGGTTCTGGATAAGCTCCTGGCCGCAGCGCCGTGTGCTTCCGTTTTCTTTGCGGGTGGCGGGCTTGTCAAGAGGCTGAGGCTGCCGTTAGCTGTCCCCTTGGCTGCCATTCCGGGAGCAAATCCACTACGGACGGTGCGCAGCAAGTCGAGCCCGGCTTGCAGGGGAATCTGCTTCACCTCAAGCATGGCCTCTGGATTGCCGGAATTGCCGGGCAGATTGGCCTTCAGGTGGAGCAGACCGTCGCCAATAGCTGTATCGCAGCCCAGATCGCGCACTGCGTTCTGCGAATGCTGATAAAGGAAGCTGCAATTGGCATCGAAGTCCAGGGGTGTTTCGGGAGCAAACTCCGCGCGGCGAACGCCTGTGGCCCGCAGGCGAGCCTTGGTCTGCGCGGCGTCGGGGGTTCCTTGAACTTCGACATCGGCGGCCAGATCGCCACGCCATCCGGCGTCGGAACCAAGCAGCAGCCGCGAGAGCTGGCCGAGTTGTGCGTCGCGCCACTCTATTTGCAGCTTCAGTGGCATGTCGCGCAGGTTTTTGGTGGGAACTGAATTATTCAAACTGGCTTCAACCCGTACTTCGCCCGTATCGCCTGAGCTTATTTCCATATCGGTTCGTGCAGGTTGACCGCGCAGACGCAAACGCCAGGTTCCCGGATTGTCCTGCCACAGGGAGAGCTCGGTATTGACGATCGAAAAAGGGCTCTTCTCGACGCCGTTCTTCAGATTCACCCTGGAGTTGGTGGCTTCCAAGTAAGGAAACGGCGTGGGTTTATGGGTGAAGACGGAGGACTTGGGTGTAGCAGAATTCGATGCGCCCTGCTTATCGTCCATCAGGCCGCCGGTCATCATCGATTGCAGATTCCACTGCCCCTGTGCCGAGCGAACCAGGTTCAGGCTGGCCTCGTCTACGCTGATGCGGTTTACCATCAGTCGGCCTTGCCAGAGGGAGGAAATGCGGATCGATGCGACAACGGTGCGCGCAGAAAGAATCGGCTCCGCGCCGAATTTGGGATCTTCGCTGACCGAAAGATCGTGCAGCACGAAGCCGGGGCGCGGCAGCAGGCGGAGCTCAACTCCGGAAAGATGCACCGGACGACCCAATGAACGCGACATGAGCGCCGTAATTTGACGCTGATAGCTGCTGATATTGACCAGCGGAGGCAGTACGACTGCTGCTGCGACGACTGCAATCGCGAGGGCAATCAGGGTCACGCGCCGTTTCCAGCGAGGTTTGGGTGGGACGGGATGGGGGATCTCGTCGGGCATCGGCAGGTCGGGTAGAGATTTTATTGCGAATGCGCCTTGGCTGCCGGCCTCATCCATCATGCTCACGTCACCGTACCGGATGGAAAGTGCGCATCCAGCGCGTATCGGTGAGGAAATGCAGCGATACGTGGCCCATCCAGGCAATCTGATCGGAGAAGCTGGTCTTGTACATCTGGTCGTCCGGGGTCTTGAAGGACCAGTAGTTGAAGACCGGTCTTCCGATGATATTGGCACGGGGCACGAAGCCCCAGAAGCGGCCGTCGAGGCTATCGTGGCGGTGGTCGCCCATCATGAAGTACATGCCCTCGGGAACCACCAGGTCGTTGCCCTGAATGTGATTGGGCAGGTCGACTGCCCATTCGCTGGTGATGCCATTGGCCTCGACGGTTGAAACCGACGGGAACTCGTCGATGTACGGGCTGTGGGTGTCTTCCGGCCAGGGTGCTGCGTAGGGCTCGTTCTGCGCCACGCCATTCAGAATCACTACGCCATTTCGAAGATGAATATGGTCTCCGGGAACGCCGATCAACCGCTTCACGAGGAACTCGTATTCCGGCTTCCCATCTGCATCCACCACTGGCACAGGTTTGAGGAAAACCACGACGTCGCCGTGCTTGGGCTCGCGGTAGTGAACCAGCGGCATCCACGATGCTCCGGGGGCGAGAGTGATGCGATCCACCAGCAGATGGTCGCCGACCAGCAGGGTTTTTTCCATGGAGCCGGAGGGAATGACGAAATTTTGCGCCAGAAAGGTCAAGATGAACAGGCCAATGACGAGAACGGAACAGATGCTGGCCAACGCCTCAAAGGGCGTCTCCTCGACCCGATCTTGAACTGTGTCTTCCGCCTTGCCACCGGAGACCAAGTCCGACGGAGCGGTCTCAGCCAGCGCGGGGGCGGGTTTTTCCATCACGAGTCTATCTGCCTTGGCCATTTCTCTTTTTTCCTGGCTTGCGCCGCGCCTAGATGACGGCAATATTCAATACTTTTGGATGCTCAATGCACAATGTGTAAGATGCGCTTCCACCGCGCGAAGCCCTTCAACTGCGAGGAAAGATCGCTTTCGTGCCCAAGTCTATCATCCGAGGCCTGTTGGACATCGGTGTGCGAGGGCCGCGTAAGAGAGAAGTAGATGACCAGCGGCCGGGCAATAATCTGATTGCGTGCCACAAAGCCCCAGTAGCGGGAGTCCAGACTGTAATTGCGATTGTCCCCCAGCATGAAGTATTGACCGGGCGGGATCAGCAGCTCGCCATTGCGCGAATTCTGCTGCAACTGCTTCCACCACCCTGTATCAATCCGAGGATCGGTATAGACCTGGGCGGGGAAATGGTCGAGATAGGGATTGTCGGTCGTTGGCTCGAAGGTTACATAGGGCTCATCCAGCTGCTGGCCGTTGATGAGAACCTTGCCATTGTCGATCCGAATCCGATCACCCGGAAGCCCGATCACGCGCTTGACCAGATATTTCTTGGGATCTAAAGGAGAGCGAAAGGTGACGATCTCGCCGCGCTGAATACCCGCATACGGCATAATTTTCCGCCAGATGCCTGGAGGCGCCAGCGCCGAGCGGTTCATGAGGAGGAAATCGCCGACCAGCAGCGTGTGCTCCATGCTTTCTGACGGAATCACCATAGGCTGCGCCAGGAAGGTCAGCACAAACAGGGCGACGATAATCGTCCGTAGCAGGGAGGACGCAGCTTCCGGAACTTGATGCCGGATCGCATCCGTGACCGCATGGGTGACAGTAGGGTAGGTTATTGCAGGTAGAGTAGACGCCACGGTTCCAGCGACCTCGTTGGTACCGGCGACACCAACCTGGCCGAGCGGAGAACTGCCGTCAACTGCCGGAGGGGCAATCGCTTCGGGAAACACTGCGGGAACCGTCGGAAATCTACTCATACTTCGGCTGGCTCCTCGCGGATCACTTGCCCGGCAAGCAGCGCCATGGCACGGCGGGCTGCTTCCTGTTCCGCTTTCTTCTTGGTACTGCCGATGCCGCTGGCCAGTGCTTCCCCCACTTCTCCATCCATCGACCGCAGGCGCACCTCTACCTGGAAGCGCTTGCGATGGTCGGGACCGCTTTCGCTTTCGACAAGATACACCGGTATGCCGGTGTGGGTGGCCTGCAAATGCTCCTGCAAGGCCGATTTATGATCTCCCAGAGCCGCGCCGGAGAGCAGTTCCCTGGCCAGTTCATCGGCTGCGGAACCCAGGATGTGTTCATCTGCAAAACGCCTGACGACCGCCAGCCCTCCACCCGTTCCTTGTTCGAGCCTCGCGTCGAGATACATCGCGGCGATCACGGCCTCCATTGCATTGGCCAGAATTGCCGTTTTTCTTCGCCCGCCGGATCTCTCCTCACCTCGGCCAAGACGCAAATGTTGTCCCAGTCCGATGGTGGCGGCAACTTCGGCCATGTGGCGACGGCTCACAAGCTGGGCGCGCATACGGGTCAATTCACCCTCTTGCCAGTCTGGATGGCTCAAAAACAGCGCTTCGGCCACGGCGACTCCCAGCACGGCATCTCCGAGAAACTCCAGCCGCTCATTGTCGGCGCGTTCACCCTCATCGGGTTTACCGGTCGTCTCCATGGCTAGTTCATACGCCTGCGAACGATGGGTCAGAGCGTGCACCAGCAGCTCTGGACGCGCGAAGCTATGCCCCAAAGCCGCTTCCAAAGTGGCCAGATCCTCGGATTGGGTCAGGAGCGACTGCTGCATTCTCTAATGGTAGACGCAAATCCACTGCGAAGAGTGTCCTGAATCGTCTTAGTTCGGTGATGAAGCGGGTCCTGGCTTGGTATCGGGCTTGGTGTCGGGCTTGGTGTCGGGGTCGTCCGAATCCCCATCCGCGTCGCAGGTATGGCCTTTTACCGAGTAGGCGGCTTTAACGCCGCGTTCGGCGGCCAGGCGCGTATCCTGCTGCCCGTCGCGGACGGCGAGCGCCGCTTTGTACTGGCTCATCGCCTCATCCCGCTTGCAGTCGAGGTCCATCATGCGGCCCAGGTAGATATGGGACCAGGCGAGAATACGGGTTTCTTTGGCGGTTGCCGCCGCCTTTTCAAAGCCGGACAGCGCTTCGTCGGGATGGCCGGTCAGGATGGCTGCCCGGGCGAGGATGAAGTTAGCCCGGCCTGCGTCGGCGGCCTGATATGTGGATGTCCCGGTGGCTACGAGGGCGCTGCGGGCGAGCGCTGAAGCTGTAGCGTAGTCCCCTGCAGCCAGCCGAGCTTCCGCCAAGTCCAGGCCGGCGAGCTTACGCGGCGCGGTGCGGCGGAGAACATCCTGGTCCGCCTGCTGGTCAAAGGTGACGGCACGGGCGCGATGCTGCTCGTGGTCCACGTCCATGCTGTAGACCAACTCGCCGATGGTGTCTTTGAGACTGGCGGGGTCTTTCTCAAATTGGACCATTTGCTCGTAGAAGTACTGAGTCAGCACAAATCCCTGGGCCATTTCGTGACGGAGATGCGCTTGCCGTACTTGCTCCATTTTTTGCTGCACGGCGTTGCGTTCGCGCTCGACACGCTCGAAATCGGAGCGCTTTTCATCCGCCGGAGCGACATAGGGTGGGATGCCGGTATCCATGGTGCGGGTTTCTACGGCTTTGATGAGGCATTCGATGGTCAATTCCACGATGTCGGCGCGGAAGCGATATTCGAGAGGCGCGTCGCGGACCTCGCGGAGGATCGGCAGGAAGCGATCCATGGCGGTCGAACGCTGGTAGAGAAGCGGCTCGATCATGTAATGCAGGTAGGTGTGCCGCACGTCGACCATGCGAATCGCGCCGTTGACCGGCGAAACAACGACCACGTAATCGGCTCCGTAGACCCGGGCATTGATGGTGCGCGGCGAGAGCTGCGGCTCGACTACTACCAAAAAGCGCCGGCCATCGTAGGTGGAGGCGGGCATTTTGAGGTAGTAGTTGGTGGAGAGAATCATCTTGGTCATCGCCTCGTGGAGACGATTGACCGTTTCGTCATAGGTGCGGCGATTGGTCAGCCAGATTCCGTGCAGATCGACGGCTGCGGCAAAATCTCGAAGGAACGGTAGAACTTCAACTACCTGGGTTGAATCGGGAGGCATTTCAGGCAATTCGACCGATGTTTCAAGTTCAGGAGGCGGGGTCAGATAGAGGGCCAGCGAGATGTACTGCGAGACGTCTTTTTCGGTGCCTGTCATGCGGTGCTGGGCGATGTAGAGGCAGACTTTGTCGCGCTTGGCCCGCGCGTCTTCATTGGAGGCAAGAGCCTGATTCACCTCGTCGCGCAGGCGCTGCCGGATGGGGTCGCTCTCGGCCAGGCCCTCATCGTAGCCGCAGGCATTCAAGGTAGCGGCCATGGTGAAGAGGGTTTCGGAGGGGACCAGGGAGATTGCAGGCCCGGCCGGGTCTACGAGCGAGGGAGCCTTCTCCTGGCTGAAGGTGGGGGCTGTGGAGGAGGAGCTTTGCCCCGCCTTTCCGCCGGACTTGCCCGATGGCTTGCTGGAGGACGAGGACGAATTCTGGTCGTCTGCCTGGGCGAATGAAAAATGTGCGGTAGCAGATAGCGCGAGGGCTACAGCACATGCGGAAATGCGGAAAAAGGTTCGCGACGACATCATCATGAAGTCTAGTGCATTTCTCCCGCTCTTGGGCAGCTAGGTACCCATCGGTAAGACGGAATCCGCCAGCTAAAGGTTATCTGCAAAGGTTATCCAGGGGAATCCGGTTATCCGCGCGCAAAGGGCTCTTCGAGGGAATGGCTTTGCGGGGTGAAGAGCTTGGCTCCATCTGCGGTGATATGCATGTCGTCTTCGAGGCGAATGCCGAATTCGCCGCGCAGGTAAATGCCGGGCTCGTCGGAGAAGGTCATGCCTTCTTCCAGGAGTTGCATGTTGCCTTTGACCAGGTAGGGCCATTCGTGGCCGTCCATGCCGATGCCGTGGCCTACGCGGTGGGTGAAGTGCGCATACGCCGGTCCGAAGCCGGCGTCGTCGATTACTTTGCGCGCAGCTGCATCCACTGCTCCACAGGCTACGCCAGGTTTTGCCGCCGCGAGGGCTGCTGCCTGCGCACGATGAACGATTTCGAAGACCTGCTTCATCTTGTCGGTAGCCTTGCCGACTGTAAAGCTGCGGCTGATGTCGGATTGATAGCTCTCTACGGTGCAGCCGTCGTCAATGAGAACGAGGCTTCCCTCTTTCAAGACTTGCGGCTGGATCGAGCCATGGGGCAAGGCTGAGTAGATATCGACCTGGCAACTGGCGTCGCCGGGAAAGCCGATCTGCTCATATGCTTTTCCTATCCACTCGCTGACTTGCCGGTTGGTGATGCCCGGCTTAACTGATTTCCAGGCTGCTTCGTAAACAGACAGAGTGACGTCGTTGGCCAGTTGCATCAGCTTGAGCTCGGCTGCGCTCTTGACGGCGCGGCACCCTGCGGTGATGGGCGTGGCGCTTACCGTCTCGAAGCTCGGATTGGCTTTGCGCAGGCCGTCGGCGAAGACGAAGGTGACTCGCTCCTCTATACCGAGCCTGCCGCTGGAGATGTTGAGATCGTCGAGGCCCTTTTTCACCAGCGCATAGGGGTCTTCATCTTCCTGCCAGGTGTAGACCTTCGAGTTCTTGCCGCCCGGCGCTTCGCGCATCTGCTCGCGGGCGCGTTCTTCTTCGAAGGCAGGACAGACGTAGAAAGGTGCGCCTTTTTGTGGCACGACGCAGACGAAGAGCCGTTCGCTGTTCCACCAGCGAATGCCGGTGAAGTAGACCAGCGAAGTGCCGCCGATGAGCGCGATAGCGTCGATCTGCCGGGCTCGCATCAGTTGCTGGGCGCGTTCGAAGCGATGTTCGCGCTCGGCAACGGTGATGGGCTGAGCCTCGGCGCGGCGGTTCTTCAATGCCGCCAATGCGGAAGGCACTGCTGCGGAGGACGATTGGGCTGTCCCGGTCTTTAATGAAAAAGCAGGAATTGCAATAGCGGACGCGGAGGTAGCGAGAAACCGACGGCGATTCAGCATATGTTTTTTACTGTAACGTGCGACCGCTTCCGTATACTGCGGGCACGATGAAACTCTTTCTCCGCGCGCTGATGTTGTGTCTCTTGCTCTGCCTCATCCCTGCGGCTCAGGCGCGTGTGATTCGCGTCGAGGTTCTTTCGCGTGCTGCGATCGATCCTGTGCCTCCGGGCGTTCCAGCCTACGAGAAAATCGTTGCCCGTGTCTATTTCGCGGTGCGGCCCGGGAATATTCACAATCAGCCCATTGTCGATCTCGATAAGGCACCCAGGAACACACAGGGCGAGATCGAGTTCTCCTCCGACCTGTATCTGCTGCGGCCTGTGGCTAAGGGCAACGACGCGATGTTGCTGGAGATTCCCAATCGCGGAGGCAAAGGGCTCCTGCAACTCGTCGATGGCGGGAAGAGCGATCCTGCCAACGTTTCCGATCTGGGCGATGCGTGGCTGCTGCGACAGGGATTTACTTTTGCGTCTCTGGGCTGGCAGTGGGATGTTGCGGAAGCGCCCGGCAACTTGCGGCTTTATGCTCCTATTGCCCATGAAAAGACGGGAAAACATATTACAGGGCTGCTGCGCGACGACTTCACTCCACGGAGGCTGCCACGGACTGGCCTCTGGGCCATGTGATGGGCAATCGGCTTGGCGGCGTGGAATATCCGGCCGCTGCGCCGGAGGACAAACGCAACGTGCTTACCGTGCGCGACAGTCCGCATGGACAGCGCCGCTTGATTCCCCGCTCGGAGTGGGGCTTTTCGCACACTGTTGACGGCAAGTCCACGCCGAGCGATCGTTTCCTGCATTTTTCTTCAGGCTTTGTGCCAGGAAAGATCTATGAGCTGGTCTATGTGGTCCAGGACCCGGTGGTTGCTGGACTGGGATTTGCTGCGGTGCGGGATTTTGTTTCGTGGATCAAGTATTCGCCGGATGCCATTGCGCCGATGAAGTTCGCGTATGCGGCTGGTATTTCACAGTGCGGGCGTTTTCTGCGGGATTTTCTATATCAAGGCTTCAATGCGGACGAGTCGAATCGAATGGCGTTGGATGGTGTGCTGGCGCATGTAGGCGGCGCTGGACGTGGCAGCTTCAACTATCGCTTTGCCCAGCCTTCGCGTGACGCACAGCCAATGTCTTCGATCGATTGGCCGACGGATATCTTCCCTTTCACCGATTTACCGGAGGTGGATCCACACAATCCTCAAAACGGAAAACTTGGTCTGTTGGATACCGCGACGGCTCAGCATGTCTTGCCGAAGATTTTCTTCTCGCATACCTCGTATGAGTACTGGGGACGGGCGGCTTCGCTGATGCATACGACTGCCGACGGAAAAGAGGATGTAACCCTCAGCGATAACGTGCGCATCTACTTCTACTCGGGCTTGCAGCACTTTTCTGTGCCCTTCCCGCCAGCGCCCGGAAGCGGCGACAGAAGCGCGCAGCAATTGCCCAGTCCGCTGCCCATCCGGTGGTTCTGGCGGGCGATGATTGCCAATATGGATGGCTGGGTGCGCAGCGGAACGGCGCCGCCGCTCAGCCGCTATCCGCGCATTGCGGATGGGACGCTGGTGCCGCTTGCGCAACTGCATTTTCCGGCTATTCCTGGCCTGAAACCGCCAGCCAATGCTGCGGAAGGCTGGGATCTCGACTTTGGTCCGAACTGGCGCGGCGGTATCTTGAGCCAGCAGCCGCCGGTTGTGGAAGCAGCCTATCCGACGCTGGTGCCGCAGGCCGACTCCGATGGCAACGACCTGGGAGGTATTCGATTGCCGCAGATTGCTGCTCCGCTGGCGACTTACATGGGTTGGAATCTGCGTACCGCTTCGATTGGCGCGCCGGGCGAACGACTTGCCTTCCTCGGGTCATTCGTACCATTGCACCGAACAGCGGCGGAAGCATCGGCTACACACGACCCGCGAACCGCAATTAACGATCGCTACAAGAATTACGAAGACTATCGCGCGCTTTTTGAACGAGCGCTCAACGACCTGGTGAGGGATCGCTACATTCTCGCCGAGGACCGGTCGCAGTTGCTGGACCGCTCTCAATAAGAATGGACGTGGATCATGCAGGAGTCCAGGTAGAACGAAGGAACTGTCAATTTGTTCCGGGAGTTACCCGTGGACGGAGACGCCGGAGAAAGAAAGCACGGCCAGGCCGCGAACCGGCTGCCCAAATGAACGTGCCGGCTCGAAGACACTGAAGAGCAACAGATTTTCTACTTCGGCGCGGGTTTGCGAGTCGGTTGGGCCGGTGACGATGCGGTAATCGTAGACACGGCCTGAACCGTTGACGTACGCCTCGACGACGACGGGACCGTTAGTGGTGCCAATCTGGTCGGTGTCCGGTGTTGCTCCCGAATGATAGAGAAAGCGCGGCGCTGTGGCCATACCGAGCGGTTCATCCTGCGCGGAAGCGTGCTCGGGGTGAGCAAACATGCCAACCAGCACGGCGACCGTACCGAGCAACAGGACCGCGCTGGCAAAGCCCGCGGAAAGTTGCAACAGAAATGGGCCGACCGTGTTGCGCCACGCCAGTTGCAAGTCTGCAAGCTTGCTGCGGCGACGCTGGGCGCGCTCCTGGGAGATGGCGACCCGGATTCGCAGGACGAGGTTGTCAGGCTCCTTCGCTTCACCTGAAACGGGGCCAAGCGTGGCCAGGGAACGCAACATGCTGCGTTCAGCTTCAAACTCGCGGGCGCAGTGGGTGCAATTCTCCAGATGCGCGGTGACTTGCTGCATTTCGCGGCCAGTTAGCCGCCCATCGAGGTATTCGGCGAAACTGGTTCGCGCCGCTGGACATCCGATTGTCAGACTCATCGGGCCTCCTCGGCATGTGCCATCAGAGTTGAGTTGTTCACGGCTGCGTTGGCCAGCGTGGCGTGGGCAGTTTGATTGCGATGGGCTTCGTCGGCAAGCAATAATTGGCGCAGACAGGCGCGACCGCGTACCAGGCGGGACTTTACCGTGCCGAGATTGACGTCCAGCATGGCGGCCACTTCCTCGTAGACGAAGCCCTCGATGTCGCGCAAGATGATGGTCGTCCGGAATGGCTCGGGAACCTGACGCAAAGCTGCTTCAACCCGCTCACGAGCCTCGGTGTGGTTGGCCATTTCGTAGGGGCTCTCGCCAGGATCGACGAGCATTTCCTTGAGACGGGCCGGTTCTCCGCTTTCGCAGTCCACTGTTTCCGTCTCGATGGTGACTTCCTGCTGCTTGTGCCGCCGCCACCATCGGCGTTGATTCAGCCCCTCGTGGAGCGCTATCCGGTAGATCCAGGTACGCAGCGAGGATTCGCCATGAAACGAGCCAATGCCGCGAAATATCTTGACGAAGACTTCCTGGGTGAGATCGGCAGCGTCGGCTGGATCACGGACAGTACGGGCCAGAAGGCTGTAGATGGGCTGGTGGTAGCGCGCGATGAGCCAGGAGAAAGCTTCCTCTGAACCGGCGCGCAACTCGGCAACAAGAGCTGCCTCTTCTGTGTGAAGCGTGAGCGCACTGGCGAGATTTCCCAAGCTGATGTCCGCCTGCAAGTCCTTACCCTCCACATTAACGCAATTGACGGCCATCTGGCATCTGGATCTGACCTGCCAAAATCTCTGGCCCGCGCAATTGGCCTGCTCAGAACAGGTAGTACTACTACTATGGACACCGGAAGTACCCAAAAATGTTCCCGGTAGCCTGCGATCGGTGTTCCCTCACGCTATGGCCAGCTCATATTTCTATATCGAAAAGACAATCCGTTTCCCTTTTTCGGTACGGGTCCAGGCTGCTTCGACTTCCGCCAAAGGAACGGACTCGACCGCCACGCTGAGATGACCGCCTGCTGCCAGTGAAAAAAAGGGGCGGAATGGCGTTCATGAGGCGATGTTTCCATCTGCCAGTTTCCCCACCCCATCCACACCGGCGATGAATGGCACTTCGCCCTTGCCGGAGTAGTGCTGGCCACTGGCCAATGCCTTCACGATCGGATGCAGGCCGACTGCCGGCATTTCGACAATGGCTTCGCCTTCGTCGGCAAGCGGTTCTGCAAACTCCTCATACCGGGGCGGCTGGCTGAGTGTGTTCACAACTGCTGCTTTCATCGCCCAAACCTCGCTCAATTGAGCTTTATATGACGATCAAGCCCATCTGTCGCCATGCAACACCATCGCAGCGCGCTGCTATCCAAGTTTGACGAATCCTGCCTCAGGTTTGACGAATCCCGCCCCAGCGGCGAAAATAGAAAAGTTGCCTTAGAATAATTGTGGGCCTGTGGCGCAGCTGGGAGCGCGCTTCCATGGCATGGAAGAGGTCATCGGTTCGATCCCGATCAGGTCCACCAAATAACTCTCCATATATCAAGCACTTAGGAGTTGCGCTGTCCTTGGCGCGACATTGCTCGAAGGTGTGGAAGGGTGCTGAATTTTCAGATCCGCGGAGCAGCATGCAAATCTCCAATGTTTTCGCCCCTCTTCGCTCATAAGTACGCCAACAGAATGGGTGCAAATTGGGTGTCAGTTATTAGGGCCTAACCTGGTGGGAGATCGTCGGCGCCGCCGAATTGGAGAATGGATTCTAGAGGGCTCTGAAGAATTCTGAAACTTCTCCAGATCCAGCGGGAGCATCATCTCAACAACCTTTTCATTCGCTTCTCGCTTCCGCTGATCAACAGCGCGAGTATAGACGTCGAGTGTTGTGCGGCTACTTGAATGTCGCATCAACTCTTGTGTGACTTTAATATCCACACCGAGCGTTCTTAAATTAGTTGCCAGAGAATGGCGAAAACTGTGCCAGCCGATCCGCTTTCCAACAATGCCTATGTCTGCGAGAGCTGGGCGAATGCTCTTCTCCATAATGCTCTGAGGGCTGAGTGGTCTCTTTCCGTCGAAGCGCGTCGAGGGGAATAAGAAATCCAGTTTCTCTGCATAAGCTGATTTCGAACGCCACTCCAACAATGCCTGCAGCACAACGGGATGTAGCGGAACAGGCCGACAGGACGACTCCGTTTTTGTCTTCCCGAATCGGCTACGAACGCAAGATCTTAGGATGGTGACTTGCATTCGGACTGTGTCTAGCTCTGACCTGGTCAGTGCGATCATTTCAGAGCGACGAATTCCGGTGCTGCCAGCCAACAAGACCATCGCCCGTTCACGCACAGCAAGCTTCTGCACTAATTTCTGGAATTCTTCAGGTGCAAGCACATCCTTGTCTCGTAATCGCTTCTGCGATGTCCTGACCCTGCTGATCGGGTTGAACATCAACCACTCGTTACGAATCGCATGGTTGTATAACGAGGATAAAATGCACTTTACTTTTGCTTTCGAGGCAGGCGCTAATGTTAGAGAATGAAGCCACTCCTCAACTTCAACCGTTCGAACTGCATGAAGTCGCAGCTGGCCCCATCGCGGTTCTATGTAGCGATTGTAGAGTAGACGATGGTTCTCAATCGTTGAGAACGACTTCTTGTTCTGTGTCAGTTCGTACTTCCGGTAATGGGCATTGAGGTCGGTTACTGTACGTGGGGTCCCTGTGTCTACGTTGATCGAACTGCGAAGTGTGACGACCGAATTTTCCGCATCTCGCTTGCCTTGCATCTGCTCAACGTTTCCGATGATTTGTTTTTTGTAAACTCTCTTTCCGGACGAATAGTCATACCATCGGAACACCCATACATCTGCACCGCCCTTCCTCTTTGTTCGAAAGAGGCTACCTTGTTGGAATCTTTTCATGGAAATCTCCCGTTTTTGTATTGGCTCCGTTGTCAGAGCACATGATTAAACGGTAGAAGAGATTTGAGCGCACAGAAGCTACTAGAGGTGTTCCCGGTATCTAAATGACCTGGAAACCCTTATGCAGGGCTCGGCTACAATGAGTGATCAACAGATTCCTGATTTACGATGGCGCCATAGAGCACAAGCTGTGGATAGAGAGTAAGTATCCCCGGCAAAGCAGGGGGGGCTTTAGGTTGTGAGCCGCTCCAAGCGGCCCCCGTTTTGTCTGGCCACCTCGTCGGTGGCTGGGTATTGCCAAATGCGCATTTGTTCCAGACGCCGGTCTTCTTCCTGCGTGCGGATGTAATCCCGAATCACATCCTTATCTCGCCCCACAGTCGAAACCAAAGATCCCCGCGCCCAGAAGTTCTACCCCACAAAATTCCGCTTCCACTCCCCGTATATGAGGGTGCTCATCGCATGTCTCCTTAGGACCGAAATAGAGCTCCACGCCCGTCGCACAGCAGAGTTCTGTCTTGATTGCAGCCATGGTGGGCCTCCTTGGGGTGACTTGGTTTGAAGAGCTTCGAGCAGGGATTTCTGGCGTTTAGTTCCGGATACACTAATGCCATGAAACGAGTCCTTCGCAAGACGTCGATCCTCTTTGGAAACGTGACGTATCAGAGTGGCGATTTCAGCAATAACCTGCACGCCTCCGACATCACCGTCGAAGTTCTCGACAATCGAATCATTCTTTCGTTGGATCTATCTCCGGGCCAGCCTCGTGGGAGCGAGAACTCAAACTCCCACTCGATGCCGAGGCCCTGAAGGAGAAGTTTGAATCACTCAAATTCGTCCAAATGCATCGAGAGTCGTGGCTGGAGGACGGTCTTCGTAGCGCCACGAGAGAGGCGAAGGAGCCCCGGTCGTTGGAGCTGGAGGTTGTGTTCAAAGACGGATCGGTTCGCAAGATGCCCGCGACCCTCAAGCCCGACGAATCTGACTTTTGGATCTACCGGAAGACGGACTCCCCGGAAGAGGTAGAGGTCAGCCGAAGCTGAACTCTACCTAAGCGCAGATGCTCGTGTGGTCAGAGCTCACCGGCCACTCTGACGTCATCGGGCGCGTCATAGAAGGCGAATGGATTTAGGAACTGTCGCCCCCACAGGTAAGCACGATCCACCGGAGTCAGTGCACCTTCATCGCACACAGCTTCCCAATGAGTTCGGATCGTATTCACTTGCTGCAGGATGATGGCTT
>Ga0206868_10136_pt1 | contig 17275 bp, 7 predicted proteins | sample Alteio_BWOrgCont_38_FD_152901 | JGI IMG/M metagenome (GOLD analysis project Ga0206868, IMG submission 152901) | Enriched cells from forest soil in Barre Woods Harvard Forest LTER site, Petersham, Massachusetts, United States -... | ecosystem: Environmental > Terrestrial > Soil > Temperate forest >... | reverse complement strand
GCTCATCCGCAACGCCCGCGATCACATTGCGCATCTCCTCTACCTTGCGAGGAGCAACGCCGGCCTTCGTGGGCTGACTTCCCTCAATATCAGTTTCGATCCAGGTCTTCCGAACGCAAGAGCATAACGATGGCAACCTGCCCAAACCCCGAACTCCAGGACGAAGTGCCCGACACACAATTATCAGACGCGAAACGACGTCTGCTTGAGCAGCGTCTGGGAGGCAAATCAGCTGGACTGCAGACTGATAGCGCAGCTATTCGACCCCGCGCCGCAGGCAGTAAAGTACCTCTTTCTGCCGAGCAGCGCCGTGTCTGGCTGCACGCTTCGCAACAGCTTGACGCGCCAATTTACAATGAGCCTTTCACCGTCTATCGCTACGGCAGCTTCAGTCTAGAGATCCTCGAGGCCAGCATCAATGAGATCTTAGAGCGGCACGAAGCGTGGCGCACGAGTTTCTCGGCCGATGGCGACGTCATCATTCATTCCAGTCTGCGAGTCAGTTTACCCTTCGTCGACCTGACAGAATTACCGGAAACCGAACGCGATGCAGCGGCTCTGCGAATCGCCACGGAAGATGCACGAATACCAATTCCACTCGACGCACCACCTCTCTTTCGAGCGCGCGTTGTTCGAGTGAAGGAAGACGAGCATCGGCTGTATTTGACCTTTCACCACATCATTTTCGATGGTGTATCGATCGCTCGCATCTTTATGCCTGAGCTCTCCACCATTTACGCGGCCTTCGAGCGCGGAATACCGTCCCCCCTCCCGCCGTTAGAACTTCAGTATGGAGATTATGCAATCTGGCGAGAACGGAACGTGGACTCGCCGAAGGTGAAAGAGCATCTGGAATATTGGGTCGACCAGCTTTCCGGTGAGTTGCCGATTCTGAAGCTCCCTGAAGATCGAAGACGGCCCACGATCACAAGCCATCGCGGATCCATGGAGTGTTTCGACCTTCCAGCTGAACTTGTAGCAGACCTGCGTAAGCTCAGCAGCACACAAGGCGTAACACTCTACATGACGCTGCTCGCGGCATTCGAGACATTGCTGTATCGCTATTCTGGGCAGAACGACATTATTGTGGGAAGCGCCACGGATGCACGCAGACGCCCTGAACTCGAAGGTGTGGTTGGTTATTTTCTCGATACGTATGCGATTCGCACAAAGCCAACTGCTGAATTGAGCTTTATAGATCTTCTGCTTCAAACACGAGACGCCGTCCTTGGTGGGCTTGCTGCAGCCGATGTTCCCTTCGATCGAGTAGTCCGGGCCGTGAATCCAAAGCGAGACGCGAGCCAGCATCCTATCTTCCAGGCATTCTTCACCATTCGCCCACCCGCGCCTCAGCTTCCCGAGGGTTGGGATTTCACTCAAACTGATGTCACAGTAGGTGCGAGCAAGTTCTACCTCTATCTGGAGCTAGGCGAGAGGCCTGACCGGATGCAGGCGCGCTTCTTCTATATCGCCAATATCTGGGACTCTTCGACAATCAAAAGGATGGCCGCGCATTGGCTGATACTGCTGCGATCTATCTGCGACAATCCTGAAACTGCAATTGGCGATCTTGTCATACTCACGCCCGAAGAACACCGAGACATTTTCGAATCGGGCGGTTGGAACGATACAGCGTGGCTTACTCCCCAAGCGCCACTCAACACGCTCTTTGAGAAGCAGGTACACCGCACACCACGAGCCATTGCCGCCGCGTGCAAGGACGAACGATGGACCTATGAAGAGTTGAATGCTCGAGCAGACGAGCTTGCTTCCCGGTTAAGAACATCGGGGGTGAAGCGTGGTTCAATCGTAGCGATTGTGCTGGAGCGTTCGCTGGACCTGCTGGCCGGCCTGATCGCAGTTCATAAAGCCGGCGCAGCCTATCTACCGATCGACATTCACATGCCCACTGAACGCATTGCACTCTTCCTTACAAAGGCTGAGCCCGCCGCAATTGTGACGCAGGTATCTTTACGAAAACAAATTCCTTCAGACCAAAATATTGTGATCGTCGATGAAGATCGCGATCGACATACAGACCGAAGAGAGCTGCGTGATGCTACACACGCGAAGGCACCAAACGATCTTGAAGACCTTGCGTATGTGATCTTCACCTCTGGAACTACAGGGGAACCTAAGGGCGTCGAGATTTCGCAGCGCAGTCTGGCCAACCTTCTTTTATCCATGCAAACCAGCCCCGGATTTTCGTCGACGGATGTACTTCTTGCCGTGACGCCGGTGTCGTTTGATATCGCCGCTCTGGAGCTCTTTCTGCCCATCATTTGCGGCGGAACGGTTGTAATCGCTAGCCGAGAAGAGGCTCACGATCCTCATCTTCTGGCTAGCGCGATGCGCGACACTAGCTGTACGGTGATGCAGGCGACACCAACAACCTGGCGCGCGCTATTGCTTTCAGGATGGAAAGACGCGCATGTTCATGCATCGCATGAATCGGGCAAGATGCTTCGCGTACTGTGCGGGGGAGAGCCGTTGCCTCGGGACCTTGCTGCCGGGTTGCTGGCCACGGGAGTGGAGCTGTGGAATATGTATGGCCCCACGGAGACAACCATCTGGTCCTTGACTCATCGCATTGATCCCGCGATAGAGAATGAGGCAGGCCCGATTGCGGTGGGTCGGCCTATCGCGAACACGCAAGCTTACATCTTAGACGCTCGACAGCGCCTGCAGCCGACAGGAGTTCCAGGTGAGTTATTCCTGGGCGGACTGGGCCTCGCGAGGGGATACCGGGGTGACCCAGAGAAAACTGCATCCCGCTTTCCAAGCATTAGTTCTGTGATGAATGCACGTCTGTACGCTACAGGCGACCGGGCGATTCAACATGCCGATGGGACCATCACTGTGCTGGGCCGGACCGACAATCAAGTAAAGATTCGCGGCCATCGCATCGAACTTGAAGAAGTCGAGGCCGCAATTCTTCGGCACCCGAACGTCGCGCACGCCGCGGCGCGTGTGTGGCCCGAATCTACGGGCGATATGCGGCTGAGCTGTTACATCGTGGCCCAAAAAGATCCTCCTCCGAACGCCGCCGAGATGCGAAACTTTCTGTCGGAAATTCTCCCCGACAGCATGATACCGTCCGATGTAATTGCGATGCCCGCGATTCCGCTAACGCCGCATGGCAAGATTGACCGGGCTAAGCTGCCTGCCCCGAAAGCTGATGATGCTCCTTCCAAGCCGATTCGATTGTCCGGCCCTCAGGAAATACGGCTGGCGCAGATTTGGGGCGAACTACTGGATCGAAAACACATAGGACCGACGGAGAGCTTTTTCGATCTGGGCGGGCATTCGGTGTTGGTCGCGGTTCTCCAGCAGAAGATTTTTGTTGAGTTCGGGCAGCGTATCCCGATCGCTAAACTTTTTCATAGTTCGACGGTTCGTCAGCAAGCGGCACTTTTGGAGCCTGCCACAGACGGGCAAGCAACACTGCCGCCAGGAGTGATTGCTCTTCAGCCTCGCGGTAGCCATCGTGGAATTTTTTGGGTTCACTATCTAAATGGAGATTTGGCACAAGAGATGGGAGAAGATCAGCCTTTTTTTTCGCTGGCGCTCACTGCTGAAGATATCGGGACTCTTGGCAAATCACCCTCCGTGGAAAGCATCGCAGCTTGCCAGGTAGTTAAAATACTGGCTGCGCAACCGGAAGGTCCTTACATCATTGGCGGACTGTGCGCAAGCGGCAATGTTGGCTTCGAGATTGCATCTCAACTACAACGAGCCGGGCACGAGGTTTCGCTCCTGATCATACTCGATGCGAAAAATGCCTCTCACCCAGAACCGATCGAACCCGTAGCCCTTAAATTGAAGCAGATGAGCTATAGCTGGAAAAGAACCCGGCGCGTTGGGTATGGTCAAAGCATCATCGACCTTCGCAAACGCCTGCTCAAACGTCTTGCTCTCATCACGAAGAAGCAATATGCCAAAACCGAACTCGGAATCGCCCAGGAGATTATCGAAGCAGCAGCCCGCACATACAGGCCGCAGAAGTACGAAGGAAATGTGCTTCTGTTGTTGGCTTCCGATCGGCCACCCGGGGTGGATTTTCTTGACGGATGGCAGGCTGTGGCTTCGAATAATTTGCAGGTTCACTACATTGAAGGACATCATAGCGACTTGATCCACTCGCCATGCGTTCGTGGTGTTGCCAATGTAATTAAATCTAAGTTAGATTCGCTATCTTAGTAAAAGTCGCTTATATCTTGCTAAGCACCGTAAAGAGATTATTTACGACTGACCGATTTCCTTTCGGCCACCCAAAGGGTCTTCAGGCCCTTGCTGAATCGCATTTCAAAAAAACTTCATTTAGTCTAGCTGTGAAACTGCGCACAAGACTGTCGACCAATCAAAGTGCATCTTAAGATTTAATATGCGCTTTAGCGCCAAAGTATCTCAAAAAGATGCTAGAGTGTGAATCTTGCTTCGACAGTGAATGAGGAGGGAGCACACAAATTGGCGTGTTGAGTCTATTCCGCAATTGGCACTGGCTCAATAAACGCTTGCTTAGCTTAGATATGCTTCAGAACGGGTAGGTGTGCAAGAGTGGGCAGCGCAATAAACTATCCAATGCAAGACTGTTAAAGGCAGTGATCGCATTTATATTTCTTCAAATTCGTTCGCAACATTGTAACCATGGCGACGATGAGCAGGTCCGGAATCATTGAGTCTATCTTCCATTGCTATAACTCCCATCAATGCCACCTACTTCCGAGGAGACGGATGACATGAGAAGAACGCCGTCCTCGACGTATCGATTGCAGCTTCATTCCGGCTTTACTTTCACAGATGCTTTAGCGGTTGCCGGCTACATCAGTTCATTGGGCGTGAGCCACGTCTATTCGTCACCCAGTTTGCAGACCGTTGCGGGAAGTTCGCATGGATACGACGTTGCAGACTTTAAGGCAATCAATCAGGAACTTGGCGGAACTCGGGCACAAGAAGCGTTTCTGAGCCGGCTGCGAGAGTGTGAACTAGGCCAAATACTCGACATAGTTCCCAACCACATGTCCCTTGCTCAGAATAATCCATATTGGCGTGACGTCTTAGAGAATGGCCCTGAGAGTCGATACGCGAACTACTTCGATATGGATTGGATAACTGGCGAAGATCGAATGCGCAACAAAGTCCTGCTTCCCCTTTTAGGGGATCAGTATGGCTCCGTCTTAAAGAGCGGTGCTATTAAAATCATTAGAACGGCTACCCGCTTCGAGGTCGCGTTCAATGATCTTCATCTCCCTGTCTCACCCCACTCGATGTCGCCAATTTTGACAGCTTCTGCCGAAGCACTCTCTTCGGAAACACTAGCATTCCTGGCTGATTCGGTTGCAGACCTGCCTCTTCCGCAGAGCGATGCAGAACAGGCCCAGCGCAAGACCCAACGAAATCGCGAGGTACTATTGTCTCTTCTCACTCGCTATCTGGCTGAAAGGCCAGATGCGCTTGACGCAATTGACGATGCCATTGCCATAGTCAATCGTGATGTTGATGCTCTGGACAAGTTTCTGCAACAACAGCACTACAGACTTGCATATTGGAAAGCGGCCAATCAGGATCTTGGTTATCGCCGCTTCTTCGACGTGAACTCTTTGATCGGCGTTCGCGTCGATAAACAGGAAGTATTCGCGGATACGCATGAGCTCATTCTTAATTGGCTGCAAACGGGAATAATCGAGGGCGTACGTGTCGATCATGCGGACGGGCTTCGCGATCCGCAACAGTATTTTGATCGTCTTCGAGAGAATGCGCCCGATGCCTGGGTCGTGGCTGAAAAGATACTTGCACGCAACGAATGCCTTCGCGAGAGTTGGCCGGTCGCTGGAACCACTGGCTATGACTTTTTGAATATGGTTAATGGATTGATGATCTCACCGCAGGGGCTTATCGAACTAGATGGGCTTTATGAGAAGGCGCTTGGAGGTCCAGTAGACTATCCCTCTCTCGTGCATGATTCCAAGATTGCCGTCACCGCCGAAGGGCTTGGCAGCGATGTTAACTGGCTCACCTCCATTTTTGTCGAGATATGTGAGAATGACCGCGATCATCGCGACCATACCCGCGCTGAGATTCGACATGCTATTCGTGAAGTTGCAGCATGCTTTTCCGTCTATCGTACCTATGTTTCTCCCGAACGCGATGAATTGACTGATCTGGATGCCGCTGTGATCCATAACGCCGTCGAAGTCGCCTCTCAATACAGAACCGACATCGATCATGAGCTGTTTGCGTTTATCGAAGATGTGCTATTGCTACGCAAGCGCGGTGATCTCGAATCTGAATTCCTGTTGCGTTTTCAGCAGTTCACCGGGCCGGTAATGGCTAAAGGCTTTGAAGATACGAGCCTTTATCGATACAACCGCATGATAGGGGTTAACGAAGTTGGGAGCAACCCATTTAATCCGGCTGTGAGTATCGACGAGTTTCATCGATTCAATGAACAGGCGCAACAACATCATCCTGAAGGTATGGTAACTCTCACTACACATGATACGAAACGCGGAGAAGATGTCCGCGCAAGACTTGCGGTGATCACCGAGATGCCGCAGGTGTTCGGCGAAGCCGTCATTCGCTGGTTCACGTTGAATAGTATGTATCGCAAAGATGGATGGCCCGATCCAAATACGGAATATCTCTACTACCAGGTACTTGTCGGATCGTGGCCGTTGAGCGTTGATCGTGCGCTTCTGTATATGGAGAAGGCTACTCGCGAGGCCAAACAGCAGACCTCATGGACACAGAACAACATGAGGTTTGAGAATCAGCTAAGGGAATTCATACGGCTTACTCTCGATGACGGCAATTTTGTCGCCGAGGTTGAGGCTTTTGCCGGACTTGTCAACCCTTCCGGCCGCATAAATTCCCTATCGCAGACGCTCCTGAAATGCACAGTCCCCGGCGTTCCCGATCTTTATCAGGGGTCTGAATTATGGGATCATCGGCTTGTTGATCCAGACAATCGTGGCCCTGTCGATTTCGATCAACGAAGAGACTTGTTAAAAGAGATGGAACATCTCAATGTCGATCAGGTTATGGAGCAAATGGATTCGGGGATGCCCAAGCTTTGGACGATTCAGCGCGCGCTACGGGTCCGACGACGGTATTCAGAGTGTTTTGGCGCAGCTGGAGCTTATACACCTTTGGAAGCTCACGGAGACAAGGACTCGCATGTCATTGGTTTTCTTCGAGGCAATCGCGTAGCGACAGTCGTGCCTCGTCTGTCGTTGGAGATTGCAGAAGGCTGGGGAAATACTTCGATCACCCTTCCTAATGGCAAATGGCACAACGCTCTGACAGACGATCCCGTGAAAAGTGGTGACGTCAAACTGGCTGACCTGTTCTCTCGATTCCCTGCCACTCTACTGACGAGGGAGGGCTGATCATGCACCGGTTCGAAGTATGGGCGCCTCGCGTCAGGTCATGCGCTTTGCGAGTTGGACACGCATCCTATGCAATGAGCTTGAAGGAGCGTGGATGGTGGACCGCAGAGGTCGCAGATGCTGGTCATGGAAGCGACTATGCGTTCCTGCTTGAGGATGACACGCAACCGTATCCAGACCCTCGATCCGCATGGCAACCCAACGGTGTCCACGGCGTTTCACGCGTGCTCGACCATTCGCGCCACTCTTGGAAGGATCACGGTTGGACGCCTGCGCCGCTTTCACATGCAATTATTTATGAGCTTCATATCGGTACCTTTACGCCAGACGGAACTTTTGCGGGAGCTGTGAATCAGTTATCTTATCTGCACGGTCTGGGCGTAACACATGTGGAATTGATGCCCGTAAACTCTTTTCCCGGAAGATGGGGATGGGGCTACGACGGCGTTACGCTTTATGCCCCCCAAGAACAATACGGGGGGCCTGAAGCACTTAAGCAATTCGTAGATGCCTGCCATGCAACGGGACTCGCCGTGCTGCTCGACGTGGTCTACAACCACTTCGGACCGGATGGAAATTACACTGGCCGCTTCGGGCCTTACATCACCGACAATCACCACACACCGTGGGGCGGCGCGATCAATTTGGAGGAAGCTGGCAGCGACGAAGTGCGCCGGTTCTTTTGCGACAACGCTTTGATGTGGTTGCGCGATTACCACTTTGACGGTCTGCGGCTCGATGCCGTTCATGCCTTTGTAGATCGTTCGGCAAAGCATTTTCTCGAACAACTCTCGGAGGAGGTCGAGTTTCTGTCACAGCAACTGGGCCGAAGCTTTGTGCTGATTGCCGAGAGCGACCTGAATGACCCTCGCGTAGTGACTCCCAGAGGCCTACAGGACCGAAGCATGAGCTATGATCCTGGAGGATTAGGCATCGATGCGCAATGGTCTGACGATTTTCATCATTCGCTTTTTGCATTGCTCACCGGAGAACGTCACAGTTATTACAGGGATTTCGGTTCTATTGCCCAACTCGTAAAATCCCTGGCGTCAGTTTATGTGTATGACGGCATCTATTCTGAGCATCGAGGTTGTATTCACGGCAGACCGGTACAGAATCTGAGTGCTCATCGTTTCCTTGGATACATCCAAAACCACGATCAAATTGGCAACAGGCCTTTTGGAGACAGGCTTCATATTGAGGCAGGTATCCCCAAGGCGAAGCTTGCAGCAGCTCTTATGATGATGGCGCCGTTCGTTCCCATGATTTTTCAAGGTGAGGAGTTCGCAGCTTCGTCGCCTTTCCTGTATTTTGCAGATCATGAAGACCCGGATCTCGCGCGAGCCGTCTCAGAAGGAAGGCGCAAGGAGCACGCTCACGAGGCTTGGGATTCCATTCCGGACCCCGAATCGCAAGAGAGTTTCGATAAGTCAAAATTGAATTGGTCGGAACTGAAAGAGCCCATACATACGGAGGTGATGAATTGGTATCGTTTTCTGATCGAGCTGCGAAAATCGCAGCCATCATTGCTGGATGGAAATCGAAATAATTTGGATGTCCAGTTTGATGAAGCTCAGCGATGGTTATTGATGAAACGAGGCCCGATTCTGCTGCTATATAACTTCGGAGAGAATACAGCTCGTATCTCAGTGCCCGCATATCGCAATCTCTTACTTACTTCCAATCTGCCTGTTGAGTGCGAACCAGATACAATATTTCTGCCTGCCTTAACTTTTGCCGCCTTCAACATCGCCTAATGCTGATAAGATTTTTCGGCGGAACTCACCGCTTCCCCTGGCAATACTCCGCTCTTTTTGTTCCAATTTCTCTCCTCCAAACTGCGACAAAACGCGCAAGGCACTGCAACCGGCATAAGGGTTAGTTTTTGGACCGGATCGGTGACCTGTGATAAACGGTAGACAGTGATTCTTCAGGGTGGGTCTGCCACTACAGGGCTGTTGACCTAGAGCGAAATGCGGCAAACGGCCCATGACACAACAGCGCCTGATGGTATCCAATTCGGTTGAGCTTGCCTGAAGAACCCCCGTTGGATGTAGGCTGGGCGAAGCCTGCAACTTTGTTCAGGGGAGTTGTCTTGTATGGCAACTTGAGACGGCCCTTTCGGTCGCTTGCCTGACTAACTTTTATTGGGAGAGATTGATGGCCATTGTCGTTTCGCGGCAAGACCCGCGGTATGAAACCTTAAGCAGAGGACACAACCTGCGATGGCCTGTCGTGGATGCGGATGGCGCCGGCCGAGTCGTGCTGTGCGAGAGTGCACGCGACGCGGCGGAGGCATTGCAACAGATCGTGAGCGCCGGATTGCGCCCGACGGTGCGGAGCGGAGCCCATTGCTACGAGGACTTTGTCGCTAACAACCCCGGCGGAGCCATTCTTGATATGAGCCTGCTGACGACTGTTGGCAGAGCTGGTGATGAGCCGGCTTATCGAATCGAGCCTGGGACGCAGTTGTGGGATGTGTACGTCGAGCTCTATAAGCGATATGGCGTCACACTGCCCGGAGGTACCTGCGGCACGGTGGGTGCTGGAGGGCACATCAGCGGAGGTGGGTACGGGCTGCTTTCGCGATTGCATGGGTTGACCTGCGACTGGCTAACGGCGGTAGACATTCTGACAGTGGATGCGAAGGGCAAGGTGGTTCCGCGGACGGTGGATGCGAAGCGTGATCCGGACCTGTTTCGTGCTTGCCGGGGCGCTGGCGGCGGGAACTTCGGCGTGATTACGAGCTATGTTTTTGACAAACTTCCACCCGCGCCGGTGGAAGTGATGCAGGCGCATATGCAATTCTTGTGGGCCGACACGCCGGTCGAACGATTTGTGCAAATCGTAAAGACCTTTGGGGGGTATTGGGAGACGCGAGGGCAGGATCCGGATACTTGGGGAATGTTTTCGATCCTGGTGCTTTCGCACCAATCGAGCACAGGATTCGGCATGTCGGTGCAGTTTTGCAATCCGGACGGAACCTGCCGCGACCTGACTGTCTTGAACGAGTATCTAGACCGCTTTGTGCATTGTGGCGGAGTAACGACCAAGCCTGTTCCGCTCGGAATATCGAAACCTGCTAGTTCAAGTGGAGCGGCTCACAACCCTGCGGAAGAGGTATGCTCCGGCACTCACACCATGCGGCGGCGCACCTGGTTGAGCGCTACAGCAGATGAAGCAGGCGGGCCGGGCGGTTCGCGCGCAAAGTACAAATCAGCGTACTTGAAACGTGGGTTTAGCGAGGCGGAGGCACGCTGCATGTATAAGCATCTGCAACGAACAGTTCCCGGCAGCGATTTGCGAGGATCGGTAGTAGAGATCGATTCGTATGGTGGAGCAATCAACCGGAAGGAGATGGTTGCGGCTACGTCGGCTGGGCAGCGGTCGTCGGTGATCAAGATGCAACCTATGACCCATTGGAGCGACCCGAAGGAAGAAGAAGCGCGCTGCAGGTGGCTGCATGAGTTTTATACGGACTTGTTTTCGGGGCCGGATGCCGATCCGCAGCACGCTGGAACTCCTTATCCGAATGATCGCTATGAGGGGTGCTACATCAACTATCCGGACAAGGATATGCTTGGCTATCGCTACTGGCCAGAGCTTTACTACGGAGTCGGGGAGTTATATCCCTTTTTGCAAGAGGTAAAGCGGAAGTACGATCCGAACAACATCTTTCATCACGCAATGTCGGTGCGGATTTAAGAGAGGCACGGGATGAGCATAGGGTTGAGCCGACGAGGGTTTGTACGCGCAGCCGGGATAACGGCGCTGACCGCGCGGGCGGGATTGTTGCAAGCAAAATTGCATAAAGGAATTGAATCGTTTGTCACGTCTGTCCGGCCACATCGCTTTGCGTTTGTCGGCGTGATGGGGGCTACGCCAGGAGTTCACGTCTATGCGATTAATGGAGAGATGTGGCGGCTGCGACAGATCGTTGCCAGCGAAGCGCCCATTTCGCTGGCGCTGCACCCGTCTGGCAGGTCGCTCTATGTGCTGAACGAAGTGAGCAGTTATCGAGGACTGCCCTGCGGTTCGGTCGAGGCGTATGGAGTAGATGCTGAGACTGGGCAGCTCAATTTACTTGGCCGGGAGGGGCTTTCTCTCTCCGCGACGATGCCACGGCATTTGGCTGTGGCGCCCGATAGAAGGTCTGTGATTGTTGCGGTGCATGGCGGAGGCGCATATAACCAACTGCCGATTTTGACAGATGGATGCCTCGAGCGTGTAAGCGGCATTTTGAAGGAGACTGGGTGCGGACCGGTTGTAGGGCATCAGGACACTGCACATCCGCAAACAGTTTTGTTCGACACGACTGGCAAACGGGTGATCGCTGCCGATCTCGGTTGCGACAAGGTAAGCGTGCTGTCGATAGAAGATGGCCTGGAAGTGTTCGCGCGCCACGATATGCCTGCGGGAAGCGGCCCACAGCACCTCGCACTTCATCCGGCGGGACATCTGTTGTATGTCGCCCATGCTCTGGATGGCTCGCTTGCAGGTTTTGCATACGATGCAGGCGCGGGAAAGATCACGCATCAAGTGTGGCAGGAGCGCGGAGAATATGGCGATACCCTGGCTATACATCCTGCGAAGGATTTTCTCTATACTGCGGGTGGTGGCCTCGTCACAGTGTGGCGGATTGAGCCTGCTACAGGGGCTCTTGGCATGGTACAGTCGCAAGCAATCTCCGGCGATATCCATGGAATGACGGTGAGTTCGGATGGACGGAAACTCATGGCGCTAACTTCCAAAGGCATTCTCGAAATCGGCGTTGACACCGGCAGCGGGCATCTGGCCGAGCCCGCGCTCGCGGTACCCGTATCAGGAGCACGAAGCATCGCGCTGCAGTCGTGATCATTAGTCCAAGTGGACAAGACCGCGATGTAACGCGCAGAGGGTAGCCTGGGTGCGGTCGCGTACGCCCATCTTCGTGAGAACGGAGGAGACGTGGAGGCGGACGGTTTTTATTGCGATTCCCAATCGTTCTGCGATCTCCTGGTTGGAGCTTCCTTGTGCGACGCACGTCAGTACTTCGGCTTCTCTTGCAGTCAGATCGAATTCTGGAATGCGCTCTGCAAGACGGTCGAGTGCGGTATGAGGGAGATATCGTTGGCCTCGATCCGCGGACTCAATTGCGGTGATCAACTGATCTCCACTTGCATCCTTGGTTAGATAGGACATAGCTCCGGAGCGCACCGCGCGATGGATGTCTTCACTGCCTTGATAGTTGGAGAGAACGACGATGCGTGCCTTTGGATATTCAGCGAGCAGGCGGGCGATCACTTCGAATCCGTTTAAGCGCGGAAGTTGCAGATCGAGCACGAGAACGTCCGGCTGGAGAGAACGATAAAACGCGATTCCTTCAGCCCCGTCAGATGCTTCGCCGACGATAGATATCTGCGGATTCTCCGACAGGACGGCACGGAGCGCTACGCGGGCCAGGAAATGATCTTCTATCAATAGAACGCGAATCTGTTTCATTGGCCGATCCTTTTATACTCCTCGCCTTTTATACGCCGATCCAGGGAACAACATAGGCCTGAGTTGGGTGAACGATTTGCAGTGCATTGAAGGATATATTCACTGAAACCTCTGTACCTTCGTCGCGCGAACTTTGCAGGCGCAAAACACCGCCGATCTTCCTTGCCCGCTCCTCCATGACCGGTATGCCAAAGTGCCCGACTTTGGAGGCTCCACCGCTAAGGCCGCATCCGTTATCGCGAATGGAGAGGTTGAGAGAAGCCGTTTCATAGCGCAAATAAACCTCAATCAACGACGGAGAGGCATGGCGGAGAGCATTCGATATGGCTTCCTGCGCGATACACACGATATGATGAACATCGCCTGGCGCCAGCGGAACTTCATCTCCCTCGACATGGAAGGCGATGCGAATGGAGTCATCGGGATCGTGCGTGGCGATGGCACGCAGCAAAGCGCGGGAGAGCATGCCAGTTATCTCCGCTGTATCGCGAAGGTCCCAGATAATGCGGCGGGCCTCGGCTTGGCAGTGAGAAACCATGCTGCGCGCGACTTCACAGGAGTTCGCGGCACGCGGCACTGCTGAAGGACTATTGCTAAATATCTTGGAGGTGGCCTCAAGCTGCCAGGAAACGGCCGCCAGGCCGGCCATCAGCGTGTCATGACACTCGCGGGCGATGCGGTTTCGTTCCTCGATGATGACGCCGATCTGCCCTTTGACAAGTTGAACACGCTGGCGAAAGGCTTGCACGATCATCAGTCCTATAAGCAGCAACACACCGAGATAGGCGTACCAGGTCTGATAGAAATGACGCCTCTGTGTCACCTGAAGACCTGTTACAACGGGTCCCCATGGCTCACCGCTCTGGCGAGCTTGAACGTCGAAGCGATAGCTGCCTGGAGGAAGTCTTCGGTAACGCGCACTACGCGCTCGGCTGACGATCCAGTCTGTGTCATAGCTGGCCAGACGATAACGGAACTCGATCTGTGAAGGGTTCGACAGATCAATGACGTTGAAATGAAAGGTTACGTCGGGCTGTGAGGGCGCCATTTCGATACGATCGCCGATACTCGCATGAGCCGGATCCATATCATCGGTGAGTGTCCAACCCAGGCTCGGAACTATCGAAGACATACGCGTCAGTTTTTCAGCCACATCCGTGGTGTGCACAAAACCCTTGGCCGTAACAAACCACAGAGTGCCGTCACTGGTACGGGTAGAGGCAGGCAACGAAGTGCCGACACATTCGCTTGAGCGCATGCCGTCCTCCCGCCCAAAGAAAATCGGCGTAAGCGAGGACTCTCTGCCATCTGCAATATCGTGCAGCGCCGAGACTTTAACTCGCACGATTCCACGGATAGTTCCCAGCCAGAGATCGCCATCTCCATCCTCGATCGCGGTATGAACAGGGAGCATCGAGAGACCGTTCTTCCAGGCAATTGTTTCAACGCGATCTTCTCTGAGCAGAGCCAATCCTCCGGTCTTGGTGCCAATCCACGTATAGCCAAGACTATCCCTTGTAATGGAAAGTACATGAGGGTTCGGAAGGCCGGGAAGAGGCAGAGACTGCCCGTTGCGCACACGATAGAGCCCCGTGCTGGTGCCTACAAGGAGGGATCCGTCACGGTCCTCGATCATGCAGGTGATTAACTTGGAGTCAAGGAAGAGCGACCGCCGCGCTTGTGGCTCGCCACTTGCGAAGTAAAGCAATCCGATGTAGGTTCCGATCCACAATCCTCCGCTGCGATCTACCAAAATCGAACTAACTGCGTTGCCGGGCGATTCGGTGCCAAGAAGGTAGTGGCGATATGCAGTCCCATCGTATCGGTACACGCCATCGAACCAGGTCCCGATCCAAATCTGGCCGCGCTGGTTCTCTGCCAGGGTTCGAATCGCCGTCGCCGGCGGCATGCCTGGAGGAGTGACATTAACGAGTTGCCCATTATGGATACGGAACAGGCCTTGACCCCATGTTCCCAGCCACAGATTGCCGTGACTGTCGGCAAAAGCATTGGCGGCGTTCATGGCAGGAAATCTCTTGACTTCGGCGTAGGAGGCGAATGCTCCTTCACGCCAACGGCTCAAGCCGCCTGTCTGCGTTCCAATCCAGAGGTCCTGTGCGCTGTCGATAAACATGGAACAGATCGAATCGTCGGGAAGGCCGTCACGCGAGGTCCAGGAGTCCACACCCTGTTCGTCGATCCTCCAGACTCCACCCTGCCCCGTTCCGATCCATAAATTTCCTTGGGAATCTCCGACCATGGCCGTGACCGGACTGGGAATGTGCGCTCGAACCACTTCGTCATAACCGCCGCTCTGGCGTGGAACCAAGCGAACGACACCCTTCGTCGTTCCTACCCAGAGCCGCTGCTGCGGGTCGCGGTAGACGGCAACAGGCCTGCCCATCGCCGAGTCGCGCAGCACATAGGGCTTCCACCGGTCGCCCGTCCAGTGAAAGAGCCCTTTCGAAGTGATGAAGAAGACTCCACCCTGGCCATCTTCGGCAAACGGGGTGGTGATATCTCCGGAGATCATTCCCGCTTCATCGAAGTTCTCCAGTTTTCCGTTACGATAGCGTTCGATCCCATTCTGGGTTGCAATCCAAAGCGCGCCTGAGGTATCGCGGTGGAAATTGCGGATGCGCTCGTTCATGCGCCCGGCCTGCTCGCTGATGTTCACCAGGGGATTGGATCCCTTGGACTGGAGCACACCGCGCCCATCGGTCCCAATCCAGAGTGTGCCATCCTGCTCTTCCAGGAACGCGTTTACGGCCTCGCCATCGGCCACGCCGGAGAGCGGCAATGGCTGAAAACGAAGGCCATCGAAGCTGGAAAGACCCGAGGACGTGGCCAGCAAGAGGCGGCCATCGGGCCGTTGCGCGATCATGCGCACATTGTTTTCCGGCAAGCCGTCTTCCACCTGCCAGTTCTGTTTCTGGTATTTGGAGAGACGCAGGTCCATTCGCTCGGCTTGTACCGAGGATGAATTCCCTACAATCGCGACGAGCAGCAGGAAAAGCGGCCACCACGAAATCCCCGGGGTTGCCCAACTCCGGCTAAGGCAGCGCAGGAATGAGATCGAGTGATACATGCTCTTCGCGATATCACTAAGACATCACATGCGCGCAGCAATGTAAAGGGAATGTTGCAAGGCTGAATTTCGACGCTCCCAGCCTCAAAGACAAGAGACATTGGGAGCACCATTCCAGCAGGAGTTCAACCTTTTTCCAAGCTTTCGCCTAGCTCCGAGATGCGTTTTTCAGCGCTCAGTAAACACAGTCCAACGGCTCGCCTGCCGTTCATCGCTGCTTGGGTCAGCATTCCATACATCCGCTGAAACTCCATTTAGATCGAATACGACTTTCCCTGCTCGCACGGTCATTTGGCAGACCAGCTTCTCTGTTCCCATCAGCTTCTTGTTGTACATGTCGACGAAGCCAAACTGCCCTCGTTCTACGCTGAGAACGGCGATATCCGCCGGAGACCCGACAGCAAGATTGCCCAACTGCTCCTGCTTGATCTCGCGGGCTGGATTCCAGGTCATTTCAGCGAGCACCTGAGGGATCGTCTGTCCCATGGCGAGAAACTTGCCGGCCACGTTCAGTAGATCCTTCATTCCTGCATTCATGCTCTCGATGTGCAGGTCGGTCGACAGGGAGTCAGGGCCAAAGCCGGCACGCATCATCGGCACTGCCACGCTCCAGGCGAAAGAGCCGCCACCGTGTCCGACGTCAAAGTAGATGCCACGCTCGCGGCCGACGATCATGGCTTTGCTTGCCTTGCCGGTATCGGGATCCTGCTCTCCGCGTAGTCCTGAATATTCGTGCGTGTAGATGTCCCTGGGCCGAAGCTTCGAGGCTAGCAAATCATAGAGCGGACGCTCGCTGCGACTCGAGCCGTAGTCGATCATGACCGGTATATTGGCAGTCGTGCCAGCTTTGACCGCTTGCTCATAAGGCTTCCACTCGGGGCCGGTAAAGTGGGCGCTCTTGATGCCGACGATCAATCCCGGATACTTCAAAGCCATCTTCGCTGTGGCTTCTCCATCCATGTCGTCGAGATTGTCCTCGTACTTCGAACCGCGCATGCCTGCGCCTACGATGTTGAGGTCCGCTAATACTCGGGTCTGGGAGCGATCAATTACGCGCTCCTTGAAATCCTCAAAACTGCGCCACCCCGAGCTGCCCGCATCAACGACGGTGGTCACTCCGGAACGAAAGGTAAATCCATCCGGATATACGCTGTTGTCTCCCGCGTATGAGTCCCGTTCGCCAGTTCCGGCATAGACATGCACATGTATATCGATGAGCCCGGGGGTAACGTAGAACCCTTTTACATCGATCATCTTTACTGCTTCTTTGCTCTCGATACGCGGCGCTACTCTGGCGATCAAGCCATCTTTGACCGCG
>Ga0206868_10187_pt1 | contig 17298 bp, 10 predicted proteins | sample Alteio_BWOrgCont_38_FD_152901 | JGI IMG/M metagenome (GOLD analysis project Ga0206868, IMG submission 152901) | Enriched cells from forest soil in Barre Woods Harvard Forest LTER site, Petersham, Massachusetts, United States -... | ecosystem: Environmental > Terrestrial > Soil > Temperate forest >... | reverse complement strand
CAAGCCCTTGCGAGCGAACTCAAGTGGAAATCTTCTGAGTAGACGAGTTGAATACCACCGGACACCTCGGAGGCTATCCATTTCGTCGGAAAGAAGGCCGCGGTCAGTTACAGGATCAAGGAGTGCCTCAGAGCAGCCAAGGCCCGCACGCTCGATGCCCTCGATCTGGCTATAGCTGCGGCAATCGTCACCATCACGCGGCAAAACTTCACCGCCTGGTTCCAACACTGTGGCTATCGGATACAACTACCCTAAAACTGCTCTAAAAGCTGGCCCGCAGTGAGAATTGTTGAATACGAGGCTGAGTCAGGGTCGCCGAATAGACACCGAAGTTGCCGCTCCCGAATACAGACTGCAACCCATAATTTGGGTTCACGTCGAAACGCACGGAATTAGTGACGTTGAAGATCTCCCAGGCGAATTTGAGCGAGGTTTTCTCCCATACATGCCACGTTTTGTTGAGACCGGAATCGATTCCGAAGAACCCATCTCCGCGGAATGCGTTGCGTGTTCCGGCTTCGCCTGGAATCGGAAACCGGATTGGGGAGCCGGCTTTTCCGATGTTCGCCTGCAAGGAGTCCGGATCGTCGAAGGCTTCAGGGCCTGAGCCGGGAATAATATGCTTCCGCATCTTCACAGGCCCGGTCTTCACGAGAAAGCTTTGGTAGTACCACGACGTAACCCATCCGGCACCTACTTGATCGCCGAATGGCAGACCGCTGGTTACGCGTGCCAGTCCAGTGAGTTGCCAGCCACCGATCAAACTTTCTACCCAACCATGTGAGTTAGAGCCAAAGCGTTTTGCATGACCGAAGGGCAACTCATAGACCCAGTTCACTGTTACCAGGTGGCGAGTATCGTAGTCGGAGACAGCTTTATTCAACTTTGGATTGAAGGCATTGAGTATCTGGCTAAAGCTGGCGTAACCTGTGTTCGAGGCCGGGTTATAGGAGGCGCCGCTGCTGCGTTCCGCATCCGATCCCAGATCGATGGATTTGCCGAAGGTGTAGCTGAAATCCGCCTGCAGCCCATGATGCATGGGATGGCGAAGGATGAGTTGCGCCGAGTGATAGCTGGCCGTTCCGATCGAAGAGATCGTGGATAGGTTGCTGTACTGGCTGGGATAATAGCGGTTGCGTGTTCCTCCGCAACCTGGATTGCAGAGAATGTCCATGCTGTAGATGCCGTAGGAGGCATTCAGCTCGTTTGTCGCAAAGTGATTGAAGATGTTTTGCGTGGCCGAGTATCCTGGCGTTCCGGTGCCATCTGCTCCGGCTCCGGCTGCATCCGGAAAGAGGTTCTCACAGTAAGGGATTTTCGCGACCGCATCTGCCTTGGCGCCTGCATAGAATTCTTTCTGAAGCTGGTCTACGGCCTGGAAATAGTCCGAGCCTGATCCTGGATCGACCAGATCGAGGGGCATCGCTATGTCGCGGTTCTGAAGGGTTCTGCGCGCAAACCGGCCCACATAGTCCGCTTCAAGGGTGAATCCTCCGGGTAGCTCTCTTTGAATGGAGAGATCTGCCTGAAAGGAGTGAGGTGTTTTGATCCCGTCGTCCACGGTGAAGTTACCTGCTTCTGCTCCCAACGGTGGCGTGAAGGGAAATTGGATGGAGCTTGCAGGTGGGGTCAATCCTGAAGCGGCCAAGGGAATGTCATTCAAGCCGGTAAATCGAGGAGCCGCTTGAGTCGATACCCAACCGGCCAGAGTCTGTTTCGATCCCAGTAGTCCGGCCGATCCGGCAGTGCTGACCAGGTTCGAGATGGACAGGCCAAAGTTGTCGTAATTCAAACCGCCGCCGGCGCGGATTGAAGTCTTTGTGTTGAGTGCGTAAGCGACTCCTATACGGGGAGCGATATTCCACTTCTGCATCGCCCACATCGACTTGCCGCCATTCGCTTTGCCTGACAAGACATAGTTAAAGGTTGGCTGGTCGCTTTCTCCCTTGGTAGCCCCGGCCACACGATTGGCAAACCACTGATTCATGCTGATGTCTTCTGAAACCTGCTGGCCGTTAACCTCATAGGGTGTTTGGGCGAGCGAATGACGAAAACCAAAGGTGATGGTAAGTTTTGGCATCAGCTGAAGCGTGTCTTGAACGTAGTATTCAAACTGGTTGGTCTTGAAGTCTCGGTTGACAAATGCGCCCTCGGAGAGCAACGAGCCACTCTTATCCTTATTAACTTTGTACACGTAGTTCAGGTTTGTGGAGGCGACCACCCCAGCCAGATTCATCGCTGCATAACTATATGAATTGTTGAAGCTTGTGGACACATCAGGAAAACCAAGTTCTGGATATGCGGACGGATCAAGATCCTGCCCTGTATTAGCCAAGCTGTCGAAATACTCACCCGCGCTTGATGCGGCTGAGTTAAAAGAATATGCGTTCGTGTCGGTGACTGAATGTATCAAGCGGTAGTTAACACCGAACTGAAGGCTGTGCTTTCCCTTCGTCCACGATAGGTCGTCTACGAGGTTGGTGGAGGGCACATGGATAAGAGTTGAATACGTTTCAGCAACCGGATTCGATACGCTGGCGAGCCCAACAAATGCCTGCGTCGCAGCTCCGCGGTGTGAGAAGCCCTGACGGCTGAATCCAAAGCGGGCGTTGTTGACGAGATTCTGGTTGATCGTCCATATCTCTCCCACGGCGAGGCCCTTTGTATTGTCCCTCGTAAGGTAGCTCGGAGGCTGACCGGGAAATTGAGGTGGAGACGAGATGCTGTCATCCTGAAGATTGGCGCGCACGAAGATATGATGGCGATCCGAAAGAGCGTAGTCAACCCTGGCAATCGTTGTTGAAAAATCGATCGGATTCGGCGCTGCCCAAGTGTAAGAAGCTGTGTTATATCCATCGCCGGCAAGTGACCCATTCGGCAGAGGGTAGGAGTTGAAGACCTTCAGAATATTGGGATTGTCTCCGGGCCCCCAAGGGCAGGTTCCGAGGGAAAAGCAATGTGGATCAAGCGAGGCGAAATCGGCAGGCGTCAGCGTTTGGACACCACCACTGTAGGGGTAGGAAATAGAGCCAGCGCGGAATGCCGCTGTCGGCACGATCAGGGTTTCTTGCTGTGCTTCTGCTGTTCGCTGTGATTCAAAGTTGGCAAAGTAGAAGATCTTATCCTTCTTGATTGCCCCGCCCACGGCGCCTCCGAATGTATTTCGAATGAGCTTGCCGGGAACGTTGGGTTCACCGGCGATGGCTTGCGCTTCCTTGTTGAACCAGTTGTTGACGGCGGTCAGCGTATTGCGGTTGTACTCGTAGAGACTGCCGTGCATCGTGTTCGTTCCGCTTTTCGTAACGATATTGACTTGGGCCCCTGAAGAGCGTCCGGAATCAACACCATTGTTCGTCGTAGTGACCCGAAACTCTTCAACGGAATCTAAGGTTGAGCGGAGAACTCCTGTGAAGGCATACCCCTTCACCTGATCGTTATTGTCCAGCCCGTCCAGCGTTACGTTGCCTTGATCGGATCGGGCGCCTGCGACGGCGCCGCTTCGGCTATCGTTGTCCTGGTTAACGTTGTGTCCCAGGTAGAGGACTCCAGGTTGGAGACTGAGTAGATCGGGGACGTTTCTACCTTCCATCGGAAGGGCTTCGACCGTCTGCTCGTCTACGGCATTTCCGATCGATGCGTTTGTCGTGTTGAGAGTGACTGCTGAATCCGCCATGACCTCAACGGTTGATGCTGCAGACTCGAGGGCCATGGTCACATTCAAGCTCGAGGGCTGATCGACGAGCAATGTTACAACCGCGGTCTGCTTGCCAAAGCCAGAGCTCTGCGTGGTCAGCGTGTATTTCCCTGGTGGAATCTGCTGAAATTGATAGCCCCCATCCTTCTCCGTAACGTGAATCACGTGAAAGCCGGTTTCCGGTCGATCGAGCTGAACCAATACACCTACCATCACAGCTCCCTGGGGATCGGTGACGATTCCGCGCAAGGAGGTCGTCGCCATCTGGGCGAGCAATGCGTAACATGGGATTAGAGCAAGAAATAGAGTGATGAGCCTTCCATATTTCGTCATGGTGATGATCCCTCCTAAAATGAATGTCCTGAATGAAATGAGTGGGCTGGCTACATCAGCCTTAGGATCGTTTCTTGGCCAGCTGTTAAGTGGTCACTTACTGGGAAGTAAAAGAATTAGGCCGTGAATAGCGGGGATGCGCGATTCTTAGTGCAAACATAGCGTCATCAATGTGTTGACGAAAGCGAAATGGTGCGAAATAAAGAGAAGTAATCCTCGATATGCAGATTTGCGCAACTGCACTTAGTCCACAGCCTGTGAGCGGCATTCAAAGCGATTCCGCCAAGGGAGGCACGGGCGTATCGGGATGCAAAGGAGGCCGGCGTTTGTGCCACTCTGTCGCGGATTCGTAGGCATGAGCCAGAGCGAGAATTTTCCCCTCGGAGAAATGTGGCCCAGAGATGCACAACCCGATCGGTAAGCCGCTCATACTGAAGCCGCACGGAATTGAAATTGCAGGTGTGCCGTATAAATTGAAGAGCGAGGCATTGCCATAGCTTTGAGGATCGTGTTGCGCGGGATGTGCGTCGGCATCCAGCATGTCCTGCAGTTTGGGAGGAAGAATATTCATTGTCGGAAGAACGACGAGATCGAAGTCCGTGAATGCCTGATCGACCGTTCTCCGCAGCTTTTCCAACTGCCAATGTGCGCGAATATACGTCGTCGCATCCATCTTGCTGTTGGCTTCAATCGCGCGCCTTGTGTGCAGCATGTATTTGTTAGGCTGCGCATCAAAGTTTTCCTTATGCCATGCATAGGTTTCGGCATACGGACCGATCAATGCCGCGTCACCGACACTGGGCAGGGAGGCATCCTTTACACTGCTGACCAGACTTCGTATCACTTCGATTGCACTCATCACGGCAGCTCGGACTTCCGGGTCGAGCCGGTCGTAACAACCCACCGGCAGTCCGACGCGCATCGCCGAAACGGGCTGCTTGATGGCTGCAACATAATCTTCGGAATCATGGCGAACACTGGTGATATCGAGATTGTCATAGCCTGTCATGTGGTTCAGCAGGATCGCCGTGTCTTCGACAGTTCGCGCCATCGGACCGCATGTGTCGAGTGACAGAGTCAGCGGCATGATTCCTCGAATCGGCACCAGACCATAGGTAACCTTGAGTCCGACCACGCTGCAGAAGGTCGCCGGAAATCGCACTGATCCCCCGGTGTCTGTGCCGAGTGCGCCGAAGCACAAATCGGCGGAAAGCGCAGCGCCAGAGCCGGAGGACGAGCCTCCAGTATTACGATCGAGCGCCCACGGATTTCTTGCTGCTCCGAAGTAGGAAGTCTCGCCTGCGCCGAGCGCGAACTCGTGCATATTCAATTTACCCAAAACAACGGCGCCCGCAGCCTTGAGCTTTTCGGCTACAGGTGCATCTGAATCAGGCACACGGTCCGCGAAGAGGGCGCTGCCTCCGGTAGTACGAACTCCAGCAGTATCGATGTTGTCCTTCAATGCAATCGGTATTCCGTGCAGTGGGCTACGGACCTTGCCTGCTTGCAACTCAGCATCCATCTGTCTCGCGACTGCGCGTGCTTGCTCGCTCATCACGGTAATGAATGCATCAACCTTGGGGTTGTAGATCGCTATCCGTGCAAGGCAGGCATTGGCTAGGTCGAGAGAGGTGACCTCACGTTTGCGAAGTTTAGCCGCTGCCTCCGCGATGCTGAGTGTGGTCAATTTGGTCCCGCTGCCTGGGCTCTGCGATTGTGCGGCATCCATCGCCTCGCTTCGAATTGGCAAGGCATGAACTCCAATCGCCGCCGCAGCCAAGTAAGAGAATTTCCTTCGGCTCAACTTCATAAGTCTCCATTTCACGATTTAGTTGCACGTTGAGCTAAATACTGAGCTGAGCAGCAGGACGGGGAAAGCGAAAAGGCGCGAAGTTCGGCCATTCATGCGACGTTTCGCCTTATTTCGCTTGTAGAACGATTGGTCTTAGCGGAGCTTCGCAAAAGGAACAATAAATCGGATGAAAGGGAGACCCGATGGACTTACACATGAAAGCGATTGTCGAACAAGACACAGAAGTCTTCCCCGACTTAGACCTGGCGACTCTGACGATCGATGAAGCGTCTACGATGATTCATTGCGGCTCGGTCACCCCCACACAATTGACGGTAGCAATCCTGCGCAGAATCGCAGCCCACGATCAACATCTCAATGCCTACATCACTGTGAGTGGAGAAGATGCTCTCGCGCATGCGCGGGTGTTAGATGCGGAACAGAAAGCAGGAACGTTACGCGGGCCGCTACACGGCATACCGATTGCATTGAAGGACAACATCGACACTGCGGGCGTACCCACTACGGCTGCAAGCAATGTCTACAGGGATCGAATACCGCGCGAAGATGCCGAAGTAACTCGGCGTTTGAAGGCCGCCGGCGCGATTATCGTAGGTAAGTTGAACCTGCATGAGTTTGCCGCGGGCGGTACCGGGCACGTCTCGGCTTTCGGTGCAACGCACAATCCATGGGCTCTCGATCACGTGACCGGCGGGTCATCTTCAGGATCGGGCGGAGCCGTTGCCGGGCGGCTTTGCTTTGGCGCACTTGGGACCGACACTGGCGGTTCAATCCGCATTCCCAGTTCATGGTGCGGGTTGGTAGGGTTTAAGCCGACCTATGGCCTGGTGTCTATTCGCGGAGTTGTACCGCTCATCTACTCACTGGATCATTGCGGTCCCATGACCCGAACGGTGAGAGACGCTGCGATCATGCTGAATGAATTGGCTGGATACGATCCGCTCGATGCTGCAAGCGTCGATCATCCTGAAGAAGACTACGTACACGCGCTTGAACAATCGACGAATGTGTTTCGACTAGGCGTTCCTGATGAGTTCTATGTGGATCTCGATCCGGAAGTAGAGAGCGCGATGCAGGTTGCCACCGAAGTGCTAGGCACTCTCACGGTCGGCGTCACATCGTGCGGTCCTTTGCCGGTTTGCGGAGACTTCATGTATTTTCTTGCCGAAACACATTGTTTTCATGAGAGATTCGTCCGCGATGTGCCGGAACTATATCAGTCTGATACTCGCCAGTTTCTCTCCTCCTTTCCACCGCCATCGGCGATGGACTACATCCGTGCACGCAATAGCTTGACTGAACTTCGCAGGACAATCGACGGCGCCTTCACTGAGTTCGACCTCGTGATCCTGCCCACAGAGCGGATTTTCCCTTTTACTATCGACGAGGCGATTGCCGCCAGCGCAAGGGCCGCGCAGACAGGCGGATTGGCCCCGCAACAGATGATCACCATTGCCAATACATATCAGTTCAATATGTATGGTCTGCCTGCGTTGAGCATGACGTGCGGATTCAGCGCGAACGGTCTGCCCATCGGGATGACCATCGCCGGGCCACGTTTCTCTGAGGGAAAGATACTTGCGCTCGCCGCTGCGTATGAGAGGGCGACGAACTGGCACCAGCGGCGTCCGCCATTGTTCTAACAGTCAAACACACATGAGGCGCGAGCAACCGACAGCTCGTGCCTCATGTGTGTTTTCCTTCGAAAGATTCGCTAATGCTCGACTATGCTTCTACAACCGGGGGCACTGCGGTGTCGGGAGTGAGTGTAGGTTTGCGCTTGTGCCACTCTGTCGCTTGTTGATAGGCATAGGCCAAAGCGAGCACTTTGCCTTCGGCGAAATGTGGCCCTGCGATCATGAGGCCGATCGGCAAGCCGGATTTCGAGAATCCGCACGGCAATGACAGCGCCGGGATTCCGTACACATCAAATGGTGCCGTGTTGTTGCAGCCGGACGAGCCTTCAAAGAAGTCATATGCGTGCGGCTTCTTGGTGCCCATCTCGTCCGCAAGAGAATCGTTAATGGTAGGAGGAAGGCTGCGCGTGGTGGGCATAACGACGAGGTCGATGTCTTTGAATGCGGTATCGACGGTTCTGCGAATCAACACCAGCGCATCGTGAGCGCGCGCGCTGTCGATCGCGGTTGGAGCCTTGACCATGCTCTCCAACTCCTTGCGGGTTGGCGGCATATAGGCCATCGCCGATCCCTTGAGCAGCTTCTCGTGATAGGAGGCCGTGTCGCCCATCTGCTCGAAGAAACCTTCCCCTGCTGGAATCTCCGGCATGGGTGCATGAGAGGTTATGCCAGCGGTCAGTTTAGAAAGAACCTCGATCGCGGCAGCGATTGTGGAAGCTACCTCTGGCTCCATGTGATCGTAGAACTCGGCTGGAGCTCCCAGCCGAAAGCTTGAGACAGGTTGCTTCATTGCCTTGAGATAGTCCTCGGCTCCGTGTTGCACGCTGAAGATATCCAGGTTGTCATATCCGGTCATCTCGCCCAGCATCAATGCGACGTCTTCGACGGTTCTGGCCATCGGCCCGCAATGATCGAGTGAAGCTGCGCATGGAATGATGCCCCGGATCGACACCAGGCCGGTCGTGGGCTTGATGCCTACGATTCCGCACCACGAAGAGGGAACGCGGATGCTGCCGCCGGTATCGGTTCCGAGCGCGCCAAAGCAGAGATCCGCCGCAACTGCTGCACCTGAGCCTGCCGAAGATCCACCTGTTACTCGGTCGAGTTGCCAAGGATTGCGGGTGGGGCCGAAATACGACACATCGCCGGTGCAGCCCATCGCGAACTCATGTAGATTTAACTTGCCCAGGATGATTGCGCCCGATGCTTTCAGACGTCGGATAATCTCCGCGTCCTCGCTGGGAACCCGAGTTTGAAACACTCCGCTGGCTGCCGTCGTCCGCGTTCCCGCTGTATCGATGTTGTCTTTGATCGCAATGGGAATCCCGTGCAAGGGCCCGCGAAACTTGCCTGCCTTCTGCTCTGCGTCTAGTTGCGCCGCCTGGGCAAGAGCTTCTTTCCCCATCACTGTAATGTAGGAATTGAGCTTCGGATCATAGACACCGATCCGCTCCAGAAGGGCTTTGGTCAACTGGGTTGACGTGATGGTTCGGTCATGAATCTTGGCTGAAGCTTCCATCAGAGTGAGAGCTGCCAGCAGGTCTCCTGCAGGCTCCTCAGCATTCGCTGCGGCCTCAGCCATCATCGGCCATGATGCCAAGGCTCCCCCTGCGGCCACTGCGCTGCCCAAAAACATCGTAAATTCGCGTCGCGAAAGCTTACCCATTCCAAATTGCCCTCCGTGTGATTTGAGCATCGCTGCTCGCGCCTTCGGGGACAAGCGAAAACATGCGAAATCATAAAACGCATTTCGCGATCACGTGAAAACACACCAGACATTGCACTAGGGATCTGGTACTGCTCCAAGTGCGGTTATCTCCAAACGGCCCGTCGAACCCTGGACGTACCAGATGACCACAATACTTCCGAGAACCGCCAATGCCCCCACTATCTGTAACAGCGAAGATCGCTCATGAGCAGCGACAATCCCAAGTATCATCGCAACCATTGGATTTACATAGGCTGATGTTGCAACGAGTGAAGCCGGCTCATGAGTCATCAGCCAGTGAAATGCGGCCATTCCGACCATAGACGCGGCGATTACAAGGTATGACATGGCGACTAGAGGCCTCCACGCCAATGTCTGCGCCAATGCCGGCAGTCTTGCCCATTCGCCCAGAGCGCCGGAGAAGCAGAGCAGGAAAATACCGGATGATGCCAACTGCAATCCTGCGGTCTGAATGTAGGAATGGGGCAAGTCGATCCTCTTGATGGCGAGTGCACCGGCCGACCAGGAGAAAGCGCCCAGTAGTACGGCTAGCCCGGCAAGGATCGAGACTCTGTTCCAGTGGAGGCTGCCTCCCACGAGCCACGGCATACCAACTAACCCGGCAAGAAGAGGCAGGAGCATCTTTGCTTGAAATCGGTAGGACCGTAGCACAAGAGACTCACCGATGTACGTCCAAAGAAAGCTTGTCGACATCAGCACCGCAACAATCCAAGATGGAAGACGATTCTCGGCCCAGAAAACAACGCCGTAGCCGACGCCTAGCATCATTACGCCCGTCCACAAACTATTGAGCAATTGGCGCCGACTGGGAATTGGATCGCCTCGCATCAGAATCACGGGAACGAAAAACAACGCGGCGAGACTATAGCGAACACCGGCCACAAAAAATGGCGGAAGGACATGCACCAGCACACGAACAGCCAGGTACGCTCCTCCCCATAGCAGGTAAATTGCAGCGTAAGCGGATATTCGTTTGATACCCATAGTCGATGGTATCAACGGCTCGATCGCTCGCGCATTCATTTTCGATTCGTTCAATTTCGCTTGCGAATCTCCGCGACCTGCGAAAGAACAGATGGAGGAGACCACCATGGGAATGTTGAACCGTCGCGAGTTTGTTGTGATGGCCGCTGCCGCGTCGCAAGCAGTCTTTATTTCAAGCCCAGCTTCCGCTGCAGATCGCGTGTCGCAGGACGAATTGGCAGGGCTTACCTTGAGTGAAGCCTCCAGACGTATCCATGCCGGGGAGATTACTTCAACCCAATTGACACAAGCGTTGCTTGACCGCATCGGAATCTACAATCCCAAGATCAATGCCTTCATCACCGTGATGCGGCAAGAAGCTCTCGCTCAAGCAGCCAAGCTCGATAGCGAAGCTAAGGCTGGCAAGTTTCGCAGTGCATTGCATGGCATTCCCATCGCACTCAAAGACAACATCGATACCGAAGGCACTCGTACCACCGCGGCAAGCGCGGTCTTCGACGACCGTGTGCCAGATCAGGATGCATATGTCGTATCGAGATTGAAAGAAGCAGGCGCCGTACTGATCGGCAAGACCAACATGCACGAGTTCGCTGCGGGGGGATCGTCTGCTTCAACCTACTTCGGGCCCGTCCGCAATCCCTGGGCTCTCGATCGCATTCCCGCAGGCTCATCCGGAGGGTCGGCGGCTGCGGTCATAGCAGGCATGGCCTACGGCGCGCTCGGAACGGATACCGGGGGCTCAGTTCGGATGCCTGCCGCCTATTGCAGCATCGTGGGCCTGAAGCCTACCTACGGCCTCGTTTCTATCCGTGGAATCATTCCTCTGATCTATTCTCTCGATCATTGCGGTCCGATGACCAGGACAGTCGAAGACGCTGCCATGATGCTGAACCATATGACCGGCTATGACAAGCTAGACGTCGCAAGCGTAGACCACGCGAAGGAAGACTACGTCGCATCCATGAAGCAACCGATCGCCGATATCCGCCTGGGAATTCCGCGGGCTCCTTTCTTCGACATGCTCGATGAAGAAACAGCTAAGGCCGTGGAAGCTGCAATCGAGGTGTTGACAAAAATGACCAAGAGCACCGCCGACTGTCACTTGCCAGGCACAGCGGGGTTTAGCACACTGGCTCTCAGCGGCGAGCGGGAAGCGTATCATCTCGAACTTTTTCGCCGGAATGCTCAGCGTTATTCACTCGGCGTGCGGCAGAGCCAGGAAACCGCCGAGAAAGCTTTGAACGATGTCTCTTCGGAACCATGCTCGGAAAAAGTAGTCGACTACGTAACTTCGAACTGGCAGATCATCCTGATGCGCAAAAGTATCGACGACGCCTTCAAGAACTTCGATCTCGTTGCCTTACCCACCATGCGTATTCTGCCGCGAACCGTCAACGACGCGCTCAATCGCGAAGAAGAAATCAAGCCGAGAGAACCTGAAGTCATCTCAAACTGCACGCCATTCAATATCTTTGGACTGCCGGCGATCTCGATCCCCTGTGGCTTCTCTGCCAACGGGCTTCCGATAGGCTTGATGATTGCCGGCCCACGCTTCTCCGAGGGCAAGGTTCTTGCGTTGGCACATGCTTACGAGAAGGCGACAGAGTGGCACACCCGGCGTCCGTCACTTACTCCAGATATGGCCGTTCCACCCGTGACCCGGAAAACATAACCACAAAAGAAGATCGAATCAGATCGCGGTTGGCACTGCAATATTTGGGAACATTGCAGAAGCGATCTGCTGGAATCCGCTCGATCCCCGCAGCTTAGCGAACCTCGGGTCATGCTTCACGAAGATGGTCTTCATGTCGCGAGTGCCGTAAGCCCTATAGATATTCTGTAGGGCCTGTTTTTCCTGGTTGAGGATAGCGTGAACTGCCGAAACGTCGTATGCCGGAAAGCACTCATCAAGGCTCTCTTCTTCAAGTTCACGTAAAAGTGAATTCGCACTGCCTGCATCACCACTCCCTGCGTGTGCGTAGGCTAAGAGAGCCTTGATGAACGGAGAACGGTGGGATATATCAAGCCCCCGCGTAAAGGCAGTGATAGCTTCATCCCAGTTGCCGAGCTCCACTTCAGTCCTCCCGAGCAGCGCATACCCCATCAGGTACTGAGGCTGCAGATCGATGGTGCGTCGAATGAACGAGAGCGCGCTGCAATAGTCGCCGGCATAAAAATAGGCTAGCGAGACCTGTCCGTTGATCAGATCGGAGAGCGGCTCCAGCCGGTAAGCGTGGAGAGCAAGGTTGATCGCGTCCTCATGACGCCCTCGAAGGTTCATCAGACTGGAATAAAGCTGGATGGTACGCCCGTCTACATGTCCGGAGTCGATCAGCTCCAGGCATTGTCGCTCTGCTGTTGCCCAGTCCCAGCTACAGTGGATAAGTAAGTTGACGAGCGCATTGCGGACTTTGATCGAACTTCTGTCGAGCCTAAGCGCAGACTCTACCGCTGCGCTTGCGCTAGCCGCAGCCTGACGGGCTGGCATCAGGTGGTTGTATGAGAGAGATACATAGGTGTCCGCAAGACCTGCATAGGCATCGGCGCATTGAGGGTCTATCTCGATTGCATCTTGGAAATAGCTCATCGCTTTGATCAATGCAGATTTGCCACGCCGTTGCCAGTGATGAAAGCCCATCGTGCAAGCGTGGAAAGCCATACTGTCGTTCGTAGCAATATGCTGCTTGTGCCTTTTCACCTGGCAGATCTCGCGCTCTGGCAACGCCTGGCTGATCCTGAAAGCAAGTTCCGCTTGCGTGTTGAACATGTTGTCCAGTTCCGCATCAAAGCGATCTGACCAAATGCATAAAGAGTCAGACGCCCGAATCATCTGAACTGAGACTCGAGCCTGGTTGCCAGAGTAGCGAATACTGACACTTAACAAAATATCCGCCTCAAACTCTCTGGCTATATTTCTCATGAGGCTCAAGGTAGATGTTCCTGGAGAGGGCAAAGACTTGCAGGGGAGAATGATGGGATGAAATTCCAATCGTCTCAGCTCAAGCACAAGATCATCTCTAAGTCCCTCGGCGAACCTGTCAACGATCTGCCGCAGTGGACCACGGTCAAGCGGCGAATGAATGACTTCAAAGGGGAATGCAAGTATCCGCGGCGACAGGGCGCTATCGTGTGTCTCTACTGCGGGAGCCGGCCTGGCTTTGCAGGATGGACTTGCAGCGTCCGCGGGCCTGCCATAGCCGGCATGAATCGCAGAACGGGCGACCCACCACGCTTCAAGCTCCTGCCGGTATGCATAAACACTACCAAGCTTCTTGTGATGTTGCCGGCGGACAGGGAGACCTTCGCTCTTCTCCCAGAGCTGCACCGTGCGCACCTCTCGGCGGAAGAACGAGGCTACTTCCTTCCAGGAGTCGAGCCTCTCCCGGGTCCACTGAGTTGAATCACCGCTTCCACCAAATGACGCTGAAGAGTTCTGCATCGGCGATCGACCTCTCGTTGTGAGATAGGTAGGCTACATGGGCCAATGATGACCAAAGCGAAGAGATGTACTTGGGGATTTTTTTCGGAACGGGCTGAATGGTCGGTCTTGCGAATCCGCCCTTAATCCGGTTGTAATGGAAATCATGTCAAGCGTCAACAAATATTTTTCATGAGAATTTCTCGCGTCTCGGAACCTGAAGTTCTCAAGGAATGGGTGAAAGATGTGCAATTGAGATCCGAGAGCGTAGCTCTGGCGGCCAGAGCCGCTATCTGGTCAGCGTAGGCGCCAGTAATCACAAAGCGGTTGAAGGACGCTCATACTGAGTCGCAATCACGGGCGTATTTCGCTCAATTTCGCTTTCAACGTGCGCGTTGAACGTGTCATCGTAGGTTCATCAGACTGAACTCTGCGATGGCAAGTTGTTGTGCACGCTCGTGAATTCGACTGGCGCGCGAGAGTTCGTAATTTCGAGAATTGCGCGCGTCGGCAACGATGGGTTGCCCTAAGCTACAACCTGCCTAAGTATCGACGAAGCACCTGCAACTGCTGTCTGCATTGCCATCCGATAACAGCATCGGACGACAGATCACCGTAGCGCTAGTCTGCTATTCGCCAACAACAGTTCACCAGAGGGGTTAATAGAATGAGTTTTCTCACACGGCGTCAGTTCTCGAAGACCGCGGCGGCGACGGCAGTGGCGTTGTCCCTTAAGTCGGTTGCATTTCCAGCGGTTACCTCTGCTGCTTCTGCGATAGGCGACACAGATAAGATTGCCGGTCTCAGCCTGACTGAGGCCATTCAGCAACTTCGATCCGGAGCAGTTACATCAACCCAACTTACTCAAGCTTGCCTGGAGAGAATTCATATCTATAACCCCAAGGTCAACGCTTATATAACTGTGCTTGGGGAAAGCGCCTTGGCGCAGGCGACGCAGATGGATGCCGAACAGAAAGCAAACAAGTTCCGAGGACCGCTGCACGGAATACCTATTGCGCTTAAAGACAACATCGACACGGCCGGCATTCGTACGACAGCCGCCAGTAAGGTTTATGACGACCGCGTGCCCACCGAAGATGCAGAAGTCACGCGCCGCCTTCAAGCTTCAGGCGCCGTGTTTATCGGTAAGGCCAATCTCGATGAATTTGCGGATGCCCTCAGCTACTTCGGATCGGTGCGCAATCCCTGGGCACTCGATCGCGATCCCAGCGGCTCGTCCAGCGGTTCTGCGGCTGCTGTCGCCACCGACCTCGCCTACGGAGCTTTAGGGACCGATACTGGAGGCTCAGTGAGGCTTCCGGCGGCCTACTGCGGCGTGGTCGGCATCAAACCAACCTACGGTTTGGTGCCAATTCGCGGTATCGTGCCTCTGGCGTTTTCTCTAGATCATTGCGGACCCATCACCAGAACCGTGGATGATGCTGCACTCCTGTTGAACCAGTTGGCAGGTTACGACCGGCTGGATATTACCAGCGTCCAGCACCCGAAGGAAGACTACGTCGCTGCCCTCCAGCAACCGGTAGCAGGCTTCCGTATTGGAATTCCACGCGCACCGTTCTTCGATCAGGTTGATGCGGACACGGCCCGTGCCGTTGAAGCGGCTATTGCAGTTCTGAGCAAGATGACCAAGAGCACCAAAGACGTCAGCTTGCCCTCCACATCAGCCTATTCATGGGCCAGCCTCAACAGCATCGGAAATGAGATCTATGCTTACCATGAAAAGCTCTTCGATGCGAGCCCAGGACGCTACTCGCTGGCACTCAGGCTCCAGTTACAGCAGATGAAAGACGATATGAATTCATCCACCAGTTCCGGCAGCGCCCGCGTCTCAGAGTACATCCGTCATCGTGCGGATATGGAGTATCTGCGTCGGACCGTGGATGATGCATTCACGGACTTTGATCTCGTCGTGTTGCCGACCCTGCGTATCATGCCCCAGAAGTTGAGCTTCGTCATCGATACTGAAGAATCCACTAAACCGCGCAATCCCAACGTGATGGATTTAGACAATTGCACTCCCTTCAATATCTTTGGACTGCCAGCCATTTCGATCCCATGCGGAATCAGCCGTGATGGGTTGCCGGTCGGCCTGATGATTGCTGGACCACATTTCTCAGAGGGCAAAATCCTGGCCTTAGCAAAAGCCTACGAATTCGAGACGAAGTGGGACCTGCGACGTCCGCCATTGACACCCGACTCTCCCGTTCCCCCAATACGCCCTAACTAGAGGACGTTTCGAGCAATTCGGCTTGGGCGGCTACGAGAAGAAAAGAGATACGGAAAAAGGAGCGAGCCGGAAATGCTCACGCTCTTCCACGCTCACGCTGTAGGATAGCTATCCTACTCCCTGTGTTCTTCGTAAAGTCTGCGATACCAGAACTTTGACGAGGTTTTTCTAAAAGGAGTTATTGCTTGAGTACCAAAAGGAGCCTGACTATACAGAACTGTAGTAGAAATCGTATCGGTCAAAGCATCCAAGATGTAGACGAAACCACAGACTTCAACAAGCTATGCTGATTTCAAAAAGGCTTCTGGCTCCATATTCATCAACGATTTAGCCGAAAATAACGGATCTGTTTTGGGAGCAGAGGGTCGGGGTTAGGATTCCTCTGCTCGCGTTCAAGCACAGAGAGATAGAAGTCGCCTACCGACAAGCCCATGCGCGTTTCCGACCACTGCGTCGTTATTCCTTGCCCCCTGATGATGTACCGGAGCTCTGGCATCCGTCCCTAGGCTATGCTCCGAGATGGACGCCAGAGCTGCCATTTGGATATTGAAGGTCGACTTTGACAGAAATGCGTCATTGCCTTTTTCATTAAATTTGACATCGAACTCCAATTCCACATAAGGCTCATCCACGATCGACAGCCGGTGATTTTTCAGCGGAGAATTATGAGGAATATCTGGCCGACCAAGCTCCGCCGCCGGTGCATCTCCTCCGTATTTTTCCGGGGAACAAGATCAAGTCGCGGCTGATTGACACAGATCGAAACTCGGATCAGGGACCAAATCTGTTCGACAACTTCTAGCCGTTGCGCGATCTTACGTTCTCTTGTGAGCTGAGAAGCGCGAGACGCTAGAACAAAGTCAATTGCAAAAGCTCCGCTTCCGCCGTGCCGGGTCGCACGGGTTGCTCGGCGGGAACAAACCTCACCGGCGGACCGCAGAGCACGAAGCTTTCTTTCCCTTGCTTCACAGTCATACCGTGATAGAAGCCCATAGGGTCATTCCTGGCTGCCTCTGCGTCTTCCGCCGTGCCGGTCTTGCCGTGGTAAGTCGTCGGCGTTCCGTCGAACAACCTAGGTGGAACAAGCCGATCTGCCTCTCCGGAGTCTATGTCTCCTTTCATCCTCATACTCACAAGAACCATCGCCGCGCCGCGCCACTTGAAGGGTTTGCGACCCCTGCCGCATGTTGCGACTGCATCAGCGCTGTGGGAGCGCCGGATATCGCCTTCACCGATTTCTTTTTCGGCGGCGTGGTCGTGGCAAGGTGCATCGCGCACCACGTACGCCTTTGGTCGCAATGAAGAGACTCAATATTTCCAACATTTTACGTGATTCTTACAACATTTTACGTATGAGCCTTCCCGAAGAGTGTTTGATGCAGTCTAGTAGGTGACGCTCTGAGGCGTCCTTTGATTTAGGTCTAACCCCTCAATCAAACGAA
>Ga0206868_10166_pt1 | contig 17329 bp, 16 predicted proteins | sample Alteio_BWOrgCont_38_FD_152901 | JGI IMG/M metagenome (GOLD analysis project Ga0206868, IMG submission 152901) | Enriched cells from forest soil in Barre Woods Harvard Forest LTER site, Petersham, Massachusetts, United States -... | ecosystem: Environmental > Terrestrial > Soil > Temperate forest >... | reverse complement strand
CACCGCCGGTTTCGATCTCACCGGCATTCGCTTCCCCAATCCCTTCGTGGGCGGCGATGATGTAGAGGCCACTGGCGATGCTGAACCGGATTCCGCCCACGAAGGGATTGGGGAAGCGAATGCCGGTGAGATCGAAACCGGCGGTGGACGACGAATCGGCGGACCTCCATCTGCGAGTCGACGAAGGCGGAGACGGCGTCGGCGAGAGTGACATCAGCGCGCGGAATAATTTTGGGTGGGGCTTTGATGCGCAGAAGCGGCTTAACCGGGGGTTCGACGGCCCTGATGAAGAGTCGTCCGAAGAAGCCGGCGTGGGCTGGGCGCCGCCTGGTGTGGCCGGCGCGGCGGGCGGCGGCGATGGGTGGCTCCATGGCTTGCAGGTAGGCGCGATTGGTACAGGCAAGATGGTCGAAACAGAGGGCGACGCTCCACTCCGCGGGAGATCGCCGCCAAGTCCCAAGAGGCTCGTCGAGGGTGCGGACTAGGGCGGTCGCGTCGGCTTCGACGGCGTCGTATTGCTCGAGCAAGGAATGCAAGTCCGGAGGAAGTGGGATCACGCGGGGTCTAGTCTATCGCTGGATGGGCGGGAGTTCGAGTGAGGAACGGAAATGGCCGGGACGATTGGCGTCGTCTCCCCGGTTCTCGCTAAACCACGCGAGTCGTGGAGCACCGCGGGCGTGATTCGAAAGCTCTCGACTCGCCATCTGTTCCAACTTAAAATCCAGACACCTTGATCGGCCAGACAATCTCTCACTACACGATCCTCGAAAAGCTGGGTGGCGGCGGCATGGGCGTGGTGTACAAGGCCGAAGACACCCGGCTGCACCGCTTCGTCGCCCTGAAATTCCTGCCCGACGACGTACGGCGAGATCCCTCGGCGCTGGCCCGGTTCCAGCGCGAGGCGCAGGCGGCATCGGCGCTCAATCATCCCAACATCTGCACCATCCACGACATTGGTGAGCAGGACGGGCACACCTTCATCGCGATGGAGTATCTCGATGGCGTGACCCTGAAGCACCGCATCAGCGGGAAACCGATCGAGATCGAAGAACTGCTCGGCCTCGCAATCGAAATCGCCGACGCGCTCGAGGCAGCGCACGCGCAGGGTATTGTTCATCGTGATATCAAGCCCGCAAATATCTTCGTGACGCGGCGCGGCCACGCCAAGATTTTGGACTTCGGCTTGGCGAAGGTCACCGTCGAAGCGAATTCGAAGTCGATGATCTCCGCCGCGAGCACCACCGCGGCAGGTGCGGCCGAGACAATCGCGGAAGCGCACTTAACCAGTCCCGGGACGACGCTCGGCACTGTCGCGTATATTTCGCCCGAGCAAGTCCGAGCGAAGGAACTCGACGCGCGCACGGACCTGTTCTCATTTGGCGCGGTGCTCTATGAGATGGCGACCGGGACACTGCCGTTTCGCGGCGAAAGCTCGGCGGTGATCTTCAAGTCGATCCTGGATGGGGCGCCTACGGCGGCGGTGCGGCTGAATCCCGATGTACCGCCGGAGCTCGAAAGGATCATAAACAAAGCGCTCGAGAAGGACCGCAACCTGCGCTACCAGGGCGCGGCCGAGATGCGTACGGACCTCCAGAGGCTGAAACGCGACACGGATTCAGGCAGAACCGCAGTGTCGGCAGCCGTGCTCGCACCGGCTAAAACCGACCGTTTACCGTGGTTGGTTGGAGCGGTGGTTCTGGTAATCGTCGTCGCTATTGGCGCGTGGTTCTGGCGTTCGAGCCATAGTGCCGCGAAGATCGATTCCATCGCGGTATTGCCGTTCACAAACGTCGGTGGCGACACGGCCAGCGACTATTTGAGCGACGGAATTACGGAATCGCTGATTAATAATCTGGCGCATGTTCCTGACCTGAAGGTGAAGTCGCGCAACTCGGTGTTTCATTACAAGGGCAAAGAAGTCGATGTACAAAAGGTCGGCGGCGATCTTGGGGTAGCGGCAGTGGTGAGCGGACGCGTCACGCCCCACGGTGATTCCGTGCAGGTGAGCGCGGAGCTTACGAACGTCAGCGACAACACGCAGATATGGGGACAGCAGTATACGGGAGGCAAGGCGGAGATTATCGCGCTGCAACAGCAGATCGCAGGCGATTTGGCGCAGAAGCTGCGCGCAGATTTGAGCAATCCCGAGAAGCAGCTCGTGACACGGCAGGGAACCGCGAACGCCGAGGCGTACGACCTGTACTTGAAGGGCCGCTACGCGTGGAACAAGCGCACGCCCTCGGATTTGAAGGACTCTATCGAATATTTCAACCAGGCGATCGCAAAAGACCCCAATTATGCGTTGGCGTATGCGGGGCTGGCGGACGCGTATTCCATCGCGCCCAACTATGGTGGAGATCCTAACGAAGCGTATCCGAGGTCGAACGCGGCAGCGCGTAAAGCCCTGGAACTAGACCCGACCCTCGGGCATCCGCACGCGGTGTTGGGTTCGAACTACTTTGAGCATGACTGGGACTTTGCCGGTGGTGAGGCGGAGTGGAAGAAAGCATTTCAACTGGCTCCGGACGATGCAACCGCGCACCAGTGGTACGCCGCGGACATGGCAGCGATCGGTGGCCACGAGGACGAAGCGGTCGCCTCAGTCGACCGTGCGCACGAGCTTGATCCGTCGTCGCCGGTGATTGTCACCGACCGCGGCATGGTGCGACTTTGGGTGCACCGGTACGACGAGGGCATCGATATATGCAAGAAAGCGATGGCCGATAATCCTAATTTTTTGCGAGCTCACACCTGTCTCTTTGAAGGTTACGTTGCCAAGAAGATGTTTCCAGAGGCGATTCAAGAGCAGAAGGAGATTGCGCGGCTTACTGGCGCTCGCGTCGACACTGAGAGACTCGAAGCCGCGGATAGTGGATACAAGGCGGGAGGATGGAAAGAAGCAGTGCGGCGGGTGACGGCGTTAATGATGACCGAACGCAAAACCCAGTACGTTTCGGCGTGCGTCATCGCCCAGAATTACGCCAGGTTGGATGAAAAAGAGCAGGCGTTCCAGTGGTTGGATACGTGTTTCCGGGAGCGTGACCTCGGGATGCTCGCACTCAAATCGCGCAGTGAGTACGACCCACTGCGATCGGATCCGCGGTTCGCGGAGTTGGTAAAAAAGGTGGGTCTGCCTTAGCGTCTGTCCCTAAACAACGATGGGGTGCCCCACTTCTCGCGCCTTTCGAGAAGTGGGAGAGATAAAAATATGCGCCATCCGTTCTAGAGTTCCCAAATCGGCTTTCCTGAAAAATTTTCTTCCGGGAGTCCCAAACTTCCTCGCTCACCGGCCCTCATTTTCGAAAACGCCACTTCACCGTGCCAATTCCGCCTTTCACCGAGGGACTTTGCATGTTTTTCCATGCCTTGGACCGTCCCTTTTTCCCCCGACTTCGCGACCTTAGCCCCTGAATCCCGCGCCAAATCAGGATTCCACCCGCGCACCGCGAAAACCCCAACTTCGGGTTTTGTGGTAAGTTTTGCGTGTTTCTTCGGTTTTTTATGGTAAAAAAAATGCCCGCATCTACGGTCGGGCTTCGCAAGCGCACCTCGGTTTGTAGTGGTACTTTCGAGACGCTTCCGCCATCTAATGGAATAATTCATTCGTACATCTGATGGAGATATTTATGGAGAAAGCTACTTTTGCAGCAGGCTGTTTCTGGGGCGTCGAAGAAACTTTTCGTACCACACCCGGCGTGATTGAAACGCAGGTCGGCTACATCGGCGGACACACCGCGAACCCCACGTACCACGACGTTTGCAGCGATGACACCGGACACGCCGAAGCAGTTGAAGTCACGTACGATCCGGCGAAAGTTTCCTACGACACGTTGCTGAACATTTTCTGGAACAACCATAATCCGACGCAGGTCAACCGCCAGGGCCCCGACGTGGGCTCGCAGTACCGCTCAGCGATTTTCTATCATTCGCCCGAGCAGCAGCGCGAAGCGCAGGCCTCGAAGGAAGCGCTAGGAAAAAGCGGAAAATTCTCGCGTCCGATCGCGACGGAGATTGTGCCGGCAGAGAAGTTCTATCGCGCCGAGGAGTATCACCAGCAGTATCTATTGAAGCGCGGGCAGACTCACTGCCACTACTAAATCTTCCTTAGTAGTTCCGGTAGGGGCCGTACTGACCGGGCCGATTGGTCATGGGGATGACGTAGATGTTCGGGCCGTCGGTGTCGAACCATTCGAAGGTCCAACGACGCTGCATCTGCAGATCGTTTTTCACCATGCGCAGGGTGGCCATGATTCTCGAGATTGCGAGTTGGTTGGTGCCGACGGTGCGCAAGTCGGATAGATCGCGCTGTTGGTTTGCCGACATCTGCTGACGATAGCTGTCAGGATTCTCCCAATTCGGCTGTTCGATGGAGTTGGCCGAAGTGATGCTGGCACGGTCCTGTGAGATCGTGATGTTGTGGGAGAAGGCGGAGCGGACTGTGGCAACTTCATCGTCGTACCACTGGTGAATTGCCGCCTCAGTTTCCTGAGGGTTGTGATCCTTGGAGTAGGTGAGGATCGCGTCGACAATTTCGCGTGCATTGTCCTGCTGGCCAAGACTCACCTCGGGAATCGGGCCACCACCTTTTTTCAAGTCTTCGTTATCGAGAACCTTCTTGGGCTTCGTCGTATCCGCGGATTTCTGCGCGTCTCGACTCTTCCGAGCTACGTCACCAAGGCTCGGTTGCGATTCATCGGAAGACTGAGCGAATACGGCTGCGGAGAGAACAAGAAAGAGAGAGAAATTCAGGACGAGTGCAATACGCATGACGAGGGTCAGCCTTTTGCCTAGATTGAATACAGTTTCAGTGGAATTTAATGAGTAGAGTGCGACAAGCCTATTCGTGTATCACGGGGTGACGATTGAGGGTTGCTGGTTCTGGATTGGGAATCAGCGAGAAACTACTCGTCGAACTTCAGCGTAGCGAAAACTTGCGGTACATGGAAGTTGGGCTGGGGAGTGTTGGTAGGTTGCCAGCTGGAGTAGAAGCGATTCGGTTCCGGGCCTTCGACGCGGAAGAAATTCACGCGCCACGTTACAGTGGGATCGAAATGCGCGGTGAGACTCGCGATCGGCACCGCGAGTTCAGCAGTCCATGCATTTTGTTTGGCGTCGACGTGGACACGGCTCTTCAGGCTCGCGTTGAGGTCGAGGGTTTGCTTGTCAGCGATTTTTAAATCGAGCCAGTTGCCGTTCGGGCTGATCTCCAACTCAGTGTAGTGATGCCCGGACTCCTCAGGAGCTTGCAGGAAGACCTCCGCTACGTCGCGGTTCCAGAGTTGAGGTTGACGTTGGTTGCGATTCGTGAAGATATAAAGGTCGCGGTAACTCGCGCGGAACTTTAGGTACAGCCATTCCTTCGACCAGAGGACACGGACTTCAGTCTGGCGCTGGGGATCGGGGTTCTGTCCTTGCCAGTCGTGCTCGAAACGGATGGGTGCAGCGGCCTCCCACGCACTAGGTTGCGGGAAGCCTTCGGCGTCGAGCGGAGTGCGAAGCTTCGCGGCGGCGATGGTTGATTTGCCAGTCATAGGAGAGTCGGCGGTTTGGGCACTGAGGCGAGCCAGGAGCGGCATCACGAAACACGAGAGCAGGCCTGCGATCAGCAGCTTCAAGATTCAGAGTTCCCCTAGAAGAACGATATTGTACATGGCACGGGTTACGCATAGGCGGAAACGCGTGCCAAAGTTGGATAGATTGTACAGGGGAATAGGGATCGTTCGACTGCGAGCGCTTCGCGTTCCCCGCTCAGGATGACACGGGCATCATCTATGCGCCGGCGGGCTTGCTTGCGGCGGCCTGGGCGGCGGCGCACTCTTTCAGGCCCTGGGTAATCATGCCCTCTACGTCGAGGTGGGGTATCGGCGAATTCTGGGCGGCGCGGAACAGGCGCTCAGCGTCCGTCGGGCGGTTCAGCTTCGATAAGTAAATGCGCGCGCTGCTCATCAGCGCGGTCAGCGAGACGCGATCGGTGGCGTAGTAGGTTTGGCCGAGCTGCTCATATTCGTGGGCGGCGGCGTCCCAGAGCTGGTCTTTTTCGTAGTTGCGGCAGAGCTCGATCCATGTGGCGGCCGGGAGCTGCGTGCCGCCGATGGATCGATATTGATCGATGTATTGTTTTGCTTGCCCGGTGTCGCCCGTAGCAAAGCTCAGCCGGATGAGTTGGGGCAGGGTCTCGTCGCGTTCGGCGGTGTGGTCGCCTCGCCAGTCTTGCGCGCGCATCAGCAGCTGCCAGCCTTCGACGGCGTTCGGCTTCTGTTTGAGAAACGGTCGGAGCACGGCGATACAGCCGTCGGGATCGCGGCGATCGTCGAGGAGTTCGACGGCGTGCAGGTATTGCGGGTCGGGCGTCCAGGTCTTGTCGGGGTCTTCGCGATTGACGACCTTTTCCAGCTTCACCGCGTAGAAGGCGAGTCCGACGATCACGCCGAACATGAATCCGCCGACGTGCGCCCAGTGCGCTACTCCAGCTTCGCCCATCATCCCCCAGAAAACTTCGACCAGAAGCCAGAGCGGGGCAACGATGAAGACGGGCACGCCGAAAGTCCACATCTTCGGCGGAAGAATCCAGAAATAGATGAACCTGATTTTCAGGGTCGGGAAGCGGGCGAGCATGGCGCCCATCAGGCCGGCGATCGATCCCGATGCGCCGAGCATGGGAGTGACGGAGCCAGGTGTCATCCAGCCGTGGAAGGAGGCGGCGGCGATGCCGGCGATGAGGTAAAAAGCGAGGACGACGAAGGGTCCCCAAACGTCTTCCAGCACGAAGCCGCACAGCCACAGCATCCACATGTTGCCGATGAGATGGAGCCACCCGCCGTGCAGAAATTGGTGCGTGATGTAGCTTTCGGGAGTGGGCCTGTAGGAGTGATAGGCGTACTTCCACAGCAGGGAATCGTCGGACTTTTGCAGAGTGCTCCACTGGCGGCACAATTCGTCCATCTGCTCCTGAAGCTTGTCCATACGTGGCTCAGGATCAAGGAGTAATGCCACTTCCCATGCGTCTTCCGGCTTGCGATCGCTGGCGCTGAGCCAAGTCCATCCGGCGGGCTTGGCCTTGCGGAAATCGTCAATCATCTGCTGGGCTTCGGGACTGGCGACGAGATCGGGGTAGCGCGCCTTCAGAATCAAAATATGGATTTTGACGGTGACGATATCGTTCTGCGGGTTGTCGTTGTTGATCTGGCTGGTGGTGAAAAGGAAGACGAGGATGTTGATCAGGATGAGTGAAGCGGTGACGATCGGCAACCGCGAGACGGTGTTCTTTTCGTGGCCGATAGGGAAAAGCATTGCCGCGTGATTCTAGCTGGCGGGAGGGTGCAGGGCGAGATGACGGAAGAGATGCGGCGGGCGTTACTTAATGCGCGTGGGCGGCGGCGCGGGTTACATAGTAGGGACTGTTGGCACATTCCAGTAAGCCCTGGTCGATTACCGCGTCGAGGTGCAGGTGCGCGATGGGCGAGCCTTGCGCGATGCGATAGAGGCGCTCGGCTTTGATGGGGCGCTTGAGCTCGTGGCAGTAGATACGAGCGGCGTTGGTGAGAGCGGTCAGGGAAGCCTCGTGAAACTCGTAATAGAAATAGCCAAGCTGCTCGTATTCGTTAACGGCGGCTTCCCAGAGGTGCTGGCGCTCATACTTCTGTCCAAGCTCTAGCCAGACTTCGGCGGGAACCAGCGAACCACCGATATTGCGGTAGCGTTCGACGTAGCGGATGGCTTGGGCGGTCTCGCCATTGGCAAAGCTGAGGCGGACAAGGTTGGGAATGGTCTCGTCGCGCTGAGACGCGTAGTCGCGGACCGAGTCTTGCGCGCGCAGCAGCAGCTGCCAGGCTTCGAGCGAGTCGGGTTTGCGCTTGAGGAAATGGCGCAGCTCGAGGATGCAACTTTCGGGATCGAAGCGATCGAGAAGCGACTGCGCCCGCATGATTTTTTCGTCGGGACCCGAGGATGTGGCCGGCTGGAAATCGATGACCGGCCTTGGTTTTACAGCGTAGAAGATGAGTCCGACGGCCCCGCCGAATACAAAGCCGGGCAGGTAGGTCGATTGCGCAAGACCCTTCGCAGCCACCTCGAAGAACCACTCTACGAGCAACCATCCGGCTACGAGCACGTAAACCGGCGCGAGAAGAATGTCGATCCGGAGCGGATTGAACCACGGGTAGGCGAGGCGCAGGTTGAGCTTGGGATAACGCGCGAGCATTGCGCCCATCAGTCCGGCGATAGCGGCGGAAGAACCGACAATCGGGACGAACGAATTGGGTGTTGTCCACCCGTGTAACGTAACTGCGACCGCCCCGGCAACCAGATAAATGCCGAGCACTGCGAGCGGGCCAAGGAGATCTTCGACAATCAGGCCGCAGAGCCAAAGGGCATAGAGGTTCACGAAGAGGTGAAGCCATCCGGTGTTAAGGAAGTCGCTGGTTAGGTAGCTCTGGAGGGTTGGGTGATACGAACGATACGCGAAGCGAGTGAGCGTCGAACTGTCGGAGGTTTGCAGCGTGAGGAACTGGTTGGAAAGGAAGTCCATGTCTTGCTGCAAACGCTGCGAGGTGCGGTCGGGATCGAGAAGGTGCGCAGTTTCCCAGGCGTCAGCGGGCTGACGGTTGTCGTCCAGCAGCGCCGTCCAAGCTTGGGGTTTCGAACTGCGGAACTCGTCGATCATGCGCTGCACTTGCGGGTTGACCGTGAGGTCGGAATTGCGTGCTTTCAGGACTAAGATGTGCGATTTGACGGTGGCGAGATCGGCGGGAGTGTCACGATGAAGATCACCGCGCGTGAGCAGGAACGCGACGATGTTGAGCAGGATAAACGCGATCGTGAGGATCGGAGGACGCTTGAGGGTGCTCTGTTCGTGGCCTATGGGCAACAGCATGACTTCTCACCGCTAAAAGACGATTGTATCGGGTGTTCAAGACGCGGGCGAGATGACGATTGAGTTTGGCTTGGAGTTACCTCGGAATGGGAACGTTAGGGTCGATGGAGGGAATAGGGATCCTTCGACTGTGTGGCCTCTGACCGCTTCGTTCAGGATGACACCTCAATCGGGGCCGCCACGCAGAACGAGTGAATCCTTTGATAGAATCGAAGGAGTCGGGCATCGGTCCCACGCGACGTAATCTTGCGAATCCCGCCAGGTCCGGAAGGAAGCAACGGTAGCAGGCTAGTACGTGTGCAGCGGGTTCTCCGGTGTCCGGCCTTTTTTTGTCCGCGGATCGTGGAATTTCTCCATTGGGAACGGGAGATTGGCAATTGAGTACCGGAAGGGTGACATTCCACGATTGATGGGTGACAATAAAATTTTGCTCGAACTGACGGAGAGACTGATTTGACATCCATGCGACGCGCCAAGATTACGGCGCTTGGTACCTACGTTCCACCCCGCGTACTCACCAACTTCGATCTCGAGAAGATGGTGGACACCACCAACGATTGGATTTTGGCCCGGACAGGAATTCGGGAGCGCCACCTTGTGGACAAAGGCGTGGCGGCGAGCGATCTGGCCGTGGAAGCGGCGAAGATTTGCCTGGCAAATCGCGGCATCGACGCCAACGAAGTCGAATGCATCGTGGTGGGGACGGTTACGCCGGACATGATGTATCCGTCCACGGCGTGCCTGGTGCAGCACAAATTGGGCATTCCGAACACGTGGGGATTCGATATCTCAGCCGGTTGTTCGGGATTTTTGTACTCTCTGACGACAGGAGCCAAATTTGTCGAGAGCGGGCAATACAAGAAGGTGCTGGTGATCGGTGCCGACGTGAACTCATCCATGATCGATTACAAGGACCGCGCGACCTGCATCATTTTCGGCGACGGTGCAGGGGCCGTGCTGCTGGAACCCGCCGATGACGGGGAAGAGGTGGGAATCATTGATCACGTTCACCAGATCGAAGGCGTGGGCGGGCAGTATCTGTACATGCCGGGCGGCGGAAGTTTGAACCCGACGTCAAAGGAAACCGTCGAGAAGAACATGCATGTGGTGCATCAGGATGGGCAGAATGTCTTCAAGTATGCCGTGAAGAAGATGTCGGAGATGACCGACAAGATCCTGGAACGCAATCACATGACTGGCGCAGACTTGGATTGCTTTATCGCCCACCAGGCGAATAGGCGGATCATTGTCGCGACCGCCGAGCGCTTAAAGATGCCGATGGAGAAGGTCATCATCAACATCGAGAAATATGGAAATACGACGGCCGGGACGATTCCATTGGCGATGCAAACCGCCCTGGAAGAGGGCAAACTGAAGAAGGGCTACAACGTCTTGCTGGCTGCGGTAGGAGCTGGATTCACCAGCGGAGCAACGCTTTTGAAGTGGGCTTATTAAACTTTTACTTTAAGAAATTGCTGAGGGCTGCGAGAGATCGCAGCCTTTTCTATTCTTAGCTTCCCTGAACCGCTTTTCCGGCGTTTTGATTGTCGCCGTGGACATCGAGGCGGCGCTGGATGCAGCCGCGAATCACTGAAATCAGATGCTCGGAATCGACCGGATAAGTGAGGAAGGCGTCGGCACCGGATTGGTTCGAGGGCGACGAGGTGCTGGCGTGGCCGCTGGCGGAATGGAAGACAATGGCGACGCTGTTGTTGCTGGCGTCGGCTCGGATCGCCTCGCAGACTTGGAATCCGTCCATGTCGCGCATGCCGATGTCAAGGAGAACGGCGTCGGGTTGAAACTGGCGGATGGTTTCGAGGGCTTCGCGACCAGAGTGGGCGCCGGCGACATCGAAACCGGAGGCAGCAAGAAGCTTGCGCAGAGAGTAGCAATGGATTTCGTTATCGTCCACGGCCAGGACTCGATATTGGCGAGCTGACATGCGGCTAGGGCCTCCCGGATCGGGGTACTTACAATACACGTATCTTACAACTCTGCGCCACAAAACTAGCACTTTTCCGCGCAAAACACCCATTCTTGGCTGGGGATGGCGTGGGTCGATACCTGGCTTTCAGAGCTGTTTCAGGAATTGTAGCGCCTGGGGCAGCTCGGGGAAAAGCCTTTCTTCGTCCTGAAATTCCTGCCCGTGGACACACCTGCGGCTGCCCCGCAACTTCACCGGATGCTTTAAGTGCAGCATTTCGTGGTAAAGCAAATACTCGATGGCATAGCGCGGGATGCGGGGGTGGTCGAAGATTTTGCTGATCACGATGGCGTTATGCGCGGGATCGTAATGGCCGAGACGGCGCCGGGAAAGCGTATTACTCCAGGTTAGCTGCGGGCGTGCCATCAGGCCGAAAAAGAAGCGGCGATTCAGGTCTTCAAAGATCTCTTCCAGGTCGTACACGTCCCCTTGGGTGCCGTGGAGATTCTTACGTCCGCGCATCTGGCGAACCAAGTGCGCTTTCTCGGTCAACTCGCGGCTGTTGGTGTAGCGACGATAACGGCTGGCATGCTGAGGCTCGATCTGCTTGCGATAGAGCTTGGCCAGCAGGATGTGGGCAATGGCTTTGAGCACCGGCTCGGGCGCGCCCTCGAGAAGATCGGAGAGACGGATTTTGAGCTGGCCTTCGCGCAGCCGGATGGTGTTGTTGATGTTGGCGAAGGGGTAGAAACGGACCTGCATGGCAGGCATCGGCGCGCGCGGGCGCAGCTCGAGATAGCTTTCGTGGAAAATTTCGAGGATACGACTGGTCAAAGTAAAGTCAGATTAGCACGGGGGCTAAAGCCCCACTACTCTCGCGCGGAGCACGCCGCGCTGAAGCGCCGCTTTACCCATCATCTTCGGCTAGGTGATGGGACCTTTGGGCTTGGGGTGATCTTGGTCGTCTTCTTTTTTCAGCTTCTTTTCCTTGGCTAGTTCGTTTTGCTCCTGCATGGTGTGGCGGGCGTCGTCGGCGTTGTTGTTTAACGATTCGGTGGCGTCGAGGAGTGCGAATTTGTACTGCTCAACGTCGGCGGCCAATTTTGCGTCGTCCGGGGGCGAGAGCTTCTTCAGACGTACCTGGAAATCGCTATCGCCTTCGATGACGAGCTTGAGCGACTTGCGAATATCCCAGTGCTGCCCGTGATACATGTCGACGTTATCGGCGAGTTCATCGATGAGGATGGAAAAATCTCCGAGCAGATCGTGGAGTTGGTCGGCTTTGTTCTTGAGCTTCGGGTCGGCGACGAGCTGATCGATCTTGTCCATGCGGACGCGGGCGAAACCGACGTAGAGCTTGATGCGCTGGTTCGGCTCCATCGCGGTATCGCGCAACTTGTCGGCTTCCTCGGGAGCAAGGGGATCGTGGCCGATACGCTGCTGGCCGAGCAGCGGCAGCGTGATGAGAAGCGCCAGGGTACAGAACAAAATTCGTTTCATCAGTGGCTCTTCTTGAACATGGCTTCGAGAAGGCTGTTGCGCGCGTTGTCGACGGAATCAATGACCTGCTGCACGGCGTCCTGCTGATCGTAGGGGCGCGCGTTCTTGATGTCGACGAGCCGGTTCACGACCTTGCGCAGGTTGATTTCGATGTCCTTCTGGTGCTTGTTGCTTTCGATGGAGGCGTCGGCCGCAATCTTGGCGTACTGCGCAATTTCTTTGAGGGACGCAGCGCCGTCTTCATCCTTGCCGTCTTTGAATGCCTTGTCGGTATCCTTGGTGGCTTGCTCGGTGTAATCGAGGGCGAGTTTCGCTTTGTCGGCGCCAGTGGCAGCGTCGACCCGGCTCTTGAGGTCCTTTTGTGCAAACGCAGACAACGCGAGGAAAAGCACTGCAACGGCGACGACGATGCGACGAGTCATCATTTTCTCAGTGATGGATCCAGGGCAATCAGTCGGTGGCGTGCTTGCCATTCCTGGTCGGGATGCTTGCCGTCGGCGACCGCCAGGAACTGTTTGTAGTACACAACCGCCTGCTTAACGTCTCGGAGATTATCGTAGTTTGTGGCGCGAAGGAAGTACGTTCCTTGATTTTCCGGATAGAACTGGGCGCGCGCATCGAGAGCCTTGATCGAAAGCGCGTAATCCTTGTTCTCAGCGGCCGCGAAAGCCAGGTCGTTGTAGGCCTCCGCCAGCTTGGGGTTGAGCTTGATGGCAAGCAGTTGCTCCTGCTCGGCATCGGCATTCTTGTGAAGTCGCAGCAATGCGTTGCCGTAAAACTGATGCAGCACCGCATCGTCGGGCTTGGCGCGGACCAGGAGCGCGAATTGCGCGGCGGCCAAATCGAATTTCTTCGCGGCAAAATAAAACTCCGCGGCAGAGCGGTGGGCCTCGGCATCGTTGGGAAGCAGGTTCAGGACCGTGTCGTAGGCCTGCGCGGCTTCGTCGTCTTTATTCTCCGCGGCCAGCACGCGCGCAAGCTGGAGTTGGGCGTTGGAATGCGCCGGATCGGCGGCGAGGACCTTGCGCAGCATAGTTTCAGCTTCCGGCAACTGTTTCGAGAGCAGGTAAATATTGGCGAGGCCGGTGACGGCTTCCTTCGAATTTGGATCGAGCGTGAGCACGGTTTTATATTCGCGCTCAGCGCTGGTGGCGTCCTTCATCTGCTCGTAGAGTTGCGCAGCGCTCAGGTGCGGCTCGGGATCCTTCGGCTTGAATTTCGCGGCTTGCTGGAAGGCTTCAGCGGCTTGCTGCGCATGTTGCGGGCCGAGCGCGTGGCCGAGCGAGAGCCATGCAGCGTAGTAGCTGGCGTCCGGATGCGAAACGGGCTTAAGGGTGGTGGCAGCGGCCAAATACTTCGCGGCGTCGGGGCTGCCCAGCTTCGCGAGCGAGATGCCGAGATTCAAATTGCTCTCGAAGATGTCGGGCTTGGCGTCGACGGAGTGGCGATAAGCATCGGCAGCTTCGGCGGTCTTTTCTTCCGAGGTGTACACGAAGCCGAGGTCGAACCAGGCGCGGTAGTCTTTGGGATCCTTGGCGGTCGCGTCTTTCAGAAGGGATTCAGCATCGGGCCAGGATTGTTTGTCGATCGCGGCCTCGGCCTGGTCAACGGGCGAGGGCGTTTGCGCGCGCGGCGCGGATTTGTGCGTCTGCGCGGGGGAGAATGCGCTGAGCAAAATTAAGAAGATGAATGCGCGGTGCATCGACAAACAGCTTACCTCAGGGGCTGAAGCCCCCCGCATTGATTGGACGCTTGACGCAGGGCTAAAGCCCTGCTATACCGTTCTGGATTTACCCGTGGTTGCCGTTTTTCGGCATGTATTTTGCCAGCCACTGGCCGGTGTAAGAATTCTTTGTCGCCGCGATTTGCTCCGGCGTTCCGGTTACGACGATGTTGCCGCCGCGGTTGCCGCCTTCGGGGCCGAGGTCGATGACCCAATCCGCGGTCTTTACAACATCAAGATTGTGCTCGATGACCACGATCGATCCGCCCGCTTCCATGAGACGGCGAAAGGCCGCCAACAGCTTGCTGACGTCGTCGAAGTGGAGGCCCGTGGTGGGCTCGTCGAAGATGTAAAGCATACGCGGACGCCGACGGCCCGACTTGGCTTCCTCTTCTCGACCATACCCCCATCGGAGACCTTGGCGAAATCGAAGGCCAACCCGATTGGATCGATCACGTCGCCAAGCTGCTGGGTATCGATGAAGATCAATACATCACCGGCTCCTACACTGAGCTCTTCCAGCAGTTCAAGCGGCGTACCGGATGCAAGGCCGAGAACATGACCTTCGCGGAATGCGGAACGAAGTGACTAGCCGCCCAAGTCCAGCCTTAGCGGATGGTCCACGATAATCGCACGGCCGTCGCTGAGCGCCTTCGCTGAGTGCGGCACGCCACCCGGCACAATCGCCACCAGTCCTGGACGGGCGATATGAGCGACGCCTTCGATCGTCAGCTCGACTTCACCTTCGGTGACCTCCCAAACTTCTTCCTGTGGATGGAAGTGCTCGTGAATCGACGCGCCGCGGGTGAACTCATAGTGCGCGAAGGTCATATTCGCGGAATGAAAATAGCGTCCTCGCCATCCGGGCAAGCGCTCCACCACACGCAGGCTGCTGGTATCAACCGTGGGCATCGCTAAAAACTCCTTCGTTCGCGCTTCGATTGTACTGCGGCGTTCCGACCGCGTAGGATGAACTTTCCGTCGCGGCAATCGTAAAACCATCATGCACTCGAGCACCCCATCCGAAGCTTTGTCCCGCTCACGAAACCTCGCCTTGCCAAGCGCCACCCGCTGGACCTCGGGCACTGCAATTGTGCTCTACGTCGCTCTCGTGCGCATCGTCCTCTACGCGATTGCTGGGCCGAATTACGGTTATTTCCGTGACGAGCTGTATTACCTCGCATGCGGCGAGCACCCCGCCTGGGGCTACGTCGATCAGCCGCCGCTCATCGCCTGGGTCGCGTGGCTCTTGCAGCACACCATCGGGACCTCGCTTTATGCTCTGCGCCTGCTGCCCGCCCTCGCCCATGCCGCGAGCATCGTGCTCGCTGGTCTGCTCGCCCGCGAATTAGGCGGACGCCGCTGGGCCATGTTCCTCGCCGCCGTCGCCACGCTCTTCTGCCCCGTTGGCCTGGCCTTTGGCCACCTGTTTACCATGAACGCCTTCGATCCGCTGCTCTGGACGGCGATCGCTTATCTCGTCGTGCGCATTGCGAATACCGGGAACCAGCGCCTCTGGCTCGGTATCGGCGCGCTGGTCGGCATTACCCTGCTGAATAAGTACGGCATCGCCTTCTGGATCATCGGCCTGATCGCCGGAATCGTTCTGACTCCGCTCCGCGACAGCCTGCGCCAGCGTTGGTTCTGGCTTGCGTGCGCACTAGCGACGGTCCTCGCGCTGCCGAATTTTCTCTGGCAGCGCAACCATCACTTCCCGTTCCTCGAACTGATGCACAACATCCGCGAGAACGGCCGCGACATTGTCCTCGCCCCACCGGCATTCCTTAAAGCGCAGGCTGAGATGATCGGCTATGCCACCGGCATCCTCGTCATCGCCGCGCTCGTTTTCTTTTTCACCCGGCCCGGACGCAAGTTCCGTGCCCTCGGATGGGCCTATCTGCTCTTCGTCGCCATCATGATGGCCCTGCACGGCAAGATGTACTACCTCGCCCCGGTCTATCCCATGATGTTCGCCTCTGGGGCCGTGGGCATCGATCTTGCGACCCAACGCCGAGCCTGGGTCTGTACCAAGCCGGTACTTGCGCTCGTCATTGCCGCTATCAGCGGCATCTATGCGCCGCTGATTCTGCCCATCCTGCCTGTGGACACCTTCCTCGCCTACGAGCACAAAATGGGCATCCAGCAGCAGAAGTTCGAGCACAATACCGAGGGCAAGCTCCCGCAGATTTACGCCGACATGTTCGGATGGGAGCAGATCGCCCAGACGGTTGGCGCTTTTTACAAAACGCTCTCGCCTGAGGACCAGAAGAAAACGGCCATCATCGGCGATAATTACGGCGACAGCAGCGCCATTGATTTCTTCGGCCCCAAGTACGGATTGCCCAAATCGATTGGAATCCACCAGAGCTACTGGCTCTGGGGCCCGCGCGGCTACACCGGCGAAAACCTCATCGTCCTGGGCGAAGGCGACGAAGACCGTATGCGCGAGCTCTGTTACAGCTACTCGGTCATCGGCCACACTGACTATCCACTTTCCCGCCCCGATGAGTGGAATCCGATTTACTACTGCCACCTGAAGCCGAACCTGCAGGAACTCTGGCCGAATATTAAGCACTGGGACTAACTTCGTAAAATTTTGACCGTTCGTCCCAACCACCTCCCATGTCACAGGGCCTTGTGATATTCTCCCGCCTATCGGATGTGGGGTCCGGCGGCTGTTCTCGCCGCGCTTTCTTCCGATCGCCTCTTCGTAACGGACTACAACGCCATGCGTTCCCCTAACGGACCCGGACTTCGCTCTCGCGATCCGCTCACCTCCAATGGCGGAGGCCGCGGCCCAATCCCCGTCGATTACGACTGGGGCGGTGGCGATCATCGCGGTGGTGGAGACGACGATCAACTTCCCAGCTACCCCGAACGCCTGCGCCGCGCCCGCTTCGCCGTCTACGTAATCCTCGCCTCGATCGTCATGCTCTTCGTCGGATTCAGCACCCTCATGCTGGCTCGCCGCGCCGGCGGTGGCCGCTACGATGCCGCCACCTCGAACTTCGTCTCCGACTGGACGCCGATGGCCCTGCCCATCAAACTTCTGCTGCTGAATACCCTCATTCTCGGGTTGAGCAGTTTGACATTGGAATTCGCCCGCAAACAAGCCCGCCGCCGCGTCGCTCTTTTCGGACTGCATGTTCCCGGCGTCACGCTCGGACGGGAAGTGAATTTTCCGTGGCTCGGTAGCACGCTAATTCTTGCGACCGCTTTTCTCTACGGCCAATATCGCGCCTGGGGAATGCTGCATCATCACGGCGTTTATCTCGGCTCGATGATCAGCAGCTCGTTCTTCTTCATCTTG
>Ga0206868_10025_pt2 | contig 17429 bp, 19 predicted proteins | sample Alteio_BWOrgCont_38_FD_152901 | JGI IMG/M metagenome (GOLD analysis project Ga0206868, IMG submission 152901) | Enriched cells from forest soil in Barre Woods Harvard Forest LTER site, Petersham, Massachusetts, United States -... | ecosystem: Environmental > Terrestrial > Soil > Temperate forest >... | reverse complement strand
TCCCGCACAACTCGATCTCACCCTCCGGCTACAGCCACCGTCCCATGCGCACTGGTTTGGGACCGATGAACTGGGCCGCGACATTCTTTCGCGCGTGGTTTACGGCTCGCGCATCTCGATGTTGGTTGGAAGCTGCGTGGTTGCGGGATCGCTGGCACTCGGCCTTCTGTTCGGATCGCTGGCGGGATACTACGGCGGCAAGTTCGATCGTTTCTTCAACATCGTGGTGATGAACGCATTTCTCTCGTTTCCGGGAATCCTATTGGCAATTGCGTTTGTGGCATTTCTTGGCCCGAGCATCTGGAACGTGATCTTTGCGCTCGTGATCGGCGGATGGGTGGGCTATGCGCGACTCGTGCGCGCTCAGGTACTCGCCGTGCGGGATCGTGAGTTCGTCGAAGCCGCACGGGCGCTGGGCGCCAGCGACTGGCGGATCATCACCCGACACGTTTTACCGAACATCATCCAGCCTGTGATCGTGCAGGCCGCAATTGGTATGGCGGGCGCGATTCTTGCCGAAGCCACGATGAGCTTTCTCGGACTTGGCGTGCCGCCGCCGACAGCAAGTTGGGGCACGATGTTGAACGACGGCCGGGCACACTTGTTCGACGCGCCGCATATCGTCATCTTCCCCGCACTTGCCGTGATGCTGGCGGTTCTGTCGTTCAATTTCATCGGGGACGCGCTGCGCGATTACCTGGATCCGCGTTCGCGGATTGAAGTCGGACTCTAAGCAGCCTCCGCGAAAACCCGCGTCAATTGCGGCTTTCTGAAGATTATCTGAAAGACTATTTCCCACCTTAGCGGTACTTGCCGGCGCAACTACGCATACGTGGTTGTGTTCCTTCTACTGAACATGGAGACGGCCAACAAAGCAGCGTGACCGCTCAATCTCAAATGGAGGAAGTCATGAAAACGAAAATCATTCTCGGTCTCGCAACTCTCGCAACCTTGGCAGGCATGGCCGCTCCAGCGATGGCGGACGACGGTTATCGCTTCCGCGATCACGATCGCGCCTATTACAGCCGCGACTATCGCGCCCGTGAAACTCGCGAGATGCGTGAGCGCCGGGAACGGATCGAACGCGAACGCCGAGAGCACTACCGCCGTTACGGTTATTACCGCTAGCTTGAGAGCTCAAAGCTGGCGACGAACCCCGCTGGAAACGGCGGGGTTTTTCTTTTTGCGCGACTCAGGGCCAAATTCAGTGAAAGAGCGAAAGATTCTTTTTATATTTGCAGCGAGTTACCTTGGTACGCGAAACAACCAGTATTCATGCGGGTTTGCACTGGTGGACATACGAAACGGCCAGCTCAAAGCGCGACCGCTCGGTTCCATCGGAGGTATTGCAATGAAGTCCAAAATCATTCTCGGTCTCGCAACTCTTATTCTCTTGGCCATGCCCGTCATGGCGCAGAGTTATCCCTACGGCGTCGCCCCAGTCGCCCGGCCACACATCGTGAATGCCGGCGTTTATGTCGGTGGCGGTTACGGCCCGTACAGCAATGGCTGCTATTACGACTACTACAACAACGTGGTTTGCCCGAACGGCTACTACGGTGGCCCCTATGTCGGCATCGGTATCGGTGGCGGATGGGGCTACGGCCACGGGTACTACGGTCGCGGCTACTACGGCCGGGGCTACGGATATGGCCGCGGCGGTTACGGTAACTACGGACACGGCGGCTACGCGCAAGGCGGTCATGGCTACAGTGGCGGCGGACGCAGTTATGGCGGTGGCGGACGTGGCTATAGTGGTGGCGGACATGGATCCGGTGGTGGTCACGGTGGCCGAGGTCGCTAACTCCCGAACTTGATTCGTTTCGTCGAAACCCCGCTTAACAGCGGGGTTTTCGCTTGTCTGCACATAAAGAATTCGTAAATTGCCCACCTAAATCTCTGATTCCCGAGCAAATACATTTCTTGACAATAGCAGATTGCAATAAGATAATCGCAATCTGCTATATGAGACTCGGAGAGAAAATTCGCTACCTGCGCGAGGTGGAAGGCACACTGCGTGGCCTCGATCGCGAAATGACGCAACAGGAGCTCACCCGCGCGATCCGTGAAGAAGCGGGACAGAGCATTAGCCAGTCGTATCTTTCGCAAATCGAGAGCGGCGCGCGGCCGCACCTCACCAATCAAACCCGTCTTCTGCTGGCGCGGTTCTTCAAGGTGCATCCGGGGTATCTCGTGGATGACCCCGACGGGTATCACGAGCACCTGACCTCCGATGTGCGGATCATGGAGGACCAGCTCGATCTGTGGCTGGTGAGTGGCGCTGAGCGTTTCCATCGCGATCCGAAGGTGGCGCACGCGTTGCTGCAACTGGCAAAGCATCCGGACTCGCGACGCTGCCTGGTGTTACTCGGGCACATTCTCGAGACGCCGGACTTGGTGGAGCGCCTCCTGGAAGTTTTGCAATCAACCCCGCGCAAACCGGAGAGCGGTTATGCCTCGATGGGCTAGGGCCACACGTGGAGAACGGTTATGACCTGGGCAGGATTTTATCTCGTGTGTTTTCTCGTGGGATTGCTGCTGAGCATTTTTTCGGTGCTCTCCGGCAGCGTTCACATTCCGCATGCGCACTTCGGGCACGGTGGTTTTCACGCCCATGGACATGCGGGTGGAGCGAAGGGCGGCGCGTCGCCGTTTAATTTCGCGACCATGATGGCGTTTCTCGCGTGGTTCGGCGGGGCAGGCTACCTGCTCAGCGTGCACGAGGCTTCCCTCGGGCTATGGATCATCCTGCTGGCGACAGCTTGCGGATTGCTGGGCGGATCGATCGTCTTCTGGTTCCTGGCGAAGGTGCTGATGAAAGACAGTGGGGAACTCGATCCGGCGGACTACGACAAGATCGGCGTGCTCGGACAGATCACGAATCCGATTCGCCAGGGTGGCACCGGGGAACTGGTGTTCGTGCAGGAAGGCGTGCGGCAGGTTTGCGGAGCGCGCAGCGACACCGGTGATCCGATCGCGAAGGGAACGGAAGTCGTGGTGACGCGTTACGACAAGGGAATCGCGTACGTGCGTCGCTGGGACGAGATGGAAGCCGGGGCTTCGCAGATTACGCAGGCGCAGGACGGCAAGTAAGAGGAGCAAGGTATGAGCAAGGGTTGGAAAATTGCGTTGATGCTGCCGTGGCTGGCGCTCGTCGCGATGATCTACGACATCTGGAGCAAGTACGACCGGCTGCCGGCGGTGATTGCGTCGCACTTCAACGCGTCGGGAGTGGCGAACGGGTTTGCGCCGAAGCAGCAGTTCTTCACCGTGATCGTTCCGATAGCTTTTGGCTTGCTAGCGCTCCTCACTTTTCTGACCAGCCGGTTTGAGAGCAATAGCGGGTTAGCGTGGCTGTTGCTGGTGGCGGAATACTGGGTCGCGGGAATCTTCGTGATGATGACGCACGCGATCCTGGGAGTCGACATGGGAGAGGCGAAGACACTGGATTTCCCGTTCGGCTTCTGGAGCCTGATTTGCGGCATCGCGGTGGTGGTTGGCGAAGTGATGCGGATCAGCAGCGTGCGACAACGCGCGGACGCGGACCACGGGAAGTTGATTGCCGAAGAGGTACACGGCTCGCAAAAGCTTGGCGGCATCTTTGCGGCATTCTCGTTGGTCCTGATTGCATTGCCGACGGCGCTCGGTGCGGTGGGGCTGGCGCGGGGGATTCCAGCGGTGGTAGGGGTTGTGATCCTCGGCTGTGCCATCTGGGCCTGGACGGGATTCAAGTACCGCATTACTACGGCGGGGCTCGAGATTCGCATGCTGGGGATGCCGATACGTTTCATCCCGGCGATGGACATTCAGTTCATCGAAGCGAAGAGCTGCAATCCGCTGACGGATTTTGGCGGGTGGGGAATTCGCGGCCTGGGCAAGATGCGCGCCTACATCTGGGGCGGAAACCGCTGCGTCCATGTTCGCACCCATGCCGGAGATGAGATTTACCTGGGCGCTGGCGACCCGGAGCGCATGGTGCGCGAGTTGGAGACCATGACGCCGGTGACTCATTGAACGACCGAGTTTCTGCGGGCGATAGAAAGGCCCGTGTTTTCAGATTGCAGTTGATGTTCGCCTAAGGGGGGCGTATGAACATTCTTTCGAAACTTCCCACGGACGCATTAGTTGTCGGGGGTCTGCTGGTAATTGCCTTCATCTTCCTGATGATGTTTCTAGCGAGACTTTACAGGAAAGCCGGGCCGCATGAAGCGCTCATCGTGTACGGCTGGGGAGGCACTCATGTCGTGAAGGGCAAGGGCACAGTGATCTTCCCGATGGTGCAAAACTGCCTGCAGCTATCGCTCGAACTTATGTCGTTCGACGTGGCGCCCCAACAGGACCTCTACACGAAGCAGGGTGTCGCCGTGACGGTGGAAGCCGTTGCGCAAATCAAAGTGAAGTCGGATCCCGTGTCTATCCTCACCTCGTCGGAGCAGTTCCTCACCAAGACTGCGCAGCAGCGGGAAGGGCTGATACGGCTTGTTATGGAAGGCCATCTCCGCGGCATCATCGGTCAGCTCACGGTGGAAGAAATCGTGAAACAGCCCGAAATGGTGGGCGATCGCATGCGCAATACCTGCGCTGATGACATGAGCAAGATGGGGCTAGAGGTCATCAGCTTCACCATCAAAGAAGTCCGCGACAAGAACCAGTACATCACCAATATGGGTCGTCCAGACATCGCCCGCATTAAGCGTGATGCTGACATCGCTACTGCCGAAGCAGACCGGGATACGGCGATCAAGCAGGCGGCGGCACTGCGGGAATCGGCGGTAGCGCGTGCACAGGCCGACCAGGAGCGGGTAGCGGCTGAAACGGCGTCACAGGCGAAGCAGGCCGAGGCGCAGCGCGATCTGGAAATCAAGAGAGCTTCTTACAACGAGATGGTGAAGAAGCAGCAGGCGCAGGCCGACAAGGCTTACGAGATCCAGACCAACATCATGCAGCAGCAAGTGGTGGCGGAAAACGTGAAGGTGCAGCAGATCGAGAAGATGGAACAGGTGAAGGTGCAGGAGCAGGAAATCCTGCGTCACGAGAAAGAGTTGATCGCAACCGTGCTCAAGGGCGCCGAGATCGAACGCGCCCGCATTGAGACACTGGCCAGCGCTGAACGACAACGGTTGATGAGCGAAGCCGAGGGACGTTCGGCGTCGATCCGGGCGCAGGGTGAAGCCGAGGCCGAGATCATCTTCAAAAAGGGTGAAGCCGAGGCGAAGGCGATGAACGTGAAGGCCGAGGCGTTCCAGGAGTACAACCAGGCGGCGGTCATCGACAAACTGATCAGCGGGATGCCGGAGATCGTACGTGCGCTGGCGACACCGTTGAGCCAAGTGGACAAGATCACGATCGTGTCCACGGGCAATGGATCTTCGGCGGGGGCACACAAGGTGACGGGCGACATCGCGGAAATGGCCGCGCAGGTGCCTGCGCTCTTTGAGGCGCTGAGCGGAATGAAGATGAGCGACCTGTTGTCGAAGGTACGCACGATTGGCGACAAAGCACCGAAGCCGGACGTGCTGCCGCCGGACAGCGGATCGAAAGCAAGAGGGGCAGGGGCGTAGGAAAAACGGGAGTCAGGAATCGGGCCTCCGGTTTCCGGTAAAGAGGGCAGGTTTTACCGGACTCCGGATACCGGACGGCGGACGCCGAAAGAGAAGGAGATCGTCATGGCACTGTTGGAACGCGTAGCTACACTCATCCGGGCAAACCTGAACGACATGGTGGACCGGGCCGAAAACCCCGAGAAGCTGCTCAAGCAGATCATTCTCGACATGCAGAACCAGTTCCTGCAGGTGAAGACCCAGGTGGCCATTGCCATCGCCGACCTCCACTTGCTGGAAAAGAAGAAGAAAGAAAATGCGGACAAGGAGGTCGAGTGGATGCGTAAGGCCGAACTCGCCGTCGAAAAGAAACAGGACGACCTGGCGCGGGCTGCGCTCGATCGGGCGTTGAGCTACAAACAGTTCACCGCCAGCTTCGACGAGCAGATCGCCGACCAGCGTGCGCAGGTGGAAATCCTGAAAGGCGCTTTGCAGAAGCTCGATGCGAAGCTCGCGGAGGCTCACGCCAAGGCCGATCTGTTGCTCGCGCAATCGCGTCGCGCCCGGTCGATGGACAAAGCGACAAGCGCGCAGTTGGCTGCCGACGATCGCAACAAGGTCGCGACTCTCGAGCGGATGAAGACCCGCATCCAGCACGCCGAGGCCGTGAGCCAGGCGAAGGTAGAGATCATGGCCGGCGACGACATTGAGCATCGGCTGAACATGCTCGAAAAGGACGACCAGATCGACAAGATGCTGGCGGAGATGAAAGATCGCAAGGCGCTGAAGGCGTAGAGCGTCTGGGTAGGGCTCTCTCACCCTCTCCGGGAGAGCCCTGATTTTTGTTTACGCTGCTGATGCGGCGGAAACGTCGGGAACGTGCAGATGCGCTATGCTCCACTCGTGAAGCGCGCGCTTTTCTTTGTCGCGATCCTTGGGGTCTGCCTCTCGTGCCGCCGCCACGCCGGCGACGTCCGCGTGCGCGTGCTTTACTCTTCGCAGAATCCAGCGACTCAGAAACTCCGTCAAAGCGAACGCGAATTTTCATTTACCGATGCGCGTTTGCGCAGCGACAAGCCATTCGTGATTGCCGGCTCGACGGTGGACGATCCCGCTTCGTTGATTGCGGATAGATCGAAGAGCGTCAATGTCGACCTCTTCCTCTTGAAATCTGCGGCCGAACTGGCCGATATTCCAGAGTTGCGCAAGGCAATGGGAGATTCGTTCAGCGTGTGTGGGCAGGCTGTGGCATATATTCCCGATTGGGCGACCGAAGAACGCCGCGAGGGCGCCGCGCGATTTCTTCAGTATCTATCGACACATTGCCGCTAGTGGATGCCGAGCTTCTTCTCTGAGAACGGTATCGCGTAGGCGGCAGCCGGGTTGTGTATCCCCGAAAATGCGGCCTTGCGATAGAACTCGGTCGCCTTATTTTTCTGCCCGAGATTCTCATACGCCTGCGCCATCAGGCACTGGATAAACGGATCGTTCTGGTTCGCCTTCTGAAGATCGTTCAGCGCGGCCTGAAAGTTCTTCTGATAGAACGCGACGTACCCGGTGAGGGCTGGCATGAACTGCAGTTGGTCAGGATTTGTACCACGATCGAGGATGGCCTTTGCGGCAGCGATGTGCGGCATCGGATCGTCTTCATTGCTTCGGACCGCGGCGCGCGCTTCGGCATTTGCGAAGCGAAAATCCCAGAGGTCTTTGCGTGCCTGCGAAAGGTTGGGTTCCTGCAGCCCCAGTTTGCGACCCTCTTCGTACCAGACCATCGATGTTTCGATGTCTCCGGTATCCATGCAAACGCGGGCTTCCTCATCAGCGATCTCGCCGGCGCGGTAATAATCGCCTTTCGCCTTCGCGTAATCGAGAACCTTTTGCTCGTACTGGACGGTCATCTGGCAGTTGCCATCGAAGGCCCATGAGATGGCCATCGAGCGATTCGCGCCCGCCCTCGTTTCTTCATCGGGTGCGGATTCAATCGCCTGCTCGAAATACTTGCGCGCCTCGGCGCCACGCTGCAGCAGGTCCAGCACGACGCCGGCGCCGATATTGGCCTCGCGCGAGGTAGGAGCTTGCCGCAACGCATTCTGAAAGATCGCGAGGGCTTCCGGGTACTTGCCTTCGTGCATGAGTTCGTGCGCTTGCTTCGCAAACGCCGGCTCAGTGTCAGGCTGCCTCGCCCCGGTTTGCGCGAACAGCGCCGTAGAGAGAATGAAGAAAAGCGCTGATTTAAAACGTTTCATATCGAGAAAGAGTATCGCATAAGGGAAAAGCTCACGCCCCCGCCGTGTCTACCAGAGGTAGTTGTTCGGCGTCGGGCGTCCAATCCGCCGACTGCAATTTACGCGCGGTCTGATCAACCTGATCGAGTTCTGGAATTTCGTCTTTGATTTGCACGGCAAGTTCCGGGAACTTGCGCGCCGTCGTGAGTACACGCGATTCGAGTGACGCGACAGCGCGATTGTATGAGCTGACGGCGTTGTTCAACTTGAAGCCAACTTCTTCAAAATGGCCGGCCATGGTGCACAGCCGCTCATAAAGCTCCTTGCCGAGTTTGCTGACCTCGAGGGCATTCTGCGCGATGTCCTGCTGCGCCCATCCATAGTGGACGGCGCGCAACAGTGCGATGAGTGTTGTCGGCGAGGCGATGATGACCTTCTCTGCCACGCCGGCCTCGATCAAGGTCGGGTCTTCGGCAAGAGCGGCGCTGAAGAAAGCTTCATTCGGCAGGAACATCACGACGAGTTCTGGTGCCGTTGGGAATTGTTCCCAGTAGGCTTTGCCGCCAAGTTTCTTGATGTGGACTCGCACCTGCGCGGCATGTTGTCGCAAATAGTCCGCACGATCAGGCTCGGTTTTTGCCTCAAGCGCATTCAAATAAGCCGAGAGTGGCGTTTTGGCGTCAACCACCACCGTTTTGCCGCCGGGCAGCTTCACGATCATGTCGGGGCGCAGGCCGCCATCTTCGGTGGCGCGATGTTCCTGCTCGAGAAAGTCGCAGCGGTTGATCATCCCCGCCATTTCGGCGACGCGCCGCAACTGGATCTCCCCCCATCGTCCCCGGCCTTGCGGAGCGCGCAAGGCGGTTACGAGGTTGCCGGTCTCAAGGCGCAGCTGGTCATTGGTCTGGGTCAGCGCCTGGACTTGAGAGAGCAGCGAGCCGTAGGCCTCGTGGCGTGACTTCTCGATCTGCTGGATCTGGCCGTCGAACTTGGTCAGGCTTTCGTGGATCGGCTTCACCAGCGTTTCGATAGCTTTTTGTCGCTCGTTGAGATCGCCCTTCGCCTGGTTTTGGAAGTCGGCGAGTTGAGTTCTGGCCAATTGCAGGAAGGATTCGTTATTGCTCTTCAGCGCGGAGGCGGCAAGGTTCTCGAACTGCTTGCGCAGCTCTTCGCTTGCGTTCTGCACGATGGCGAGCTTCTCGTCGGCATTCTTCTTTTCGTTCGCAAGGTCAGCGCGGAGACCGGCCAAATCCCGGTCGAGCTGACCGTTTCGATCCGTTTTTAATGCCAATTCCTGCCGCGCCGACGCCAGGTCGCGCTCGGCGCCTGCGAGTCGTGTCTCCGCGGCCGCCGATTGCGAGTGCAACGCAAAATAGGTGATTACGGCCGCTACAACAGCGCAAACCACCCCCGCCAGAATCAATGAGCCCATAGCTTTCGCCTTTGTTTCGTCCCTGATTGTACGGTCTTTTAGGGAAATTCGCGCGGAACTTTTCCACTTCTGGCGGTGTTAATACTTCTACGGAGTCGCCGCGCTGCCGTTTGGAGCAAAAGCTGGCTTCGCCGTTCTATCATCATTCTGGTTGACTGCCTTGTTGAAGCGACTACTGATCCTTGGCTTACTGCTCACGCCCGCGCTGGCGATTGCCCAACGTGCCACGGACTTCGATTTCCAAGCGGAGAACGAGATCGTCACGCTCATTAATCAGGAGCGCGCGCAGCGGGGCATGGGGCCGGTGCGCATCGACGATCGGCTGACCCGCGCTGCCCGGCGGCACACGGAATTGATGATCGAGAAGCATGAGCTCTCTCACCGCATTGTTGATGAACCGGTGCTGAGTGCGCGGCTGGCCGATACCGGGGTCGAGTTTGCCGTCGCCGGGGAAAATGTCGCTTACGACGCTACCGCTGCGCACGCTCATGACGAATTCATGCATTCGCCCGGGCACAAGGCCAATATCCTGAATGCGAAGTTCAACGCCGTAGGGCTGGGTGTAATGCATAGCGGCAACCTGATCTGGGTGACGGAGGACTTTGCAGAACGGATGGGTGTCACTTCAGCATCGGAAGCGGCGAGCATCGTGATCAACAAATACGGGGAGCTACGTAAATCGGTGGGTTCGCCCCCGGCGACCGAGCACACGATGCCGACTCTCGGGCGGGTCGCTTGCGATATGGCACACAAAGATCGTGTTGATACGCAGGCGGCACGCGGTGACATCCCTAACGTGCGGGGTGTTATGGCGTGGACGGCGGCCGATCCCGCAAAACTTCCGGCACAAGTCAAGAAATTGGCGGACGACCGTGCCGCCACGACCTACTCCCTGGGCGTTTGTTTTGCTTCAAGCACCTCGTATCCCAGCAAGGTCTTTTGGATGGTGATGGCGGTTTACTAGCCCTACAAAAAGGAGAGGGATGCTTGTTCGCATCCCTCGGTGGAACATTCTTCATTGCCAGCGCCGCGTCCTTCGTTATCGGGAATTGCGGTCGCTTATAAGTGCCAACTGCATCAGTTCTGGGGGACCTGATTCACTTCTACTTCTACCAACAACAGGGCCGTTTCTCGCTTTATTCACTATCGCCCTTATGGGGAGGGCCAAATCTCTAATTCACCATCTGCGCGGCTTCTGTTTCGTGCACGGTCTGCATCGGCATCCGCGGATTGATGTTGTTCTTGATGAACTCCTCGCCGGCACGCATCATGTGTTTCCACATCTCATAGGCGTGTCCGTTCTCGTTGAGGAACGCTTCCGCTTGCTTGGCTGAAATTTCGTCACCAGCCTCACGCGCAAACTCGATTAAATGGGCAACCGTGATCTCCGCTGTTACCCGTTCCCGCCAGCACTTCTTGCTCGTTACCGAATCAATGGTTTTCATTTTGCTTCCCGGCAAATGAATTTGTTTAACGCTGATGGGAAGATAGCGCCGCCGCGTGGCAGACCATATATCAGACATCACGAGCGCTTGTGATTTACGTCACAAATCGCGTGAAGTGCTCGATTGACGCGGGGTTCCGCGACGTCACACGAGGGTGGTAAGGGCATGAAAATGCCCGACTGTGCTAGCCTCATTACGACGAATGCCGCTGCAACTGACGAAAGGTATACCCTCCGCGTGACCCCTGATTCCAGCGCCACCGTGCTCGAAACGCGTCTGCGCGTGCGCTACGCCGAAACCGACCAGATGAGCGTGGTCTATCACTCGAATTACATTGTCTGGTTCGAGGTTGGGCGGGTGGAATTCATGCGGCAGCTCGGCATCAGCTATAAGAAGATGGAACAGACAGAGCAGATGCATCTTCCGGTGGCTGAGGTGCGCTGCCGGTTCAAGGCATCGGCGCGCTATGACGACGAGATTGTCATTCGCACTCACATCGCGCGGCTGCGCTCTTCGCTCATTCAGTTTCGATACCAAGTTGTGCGCGCCGAGGACGGGACTCTGCTCGCCGAGGGAGAGAGCACGCACGTGTCAGTCAATGCGCAGATGGTAACGACTCCGTTTCCCGAAAAATATATGAGCGTCTTCCGGCGGGTTGCTGGCCGCACGAGCGAAGCGCAAACTGAGGCTGAATGAAAGCGTTAGAGATCACCGGCAATACCTTGACGTTGGATGACGTGCGCGCGGTTGTGTATGAGAACCGTGCGGTGCAGTTGGGCGCGGATGCACGCAAGCTGGTGGATCGCGCCCGCGCCGTGATCGAAGATGTGGTGGCCAATGATCGGCTCGCCTACGCGGTTACGACGGGTGTTGGCAAGCTGAGCGATGTACGTATTCCGCCCGCCGAAAACCGCACTTTGCAGTTGAACCTGATGCGCTCGCACGCCGTCGGCGTGGGTGAGCCGCTGAGCGAAGCCGTCAGCCGCGCCATGATGCTCCTGCGTGCCAACTCGCTTTCCAAAGGATGCTCTGGAGTTCGCGGCATCGTGATCGACACGCTTTGCGAGATGCTGAACCACGGCGTGCATCCGGTGATTCCTTCGCAGGGAAGCGTAGGCGCTAGTGGTGATCTCGCACCGTTGGCGCATCTTGGACTGGTGCTGATCGGCGAAGGCGAAGCAATCTACCAGGGCAAGCGGATGAGCGGCGCCGAAGCGATGAAGGCGGCGCAAATTAAGCCGATCACGCTCGAAGCCAAGGAAACGATTTCGCTGATCAACGGCACCCAGGCGATGCTCGCCGTCGGGTTATTGTCGGTGATCGAGGCGCAAATTCTCGCCGAAACTGCGGATGCTATCGGCGCGCTTTCTCTTGACGTGCTGAAGGGAACAGACGCTGCGTTTGACGAGCGCATCCACCACGCGCGGCCGCATGCCGGGCAGATCGAGGTCGCGGCGAATTTGCGGCGACTGTTGGCGGGCAGCGAGATCCACGAGTCGCATCGCGATTGCGCGCGGGTCCAGGACGCCTACTCGCTGCGCTGCATTCCGCAGGTTCATGGCGCGGTACGCGACACCATTCGCTATTGCCAATCGGTGTTTGAAGTCGAGATGAACTCCGTCGTCGATAACCCGCTGGTTTTCCCCGATCCCGATCGTCCCGGACACGGCGACATTATCTCGGGCGGCAACTTTCACGGCGAACCGTTAGCTTTCGCGTTGGACTTCCTTGGAATCGCCCTCACCGCGCTAGCGGGAATTTCGGAGCGCCGCATCGAAAGGCTGGTGAATCCGGCTCTCAGCGAAGGGCTCCCTGCATTCCTGGCACCGGGCGCAGGTTTGAATTCCGGATTTATGATGCCGCAGGTCACCGCGGCCGCGCTGGTAAGCGAGAACAAAGTGTGGGCGCACCCGGCATCGGTCGATTCGATCACCACTTCAGGCAACAAGGAAGATTTCGTTTCGATGGGCATGACCGCCGCGATCAAGTTGCAGCGCATCGTGCAGAACACCCGCAACGTGATGGCGATCGAGGCACTCGCTGCAGCGCAGGCGCTCGACTTTGTCGCGCCCCTAAAAACCACTAAGGTGCTGCAGAGAGTTCATGCAGAGATTCGCGCGGTGTCGCCATCGATCCAGGAAGACCGAGTCCTGACGAAGGATTTCGCGGCAGCGGCAGAGTTGATTCGGAGCGGCAAGCTGGCGAAGGCAGCACAGTCGTAGTTTCGCCTGCAACTGCCGTCCACGGCGGAACGCGCGAAAGTGAAGGTGGAATTGGTGCCAAAGAATCAGAATGTGCTTCTGATCTATCCGAAAGAGATCGTTCCGTGCCGGCAATCCAATCGCTAGGGGCGAAAGAGCACGTCGTTACCTTGGTTACGTGCCTTTCGTAGCAATAGCTGATTAAATCAATGTTTCGAAGACTTTCCTCTCAGTAGTACCATGCATTTAATTCAGGATCATTTGGGGGTCCCACGATAATGATCAGGGCAGGTGCGGCACTCCTCGCGGTGGGCATTTTGGCGCCCATCTCGGCCGTCGCGGCAAAGTGTGGGCCTGCCATGGTGCAGGTCGTGGTTCTCGACCAGGGAGGTACCTCCCTGAGCGGTCTCGCTCCGTCCGATTTTAAAGTCCGGCTGAAGGGTCAGAACGTCAATGTCGCGGCCGTAGACTACGGGGTCTTTCCGCATTCGACGCTATTGCTGGTCTCGCGCACCAGCAGCATGGGCCAATCGATCAAGGTCGAACTCGCACGACAGTTGGCTAATGTCATTGTTACCGGCGCGCCCGGAAACGTAATGGCAGGGACCTTCGGAGCCGATGTCTCAGGAGTTGCCGACGCCCGAACCAGCCAAGTATTTGGTGGCGGTTTGCAACCGGGCTCTGACAATCGCAACACTATTTTCGATGCCATACTGGCCGGCATGACGACCGTAAACCTGCATCGTGGAGATTCGATCGTCGTCGTCACGGATTCGCCCGACAACGGCAGCCACACTACCACCAGGGAATTGGAACAGCGCTTTGCCGCAACTGGCGCGCGCTTGTTTGTGGTCGCGCTCCCGCCCGCAAGTGGCCTCGGAATGCAGTCTCTTACCGATCTCGCCGACGCTTCCGGCGGAGGCGTAATCGTTCCCCTTCATGTCGACGACACGACGAAGGGCGTCGTGATTACGCCGGCACAGGTAGAAGCCGCCGTAACGAACCTCACCCAGAGCTATTCGCAATACAGCAACATCTACCAGCTGGAAACCGATGTCGATGGGCAGGAAAAGGCGGTTCCGTTGAAGGTTGACGTTGAACGGCGCAAATTGGGCGCCGGGAAAGTCGTGGCTCCCGTAGTGCTCGCACCGTGTACTTCGATCGGGCAATAAGTATTTGAATTGTGTGAAGAGGCCGGAGAGATCCGGCCTCTTTGTTTTTAGGCAGATGGCGGCGCGTTCTGTGTTCCTTCTAATCCGAGTTCCTTTGCAACACCTTTCATCGCCTCGATGCAGAACGCGATGTGTTCTTCCAGGTCGACGCCGAGTTCCGCTGCGCCGTTGACGATGTCGTCGCGGTTCACGCTGCGCGCGAACGCCTTGTCTTTCATCTTTTTTCGAACGCTTTTCGCTTCTACCTCAGCCAGCGACTTTCCTGGTTTCACCAGTGCGCTCGCCGTGATGAATCCGGCCAGTTCGTCGCAGGCGAAGAGCGTCTTTTCCAGTCGCGACTCACGTTTCACTCCCGTGTACTCGGCATGCGACATGATCGCGCGTCGAATCTCCTCCGGCCATCCGCGCTCGGCCAGGATCTCGTTGCCCTTGTAGGGATGTTCCTCGGCTGTAGGAAATTTCTCATAGTCAAAGTCGTGAATCAGCCCGGTGATGCCCCAGACATTTTCGTCTTCGCCGAATTTGTGCGCATAAGCCCGGAGGCACGCTTCCACAGCCAGGGCATGTTTGCGTAAACTTTCTGATCGGGTGTACTCAGTTAGTAAACCCCAGGCATCTTCGCGAGTCATGCCGATTTTCTCCCTATTTTCGCCCAGTATCTTGGGTAAATTTTCTACCTGCGCCGTGGAATTCCCGCTATCTCCGGGTTTTCCACCGTTAATCTTGTTGACAGCAAGGGGCAGAATACCGCAAATTACGCGAAGCCACTTTAAACCTATTCGTGTATCTCGGGTCAGAGTGGCTGGAGATGTTACCGCTCTGGCATCTTCCACAACCTGATGGCCACGACGCTCGCACCCGTTGACTCTAGGGAAGTGGTTCGATGCGACAAATGCACTCTCGTCCAGTTCCGGACCAACAACAATCTCTGCCGTAAATGCCGCGCTTCGCTCGATCCGGAGGAACCGGAGCAAGTGATCGCGCCGCCACCGCCGGCAATCTCAGTACCCACAACTTCATCGCGTTCCCAGTTGCACATCGCGCAGTCTATCCGCGCCTTGCGTCTGCGCTCCGGACTCAGCCAACGGCAACTCGCCATGCGCATGCAAGTTCCGCGCACTTACGTCTCAAAGATCGAAAATGAAAAAGCCACGCCGACATTGTCATCGCTCGAGCGTTTGGCAAAGGCCTTGGAAGTCACGCTGCCTGATCTGTTGACCGGCGGACAGCCCAGCCGGGAAGAGCAACTGCGCGAATACATGACAGATCCGTTCCTGGCCGAGTTGATGCCGATCTGCGAAAAGCTGAATGGCATGCAGCTTTCGACCATCTTGAACCAGGTTCGCGAAATCACCTTGCGGCCGAGAAGGACTGCATAGGATTGCCCTAACACACAAGCTCGCTCCGTCGACCTACCCAAGTGTGGCGCGAGAAAAGCCGAGGCACATGCCTCGGCTTTCTTATTGCCCCGCAGTTGTCCGTTGGAATCTGCCGCGTTGTTCCCGAAGATGAAGAGATGTTCACGCGGGTAGTCACCGTCGTTCTTTGCAACTTGAGATACGCTGTGTTAGCGTCAATCTTTTCAGCGAGGTAGGCGTGCGCGCATCCATCCCTGCCGGGTTGGGCCACAAGGAAGCGGAGTTATACTCCCGGCTCGATCCCGCAAGGTTCCCCCGGCACATCGCGATCATCATGGACGGCAACGGCCGGTGGGCCAAGCGCCGCCACCTGCCGCGCATCGCCGGACACCGCTCGGGTGTCTTCGCCGTACGGAATACGGTTCAGTGCGCATCGCGGATCGGATTGCCTGCCCTCACCCTCTACGCTTTTTCCGTCGAGAACTGGCTGCGGCGACCCAAGTCCGAAACCTCATTCCTGATGGGCCTGTTGCGGCGTTACTTGAAGATCGAGATGTCCGCCTTCCAGGAAAACAACGTCCGGGTGCAGTTCATCGGACGCTGGCGTGAGTTGCCACAGGAAGTGCAAGACCGCATGGATTGGGCAATCGCCGAGACCGCGCACAATACCGGGCTGATCCTGACCTTTGCCATCAACTATGGCGGGCGCTCCGAAATCGTCGATGCAGTGAAGGCGATCGTCAATAAATCGCGAAGCAACGGCGCGCACTTCGAGATCGACGAAGAGAAGATCGATCAGAATCTATATACCAGCCACTTGCCCGAGCTCGACCTGCTCATTCGCACCAGCGGCGAGATGCGCCTCAGCAACTTCCTCCTCTGGCAAGCCGCCTATTCCGAGATCTACGTCACGGAATCCCTGTGGCCCGACTTCAGCGGCGTGAAACTGCTCGAAGCCATCGCCGAATTCCAAAAACGCGAGCGCCGCTTCGGCGGCATCGAGACCGTCCCTCACTCCACCGTGCACACCGCCTGATCGATGAAGCGCGTCCTCACCGCCCTCGTGCTGATCCCACTCGTTCTCCTCGCCGTCTTCAAAGCTCCCAGTTGGCTGTTCACGCTGCTCGTCGGAGCAGTGGCGCTCCTGGCGCTCAAGGAGTATTTGGACCTGGTGGAGGCGTATGGGGTGAAGCCGATTCGGTGGCTGACATACGGGTATGTGGCCGCAGCCTTTGGCCTTGCATCGTCGCTTTCGACTCAATTCTTCTCCGATCTCGGCAATGCACCGCTCTTGATTGGCCTTTTTTTTGCCTTGGGATCGCTAGTGCTCATGTGGGCCTTCGTATTTCTCGTCGTGGCGATGGAGGCTGACGATTTGTCGAAGGCGTTCCCGTCAGCGGCGACGTCGGGCTTTGGAGTGTTCTACGTTGGACTTGGGATGTTGGCTGTGGCCCGAATCAACTATCTAGGTTGGTATCCGCTCATCTTCACTTTCTTTGCGGTGTGGGCAGGTGACATCGTGGCGATGTACACCGGCAAAGCGATCGGCAGGCACAAAATGTCACCGCGCATCAGCCCTAACAAGACATGGGAAGGTGCGATCGGGTCTTTGGCCGGGAGTGTTCTCGCGTGTTGGCTCTTTACCCATTCCTCGCCGCGAGTCGAGGCGGTGGTGTATCACGCAAGCAATGGGATGGGGCCTCACCGCGCCGCCGAGGTAATCCTATTCGCCATCCTCCTCAACATCGCCGCCCAACTCGGCGATCTCGTGGAGTCCTTAATCAAGCGCGGAGCCAACGTCAAAGACTCCGGCACAATGCTGCCGGGCCACGGCGGTATCCTCGACCGAATTGACGCACTCCTATTCGCCGCGCCGGTAGCGCTAGTGCTTTTTGAGTTTGTCCGCTAAGAAAACCTGGGTGCCCCACCCTCGTCGCGCAGTTTGCGACAGGGTGGGCTGTACGCGGCTCGAACTCTCATGTCGCGAGCAGTGCCCGCAGCATCATCCGGGAAACGTCTGAGGATTGCACTGCTTTACGGTCGATGAAATTACCAT
>Ga0206868_10186_pt1 | contig 17504 bp, 19 predicted proteins | sample Alteio_BWOrgCont_38_FD_152901 | JGI IMG/M metagenome (GOLD analysis project Ga0206868, IMG submission 152901) | Enriched cells from forest soil in Barre Woods Harvard Forest LTER site, Petersham, Massachusetts, United States -... | ecosystem: Environmental > Terrestrial > Soil > Temperate forest >... | reverse complement strand
TTGCCGCAATGCTTTGGATGGCGTTTCTTTTAGGACGATAAAGTCATCGCCTTCTATGGCTTCAGGGCCAAAACCAAGGCTAAATACGGTGGTATCTGGTTGATTTTTTAAGTGTTTTTTAAGAGCAAAAAAATGTTTTTCAGCGCCGCCACTGTGAGGTGAGTGTGTATCAGTTAGCAATAAAATGTTCATAACACGTTGACTTCATCGTTTATTTCGTTAGAGTAGGACACCTACAGGCAGGTACGGGAACAACTATACCATATGACAAAGAAACGGGCATTTATTACGGGCATCACCGGCATGGTTGGCTCTCACTTGGCTGACTATTTGCTGGACAAAACAGATTGGGATATCGTTGGGCTTTGTCGTTGGCGCAGTCCGCTGGATAATCTATCTCATCTTATTCCAGCCATTAACAAAAAACAGCGAATTAATCTGGTGTATGGCGATTTACGCGATTCGGATTCCATTGACCATGCGGTTAAGTTAGCGAAACCAGATTATGTTTTCCATTTGGCGGCTCAGAGTTATCCTCAAACCAGTTTTACTGCACCGCTAGATACGTATGAAACGAATATTCAAGGAACATCTCGTGTGCTAGAAGCGCTGCGTCAGCATAAGAAAGACGCTATTATTCATATCTGTGCTTCTTCAGAAGTATTTGGACGCGTACCCAAAGAAAAATTACCGATTGACGAAGACTGTACCTTTCATCCTGCTTCACCTTATGCTATTTCGAAAGTGGGCACTGATTTGGTGGGGCGTTATTATGCAGAAGCTTATCAAATGACTGTGATGACAACGCGCATGTTTACGCACACAGGGCCAAGGCGTGGCGATGTATTTGCAGAGTCTACTTTTGCTAAGCAAATTGCAATGATTGAAAAAGATTTAATTCCGCCTGTGGTCAAAGTAGGTAATTTAGATTCGTTGCGTACATTTGCCGATGTGCGTGATGCTGTGCACGCGTATTATCTTTTAGTGACACATAACCCTGTGCCGGGTGAGTATTATAATATTGGCGGTACTTACTCTTGCACTGTCGGCGAAATGTTACATTATTTAATTTCATTATCGACAGCGAAAGATAAAATCAAAATTGAAACAGATACAGAGCGGTTACGTCCTATTGATGCCGATTTACAAGTGCCAGATACGCGTAAATTTGAAAAGCATACGGGTTGGAAACCGCAAATTACCTTTGAAAAAACGATGCAAGATTTATTGGATTATTGGCGTGAACGCGTGCGCCAATCCGCTGATTTTTTAGTGCGCTGAGGTAAAGAATGCAATCTTATATTAAGGCTGAAATTCAAAAAACGCAGGTTATGCTGCAGCATATCTTAGCGGATCAGGCGTTGTTAACGGTTGTAGAAGAAATTGCACAAACTTGTGTTGCTGCGTTGCGTGCAGGGCATAAAATATTATTGGCGGGTAATGGCGGCAGTGCGGCTGATTCACAGCATTTAGCGGCGGAGTTGGTAAGTCGTTTGAGTTACGATCGGCCTGCATTAGCAGCGATTGCGTTGACGACGGATACTTCGGCTTTAACAGCGATTGGTAATGATTATGCGTTTGAAAAATTATTTTCTAGGCAGATTGAAGCATTAGGACAACCAGGTGATATCTTTATAGGAATTACCACGTCAGGAAAGTCGCCGAACATTTTGCGTGCGTTAGAAGCGGCCAGAGCGCGTGGCTTGACTTGTATCGGTTTTACAAGACAAGTCGCACCATTGATGGCGGAGCGTTGTGATTTTATGCTCACGGCTCCTTCTTTTGAAACACCTAAGATTCAAGAAGCGCATATTTTATTGGGCCATATTGTTTGTGCATTGATTGAAGAAGCGCTCTATGGTGCGCAATATAATCCCAAGTACCAACTCTGTGCGGTTGAAGCTTAATGCAAGCTGTTATCTTAGCGGGCGGATTTGGCACCCGTTTGCAATCGGTTGTTAAAAATATTCCTAAACCGATGGCGCCTATTCAGGGTAAACCGTTTCTTGCTTATCTAATTGAATATTTAAAATCACAAGGTATCACGCGTGTGATATTGTCTGTGTATTATCTGCGAGAACAAATTGAAAATTTTTTTGGGAATAGTTATGACGGTGTTGATATTGTATATGTAGGGGAAGAGAAACCATTAGGAACAGGGGGCGCGATTGTGAATGCGCTCCAGCATGCGGATGTTAATCAACCTGTTTTTGTATTAAATGGGGATACGTTTTTAAAATTGAATTATCATGCGATGTTGGCTCAGCATAGCAATACGCAGCCTATATTGACCATGGCACTGCGTAAGGTTGCAGATTGTAGTCGGTATGGTGTTGTGTTGACAGAGGGAGAGGACGTGGTTTCTTTCAGTGAAACAGGCGAGGCTGGTATTGGTGGTCTCATCAATGCGGGTGTTTATTTGATTTCTCCTTATCTTTTGCAGAAGTTTCCGTTAGCACTAGAGCCATTTTCATTTGAGAAAGATTTTTTATTTCCACAGATTAGCCAGTTAAAACCAAAAGCCTTTGTTGTCGATGATTATTTTATTGATATTGGCGTGCCGGAGGATTATGCACGGGCGTGCGAGACGTTTTCTATGTGTTAAGATTCCCAAGGGGGATCTTTGAAAAATTCAATCGGTGATATAACGGTAATATTCCCCTGAGTAAAAGAACGCTTTAATCCCGCAACGAGTTGTATGGCGCGTTGTGGTTTTAATCTTTCTGTGTAATATTTTAAGTGCGATGAAATCGTATCATCCGCTGTTTTGACTTCAATTAAGTCGATGACTACGCCATCGACTACTGTTACAAAATCCACTTCTCGCCCTTCTTTATCGCGAATATAATGCAGAGATGTTCTGTGACCATAATAATCTTCAATAAAATGTAATCGTTTTAATAAAGTGGTTGCCACTAAATTTTCTAAACGTCCGCCTGGATTATTTATCACATCGCTATTATCGTAAAAATAGACTTTAGGTGGTTTTTGAATTGCTCTTGGGACGTTGCGTACTAAAGGGAGGACAGTAAAAGCAAGATACATTCGCTCAATCACAGATAACCACATTTTAGCTGTTGTGGGAGAAATCTGTAGATCTGCTGCTATGTTTGCTAGGGTCACTAAGCTTCCCACGCGTTCCCGCAGCGCATCTACAAAAAGCGCTAGCATTTGAATATTACGCACAGATTCCAAGTCACGCACATCTTCTTTTAAAATGCGATCAAATCGCTCTCGTCGCCAGCGACGTGCTTCTCGTTCATCGCCTGATAGAAATGGTTCTGGAAATCCGCCTAGTGTGAGTAGTCGTTGGAAACCTTCTTGTTTAGTCATATCAGAGGGGAGTTCATCCAGTGTAAAAGGGTGTAGTCGCCAGTAATGGTAGCGTCCCATGAGGGAGTCTCCTCCTCGGCGATATACATCTAATCTGGCAGAGCCGGTGACGAGGTAGTGTTGATGTTCTGTGGTGTCATAAATACCTTTGATCCATTGTTTCCATTTGGGGTATTTGTGTAGTTCATCAAAAATGATTAATGGGCTCTCAGGCGGCCATTGTTTATGTAGGATGGCTCGTCTATCTTCGTCTAAATCCCAATTTAAGTAGACGCCATTTTTGAAATCACCATGACATAGGCTTTTGCTAAGTGTTGTTTTGCCTACTTGTCTCGGCCCGCCAATAAAGACCATTTTTTTTTCAACGTCTTGATAAATAAAAGGTTCTAAATATCGCTGCATGACTGTTTTGCACCTTACTGTAAAATAGACTTGTCTGTATTTCATTATAGTATAAAATAGCCAGGTTGCAAGTGCTTGTTATTTCACAATCTGTTTCTGGGTCTAATTGACAAATGGGTATTAATAGGTAATACGTAGTAATGATATGAGCAATAATGTGGGGGTTATATGCAAGTCAGTCATCCAATACCAAAGCAAGAGGAATATACTGAATATCTAAACCAAGAAACTCTCGCTCGTTGGCAAGAAGCCGAGCAAGGGAAAGTGGTCACTCATCAAGCTATGTCTAAATGGCTTAATACGTGGGGGACAGACGAGGAGAGCGATAGACCACCAATCGAACGTTTGCGATAGTTGTACGTTCTCCGCGAACCCTCTTTGAGAGGTATTTTTGGTTTCCAGCCTATAGAGTTTGTTTTGCTATAGCCACCCCGCTGGGACTTGAATAGATGATGGGAGACTGCTGACAATAATAGTCATACATTTTCCGCAAGCCTTCTCCAAGAGGCGTGGCGGGTTTCCAACCTAAAGACAGTAGGCGAGCGGAATCCAGGCATTTTCGAGGAGCGCCATCCGGCTTTGTAGTGTCAAGAGTGATTCTTCCGGTGAATCCAACGACATCGGCGATTTCATTGGCCAATTCTGCAATAGTGATTTCCTGCATCGTGCCTACATTGATGATGTCGGACGAATCATATTTTTCCATTAAAAAAAGTAGTGCATTGGCTAAATCATCGACATAAATAAATTCACGTAAGGGTTTCCCTGATCCCCACAGTACAACTTCTTGCAATGCTTGTTCTTTTGCATCGTGAAAACGTTTCATTAAAGCAGGAATGACATGCGATGCTTCCGGATGAAAATTATCACCGACCCCATAAGCATTCGTGGGCATAGGTACAATGGCATTTAACGCATATTCACGTGCGTAAGCTTGGCACATGATAATGCCATTTATTTTAGCGGCGGCGTAGGCAATATTGGTGGGTTCCAGTAAGCCATCCAAGAATGCGCTTTCTTTGATGGGTTGCGGAGCGAGTTTAGGATAGGTGCAAGCTGAACCGGGGAATAATATTTTTTTTACTTTATATTTCGCGGCGGCTTCGATAACGTTGCAATGCATTTGAGTATTGTCATAAATGAATTTAGCAGGATATGTATTGTTAGCGTGAATACCGCCAACGATAGCTGCTAAATGGAATACGTATTCGGGGGTATGTTGCTTGAAGTAAGCCATGACACTCGCTTGATCACGTAATTCTAATTCGGCGTGTGGTGGAGTGAGTAGGTGGTTGTTGCCATTTTTTTTTAATAATCGAAGTAAGGCGCTGCCAACCATGCCGGAGTGACCGGTGATCAATATTTTTTGAGTGGTATGCATAAGTTTTCCATTGGGTTTGATTGGTTTGCAAGCGACAATCTGAAAATGACTTATACTATACTACCTGTTATTGGGCAATCCCCCTAAGTCATGTCATTTGGTTTCTCGCCTGAGTTCAGTTACAATCGAATTCCATCTTTTTATTAACCAGGCCAAACCAGTATGTTAGGTGCATTTCCTGCAAAAAAAAATGCAGTATCTCTTTCTGTTGTCGTTCCTGTTTATAACGAAGCTTTGAGCATTGGCCCCTTTCTAGCGCGAATTGAACCTGTGTTGAAACGCATGGGCGTAACGTATGAGATTCTCTTCTGCTTGGATCCTTCTCCTGATCATTCTCAGGAAGTGATTCAGGAGCAAATTAATAGTAATCCCCATATAAAAATGATCTTATTCTCTCGCCGGTTTGGCCAGCCAGCTGCCACGATGGCAGGCATTTTGACCTGTGTGGGTGACACTTGCGTTGTGATGGATGTTGATTTACAAGATCCGCCAGAGTTAATAGGAACAATGTATCAAAAACTTCATAGCGATGGTTGTGAGGTAGTTTATGCTAAGCGTCGATCAAGAAAGGGTGAAACACTGCTTAAGCGAGTTATTTCCTATTTGGGCTACAAGCTTATTAATAAATTAACAGACATGCAGATACCAGCCAACACAGGTGATTTTAGAATTATGACACGTCGTGTCATAGAAGAGTTACGTCGCTTGAATGAATCGCATGGATTTTTACGTGGGTTAGTGGCATATGTGGGGTTTAAGCAAGCTTGTATTGAGTATGATCGTGATGAACGATCGGTTGGCAAAGGTCATTATAATCGTTTTACGGGATCATTGAAAATCGGTTTGAATGGGCTGATTAGCTTTAGTAGCCGTCCGTTACAAATGATGTCTATATTGGGTGCCATCATTGCAGGGTTCAGTTTTTTATTGGGTAGCTGGTATGTGATTCAAAAATTGATTGGGTTTGATTTAACGCCAGGGTTATCCACGACAGTATTGGTAGTGACGTTTTTCTCAGGCGTTCAATTGCTCTGCTTGGGATTAATGGGTGAATATGTGGGACGGATTTATGATGAGGTAAAAAGGCGGCCTTTGTTTATTATTGATCAAGTTATTACTCATAAAGGTGCTTCTGTAGTGAAGGAATAAGCAAGTTTTTGTATGAATGCTGCGTAACTATTCGTTTACTCCGGATCCCTTTTTTCTTCGATGATTTTTTGATAGAAGCTAAGAAAAGACGGGCTCGGGCACGCACACACGGGCACGTTCACGATTAGGCCTGTTGAACACGCCGAACAGTTAATACTGCTTGATAGAAATACGTTTTTCAGATAAATTGCTACCCACTTAAGCTTTACTCGTTGAGGTTCTCGAATACCCATGATTAATCAAGAAATGACTGCGCGTCTCTATAAAATGATGTTGCTTATTCGCAGAATAGAGTTGCGAGTGGCGGAAATATACCATACAGATGCTATTAAAAGCCCTGTACATTTATCAGTCGGACAAGAATCTGTTGCGGTGGGTGTTTGTGATCCACTAGAAGTCGATGATATTGTGTCCAATACCTATCGTTGTCATGCCACGTACTTAGCCAAGGGAGGCGATTTGCGCAGCATGATGGCTGAGTTATATGGCAAAAAAACAGGTTGTGCGGGTGGCAAAGCGGGTTCAATGCATTTGATTGATATCAAAAAGGGCGTGTTAGGCGCCTCTGCGGTCGTAGGTACGACCATCCCTGTAGCGGCTGGCTATGCCTTGGCGATGCAGAATGAAGCGAGAGAAACGGGTCGTCAGAGAGTTGTTGTTGCGCTGTGTGGTGATGGCGGAACAGAAGAAGGTTGTTTTTATGAAACCATGAATTTCGCTGCCTTACGCAAGCTACCCATCATTTTTATTTGTGAGAACAATAGGCTTGCTATTCATACACCCCTTGAAAAGCGTTGGGCAACGGAAAAGTTATGTGAGCGTATTGCCACGTATGGTATTAAGACACATAAGATTGATGACGCGGATGTTTTCAAAATTCGAGATACCGTTGCGAATGTTGTCTCTGATATCCGTCAGAATAGAGCGGGCCCCGTTTTTATAGAATGTGCTACGTATCGCTGGCTTGAGCATGTGGGGCCGTTGGATGATCATGGTGATGCTTATCGTGATAATAAAGAATATCAGCGGTGGAAAGACAACGATCAAATTGCACGCTTAGCCAATATGCTCGATGCGCAAGTGCGTCATCAAATCGAAAATGAAGTGACTGTTGCATTACAAGATGCGGAGAAATACGCAGAAGAAAGTCCTTATCCTGATGCTGAGGAGTTATACGCCCATGTTTACGCAAGCTGAAACAACCACTGCGAATAGTTCGCAGCTCACACCTGATACTCGCCTTATTCGCTATGTCGATGCTTTAAGAGAAGCGTTTGAAGAAGAAATGACACGCGATCCCAAGGTTTTTTTGTTTGGCTTAGACGTGGATGATCATAAGGGCATTCAAGGTTCAACCGTTGGTTTGCAAGAAAAGTTTGGTAAAGACAGAGTATTTGGTACACCTTTGTCTGAAGATGCGATGACAGGCGTGGCCATTGGCGCTGCGATGGCAGGCTACCGTCCTATCCATGTTCACATTCGTATGGATTTCATGCTGCTTTGCATGAATCAATTGGTCAATATGGCTGCCAAATCGCACTATATGTACAATGGTCAAGTGAAAGTGCCCTTGGTCGTGCGTACCATGATTGGTCGTTCATGGGGGCAGGGTGGGCAGCATTCTCAAGCATTACATTCTATGTTTATGCATGTGCCTGGTTTAAAAGTCGTGGCGCCTGCGAATGCGCACGATGCAAAAGGTTGTATGATTTCTGCTATTCGAGATAATAATCCCGTCATCTTTATAGAACACCGGTTATTGTACTCTACAGAAGGGTATGTTCCCACGCAGTCTTATGAAGTGCCTTTAGGTAAAGCGCGTATTTTAACTGAAGGTAGTGATATCACAATTGTGGCTGTGTCGCATATGGTGATGGAAGCACTACGAGCAAAAAAACACTTGGATGCTATCGGTATTCGTGCTGAAGTGATTGATCCCGTGACATTGTGGCCGCTGGATATGGACACGATTATGCGATCGGTTAAAAAAACCGGGCGGTTATTAGTGGTGGATAATGGTTGGCTCACCTGCGGTGCGAGCAGTGAAATTTTGACGCGAGCAATGGAAATATGCCAGGAAGAAGAGAGGGTAACTCCACCGATGGCACGCATGGGGTTTGCGCCTACGACGTGTCCAACCACGCGACCTTTGGAAAATTTATTTTATCCTGATGGTCGAACGATTGCAGTCAAAGCTTATCAAATGGTTGAAGGGAAACAGGCAAAAATATGGGAACCACCCGTCGGTGCAAAAACAGAGATTGATGCATTTAAGGGGCCATTTTAGGAATGGAAAGCAATATATTGGTGACGGGCGCAGGAAGTGGTTTAGGTAAAGGCTTGTGTGATTATTTTAAGGGAGTTGGTTTTTTAAGAACTACCCCATTTGCTAAAGTGATGGATCAAGCAAATCACAGGCCATTTAGAGCCATTATTCACGCGGCTTTTAATCCGCGACAAGATATTACCAGCGCAGAATTATCCTCTTATCTGAATGATACTATTCTCTTGACGAAGAAATTGTTACAAATACCGCATCAGCATTTTATTTTTATTTCAAGTGGGGATGTTTATCCCAAAGAAAGTGAGGGAGTGCATCGAGAAGAAGATGATATTTCGTTACAAGACGTGGATAGCATTTATGGTATTGCTAAATTAATATCAGAAAGTATGATCAAAGAAGAGGCCAAAAAATTTTTAATATTGCGTCCCACTGCTTTGCTTGGTCATTCAATGAGAAAAAATAGCCTGATTAAAATACTCACGGAAGAACATACTACGCTCACGCTATCTGGCCAATCCACTTTTAATTATGTATTGCATTCTGATCTCATTGAGTTTGTTGAGAAAGCGTTAAATTTACAATTGACTGGCACTTATAATATAGCGGCTTCTTCTAATGTGAGTTTGGGCGAGGCAGCGGATTTTTTTAAACGCCCGGTTCATTTCGGAAAATACATTTATCGAACGGGCCATATTAGTAATGATAAAGCGGTGTCTGTTTTATCTCATTTTAACAAAACGTCACTTGAAAATATTGTTTTTTACAGGGAAAAGTACTTGATATAACCGCTTATGAACAACATGTTATTAAAAATGAAATCCTGTATCGGGGCGCTTGATAAGTTGGGCGTTAATGTGGTTTCAAGAATCTATTCTTATTTTATTGACAATAAAAAATCTATTTTATTTTTTATTGCGGTGGGTACAGTTTCGGCGATCGTTAATTTAGGTTCTTTTGGTTTATTATGGAAATGCGGGGGCGTCAATTATCAGTTGGCTGTCTCTGTTGCTTATTTGCTCTCAGTGATCGTGCATTTTGCAGCTAATCGTCGTATTGCGTTTGAGGGGCATCATACGCATTTTGTGCGGCAAATGCCGCGTTATTTGACGATGATTTTTATTAATTATCTTATTACACTGGTGGTGACGCATAGTGTTGTGGAATGGTTATCGTGGACACCCTATCTTGGTATTGTGCTTTCCATCGGGATTACGATTAATACGAGTTATTTTATGCTGCGTTATTGGGTTTTTCCGCAGATTGTTGCAAAAAATGGATAATGGAGGTTAAGTTGCGGTATTTTATAACGGGTTGCGCAGGTTTTATCGGTAGTAGTTTAACGGATAAATTATTGAACGCAGGTCATGAAGTCGTTGGCTACGATAATTTTTCGACTGGTTTAACCGAGTTTTTACAGGAAGCGAATCAATCTTCGCGGTTTACTTTAGTCAAGGCAGACTTATTAGATCGCGATGCATTGACTGACGCGATGCGTGGCATTGATTTTGTATTTCATTTGGCAGCGAATGCAGATGTGCGTTTTGGTACTCATCATCCGCATAAAGACTTAGAGCAAAATGCAATTGCTACTTTTAATGTGTTGGAAGCCATGCGGTTAAATGGTGTCAAGAAAATTGCATTTGCTTCTACGGGTTCTATTTATGGAGAAGCGACTGTGATCCCAACACCAGAGCATTCTCCCTTTCCCATACAAACTTCTTTATATGGTGCTTCAAAATTAGCGGCAGAGGGTCTTATTCAAGCTTATTGCGAAGGATTTGATTTTCAGGGATATATCTTTCGCTTTGTTTCTATTTTGGGTGAACGCTATACGCATGGACATGTCTTCGATTTTTATAAACAATTACTCAATGATCCCAATAAATTAACTATACTAGGTAATGGCAAACAGCGTAAGTCTTATCTTTACATTCAAGATTGTCTTGATGCGATGATGTGGGTTATTGAAAAGGCAACGGATAAAGTCAATATTTTTAATTTGGGCACAGATGAATATTGTCGGGTGACGGACTCTATTGGTTGGATTTGTAATTATTTGGGTGTGACACCGGCCCATTCTTATACGGGTGGTGAGCGTGGGTGGATAGGCGATAATCCTTTTATATTTTTAGATGTGTCACGTGTTCAACAGTTAGGATGGAAGCCAAAATTAAGTATTCGTGAAGGCGTTGTTCAGACAATAAAATATTTGCATCAAAACCCTTGGGTGTTGGAGCGGCGTGCATGAAAGTAGCGGTAACAGGTTTGTGGCATTTGGGTTCGGTGACTGCGGCTTGTTTAGCGGCAGCAGGGCATGATGTCATGGGTTATGATCCTGATGCTGCTGTTATTAACCAATTGCAGCAAAGTGAAGCGCCTGTTTATGAACCAGGATTAAATGCTTTGCTGGCACAAGGTAAACAGGCCGGCAAGTTACAATTTTCAGCGGATGTAGGCAGTGTTGGATTAGCAGAAGTCGTATGGGTCACGTTCGATACACCAGTGGATAACGACGATATTGCTGATATTGAATTTGTCGTGAATGCGGTTGCATCACTGTTTCCAGTATTACAGAATCGTACATTAATAATTGTTTCATCGCAGTTACCGGTGGGCAGCGTGCGTCGAATGCAAGCGTTATGCCAAGAACAATATCCTGACAAATATATTACTTTTGCTTGTTCTCCTGAAAACTTGCGTCTAGGGAAAGCAATTGAAGTATTCTCTAAACCTGACCGTGTGATTGTTGGGTTACAAACAGAAACGGATAAAGATCGTATACAAGTTTTACTAAAACCATTTACGCAGCATATTGTGTGGATGTCTCTTGAGTCAGCTGAAATGACTAAGCATGCATTAAATTCATTCCTTGCGACGTCAGTTGTTTTTATTAATGAAATAGCCACATTGTGTGAGCAGGTGGGCGCTGATGCGCGAGAAGTGGAGTTAGGTCTGAAAAGTGAAGATCGTATTGGGCCTAAAGCATATCTTCGGCCGGGGAATGCCATTGCCGGTGGAACATTGGCGCGTGATGTGAACTATTTAATCCAAATGAGTGAACAAAAAAAAGTAAAAACACCGTTGTTTTCTGCTTTATTGGCAAGTAATCACGAACACAAACAATGGTCTTGTCGTAGAATGTTGCAAGTTTTGCAGGAGTTGAAAAATAAAACAATTGCCATACTGGGATTAACGTATAAAGTAGGTACAGATACGTTGCGTCGTTCTGCTGCCGTTGAAATCAGTCACTGGCTGACTCATCAAGGTGCAAAAGTGGTTGCTTATGACCCTGTCATTCGTACATTGCCTAGCGAGTTGGCTACTTGTATACAATTAAAAACATCTTTAAATGAAGTATTACAAGATGTAGATGCAGTGTTTGTCGCAACAGAATGGCCTGAATTTAGTGCGTTGAGCATTGAAACATTGTTGGCGAATATGAAGCAGCCTTGTGTTTTTGATGCGAGTGGTTTTCTCGCAAAAATACTAGGAAATGATGAAAGAGTGCGTTATTTTTCTGTGGGGAGACAAGCATGAAATTAAAAGGGACATGCGCCATTATTTCGGGTGCTAGCCAAGGCTTGGGTTTTGAGGTGGCTAAACAATTTGTCAACGAAGGGGCTGATGTGATGTTATGTGCACGTAATGCAGAGTTATTGCATCAAGCACAAAAAGCATTACTTGAATTGGCGAATAATCGTTCTAAAGTGTTAGCCAAGCCAACCGATGTTTCTCAATTGACGCAAGTAGAAGCATTGGTTTCTGCAATACTGGCTGAAACGGGAAGAGTAGATGTATTGGTAGCGAATGCGGGCATTTATGGTACCAAAGGGCCTATAGAAGAAATTGATTGGGATGAGTGGTCAGAAGCCATTGATATTAACCTGAAGGGCACTGTTTTGCAGTGTCGTGCGGTGTTGCCACATTTTAAGCAAAGACGAAATGGAAAAATAATTATTCTGTCAGGCGGTGGTGCAACGAAACCAATGCCTTATTTAAGTGCTTATGCAGCTTCAAAAGCAGCAGTGGTTCGTTTTGCAGAAACGCTGGCAGAAGAAGTGAGTGCATTTAATATTGCTGTTAACACGATAGCGCCTGGTGCATTGAATACTCGCTTATTAGAAGAAATTTTGCTTGCAGGCCCTGATAAGGTAGGCAAAGAGTTTTATGAGCAATCATTGAAGCAACAGCAGAAAGGAGGAACGCCACTTGAAGTAGGCGCGTCTCTTTGCACATTTTTGGCTTCTGCTGAAAGTGATGGTATTACCGGTAAACTGCTGAGTGCTGTGTGGGATCCTTGGAAAAAATTGCCTGAGTATATTCACGAATTAAAAAATTCGGATATTTATACCTTGCGTCGAGTAATACCGAAAGACCGTGGTAAAAATTGGGGTGAAGTAGAGTGAATGTTGCAATCATTGGCTGTGGCTTGATTGGTCAAAAACGCGCAAAGACATTGGCAGGTTGTCGCTTGGTGGCTTGTGTTGATCATATACAGGAAAAGGCGGAAGTGCTAGCAAAGCAATTTCCAGGTTGTGTCGCATTGACAGATTGGCATGATGTGATGCGTAGGTCAGATGTGGATATTATTATTGTGGCAACACTGCATGCTACGCTGGCTGAAATTGGTTTGGCCGCCGTGCAAGCGGGTAAACATGTGCTGCTAGAGAAACCAGCTGGTAAACGTGCTAGTGAGTTGGATGCGTTGATGATTGCTCTTGAAAAATCAGACGTGTTGGCGCGAGTTGGATTTAATCATCGTTATCATCGTGCTTTCCGTAAGGCGCGAGAGTTAATTGATGAAGGTGCGCTAGGAGAAATCATGTTTATTAGGGCGCGGTACGGCCATGGTGGGCGCATAGGTTATGACAAAGAGTGGCGTGCACAACCAGCGTTGTCGGGCGGTGGTGAATTGATTGATCAAGGTGTGCATTTAATTGATCTGGCGCGTTCGTTTTTGGGTGATTTTAGTGATGTGCAGGGACATGCACAGACGTATTTTTGGGATATGCCGGTGGACGATAATGGATTTTTATTGTTGAAAACATCTAAAAACCAAGTGGCATTTTTGCATGCAAGTTGTACTGAGTGGAAGAATTTATTTTCTTTTGAAATTTATGGACAAAAAGGCAAGATTGATGTGAATGGCTTAGGTGGCAGTTATGGTGTTGAGCGTATTACTTTTTATAAAATGTCGCCAGCGATGGGGCCACCTGAAACATTGATATGGGAATATCCCATGGCAGATGATTCGTGGGAAGTAGAATTTGCTGAATTTATCGAAGATATTAAGCATAAGCGCCAACCCGCAGCGAGTGTGCGCGATGCGCATGCAGCATTAAAAATTGTAGAAGAAATTTATAGGAAGTCTCACTATGATTGTTGTTCGTAGCCCGTTACGTATTTCTCTGGGTGGTGGAGGAACTGATCTTCCTTCTTACTACCGTGATCACAGCGGTTTTTTAATTGCGGCTGCTATTGATAAATATGTGTATATCACATTGCATCAAACATTCGTGCAGGAGCTTATTATAAAATATTCTAAATTAGAGCGCGTGTCATCGATTGATGACGTGGAACATCCTATTATTCGTGAAGCATTAAAGCATGTTAATGTGGCGGCGCCTCATTTGGAAATTACCAGCATGGCAGATATTCCTGCGGGAACAGGTTTGGGATCATCCGGCAGTTTCACGACGGCTTTGTTGAAAGCATTGCATACGTTAAAGCGAAATTTGATTCATCCGCGTGAGTTAGCAGAAGAAGCCTGTCATATCGAACTTAATCTTTTAAATGAGCCGATTGGTAAACAAGATCAATATATTGCAGCCTATGGCGGTATCACGTGTTTCCAGTTTTTTCCTAATGGAGAAGTGGAAGCAAGACCTCTGCAGATGGATCAAGATACGTTATATAGCCTTGAAGATAATTTATTATTGTTTTTTACCGGTTACTCGCGCTCAGCCTCAGCGATTTTGAAAGAGCAAGATCAAAAAAGCCAAGCAAAAGACCACGATATGATTGCCAATTTACATTTTATTAAGGAGCTGGGTTTTCAAAGTAAAGAAGCGCTAGAAAAAGGTGATTTACATACATTTGCTGATTTGATGAATGTGCATTGGGAGCATAAGAAAAAGCGCTCAGGCAATATGAGCAATGACAAAATCAATGAGTGGTATGAATTGGCGCGCCGCAATGGCGCGGTTGGCGGTAAAATGATTGGTGCAGGCGGCGGTGGTTTTTTAATGTTTTATGCGGATGATAAAATTAAGCTGCGTCATACCATGCGTGAAGCGGGATTGCATGAAGTGCGTTTCCGTTTTGATTTTGCGGGCACACAGGTGATTGCGCAATCATGAAATCGGATTTGTCTCAAGTGGTTATTTTGGCAGGTGGTCTTGCGACTCGTTTGCGGCCTCTGACACAAACCATACCGAAATCATTAATCAATGTGAATGGCGAACCCTTTATTGCGCATCAATTACGTTTGTTGCAACAGAATGGTATTCGTCATGTTGTTTTATGTGCGGGTTATCTGGGCGAGCAGATTGTCAATTTTGTGGGTGATGGCAAGCAATATGGGGTGAATGTCGTTTATTCATTTGATGGTTCTTTATTATTAGGTACGGCGGGTGCTATTAAACAAGCCATGCCTTTATTGGAAGAAACGTTTTTTGTTTTGTATGGCGATTCTTACTTGCCTTGTGATTATCGAAGTGTGCAATCTGCATTTCATCATAGCCACCAAGCAGCGTTGATGACGGTATTTCGCAATCAAGGGCAATGGGATACCAGTAATGTGGAATTTGTGGATGGCCATATTCTTGCGTATGATAAAAAAAATCAAACTGAACGCATGCATTATATTGATTATGGTTTGGGTCTGTTTCATAAAAAAGCGTTTGATCAAGTACCTGATAATAAGCCCAGCGACCTTGCGTTACTTTATCAGCAGTTATTAACACAGCAGCAATTAGCAGGATTTGAGGTGTCGGAGCGTTTCTATGAAGTGGGTTCTTTTGCTGGGATAAATGAATTAGAAGCGTATCTGGATTAATAATCATCGGAGGTTTTATGCAATTTATTAAACAATTTTTATCAGAAGCAAATCAAATCATTGAGCAACTCGATGCGCTGCAAATCCAACGTGCAGTGGATTTATTGGCGACAGCGCGTCAGGAAGAAGGGCGTTTGTTTATCTTAGGGGTTGGCGGCAGTGCAGCGAATGCGTCACATGCCGTGAATGATTTTCGTAAAATCGTTGGCATTGAAGCGTATGCGCCAACTGATAATGTCTCAGAACTAACAGCGCGTACCAATGACGAAGGTTGGTCAACTATATTTGCAAAATGGTTGGAAGTCAGCCGGTTAAAAGCAAAAGATTTATTGCTGATCTTGTCAGTTGGCGGTGGGAATTTAGAAAAAAATGTCAGTCCTAATTTAGTATCTGCTTTGCAATATGCGAAACAAATTGGTTCTAAAGTGTTAGGCATAGTAGGGCGAGACGGTGGCTATACGGCAAAAGTAGCAGATGCTTGTGTCATTATCCCGACACCTAATCCAGAAAATACCACACCACATGCAGAAGCATTTCAAGCAGTCGTCTGGCATTTACTGGTGTCCCATCCTAAGCTCAAAGTAGCTCAAACGAAATGGGAATCGGTGCGTTAATGGCGAAGCGGAAAGCTATTTTCCTGGATCGTGATGGAGTTTTAAACGCTGCCATTATAAAAAATGGTAAGCCTTATCCACCTGCCACCTTAACGGATCTAGTGATACCTGACGATGTGCCAGAGGCATTGCATAAACTAAAGTCGGCAGGGTTTATGTTGATTGGTGCAACCAATCAACCTGATGTGGCGAGAGGGACAGTAGCGAAAGAAACAGTAGAAGCCATTAATACAAGGTTAATGACGGTGCTTGCTCTGGATGAAATACGTGTTTGTTACCATGACGATAAAGATCAATGCGAATGTCGAAAACCATTACCCGGGTTGTTGACACAAGCAGCGAAAGAGCATGGTATTGATTTACCAGCAAGTATTATGATTGGCGATCGTTGGAAAGATATCGAAGCAGGACAGCGCGCAGGTTGTAAAACAGTGTGGTTGGATTATCATTACCAAGAAGCGTCACCTCAGAGGCCACCCGATTGCGTGGCAATGTCTTTAATAGAAGCAGCAAATTGGATATGTCCCGGGGTCATCCAGCCAGTAACGCCGCCACCCATACTCGATCGAAGCGATCGTGGCTGAAGGCGTTACTGGGTAGAATCCAGTCTTTTTTTAGCGGCTTAACAAAGTTAATTAGCTGCTTCGTACAGGACAATTTTTAGAATTCCAATAGGAGATTAGTGAAGCAACCCACTGATTAATATATCATTCATGTTTTTTTTCGACCAAGAAAAGGAACCATGTATGGATAGAACCAGTGAGTTGGCAGGTATCTTAAGTAAATTTTTCAAATGGAACAAGGCTAGATTGGCCTGTTTCACGCATATGTTGATTGCATTGTTTGTGGTTCGCACAGTGAATTTAAGTGAAATAGCTTTAGCCATGGATACAAAAGCACAGGTGAGCTCTCGATATAAACAAATTCAACGATTTTTTAAAATTTTTATATTGGATTATGATGATATTGCTCGTTGGGTATTTTGGCTATTTGGGATGAAAGGCAAAAAAATTTATTTAGCAATGGATCGTACCAACTGGTGCTGGGGTAAGAAAGGTATTAACGTTTTTACGCTATCAGTAATCTGTGGAAATGTAGCGATACCCATTTTTTGGCACTTGTTGCCTAAAAAAGGCAATTCTTCATTTGAAGAACAAAGAAAATTAATCACACGTTTTATTCGCATTTTTAAAAAGAAAAATATTTTAGGTTTATTAGCGGATAGAGAGTTTGGATATTCAGATTTATTAAGATGGTTAAGAAAGGAAAATATTCCTTTCTATA
>Ga0206868_10185_pt1 | contig 17516 bp, 17 predicted proteins | sample Alteio_BWOrgCont_38_FD_152901 | JGI IMG/M metagenome (GOLD analysis project Ga0206868, IMG submission 152901) | Enriched cells from forest soil in Barre Woods Harvard Forest LTER site, Petersham, Massachusetts, United States -... | ecosystem: Environmental > Terrestrial > Soil > Temperate forest >... | reverse complement strand
CGCTGGCGGTCGTGCATCCGAGCGAACTCGAAGAGGAGTTGATGAGATTGCTGAAGGATAACGATGCCGCTACGGCGATGGGCGAGCGGGGGCGAAGGGCATTCGAAAAGCGCGGCGGGGCAACTGGCCGAACGGTCGCAGCAATCGCCGCTGTCTTGAAGGCGCGAAGTTGAAGCGGCCCTGGGCGTTGCCGCTGGTGCCGCTCTATGCGGCCGGCGCGGCGCTGTGCAGGGTTGGGATGACGCCGAAGCGGCTGCGGTGGCCCGTAATCAGCGTCGGCAGCCTTTCTGCGGGCGGCTCGGGGAAAACGCCCTTTGTGATTGCTCTAGCGCAGTTGTTGAAACGCGACGGGTTTTACGTGGATGTGCTTTCGCGGGGCTATGGGCGCGTTGGAACTGCTGTTGAACGAGTTGATCCCGAAGGAGATGCAGAGCGGTTTGGCGATGAGCCGCTTCTGATTGCGCGCGAGGCCTGTGTGCCGGTATTTGTTGGGGCGCAGAGGTTTGAAGCGGGACGTCTCGCCGAGCAAGAGGCGGAGACCGGCGTTCATTTGCTTGATGACGGTTTTCAGCATAGGCAACTGGCGCGCGACGCGGACATCGTGCTGGTGAGTTCAGAGGATTTGGCGGACGGTCTGCTGCCGGCAGGAAATCTGCGTGAGGGGTTGGGAGCGCTGAAGCGGGCAGATCTCCTCGCCGTAGAGGCTCACGATGATTCGGCCGTGGCACGGCTGCGGGAGATGAGATTGAAACAGCCGATCTTGCGGTACCAGCGCGAGATGAACGTGCCCGCGATGACCGGGCCAGTCGTGGCCTTCTGTGGAATCGCCCGGCCAGAGCAGTTCTTTGCGGGACTAGAAAGCGCCGGAGCGCAAATTGTCGGCCGGAAAGTCTTTAGGGATCATCATCGGTTTGAGGAACGCGATCTGGAATCGCTTCGCAGGCCTGTTAAGCATACGGGTGCGTCTGGGCTAGTGACTACCGCAAAGGATCGAGTTCGGATGGGTGCGCTGGCCAAGCGGCTGGAGATGACAACGCTGGTGTATACCGCCGGGTTGCGGATCGTGCTTGAGGACGAGGCCCGGGTTGCGGCGTGGTTGAAGGTACGACTGCAGAGTTAACCCGATGGAGATCGATCCTCTTGTCTGAGAAGCGAGACATGGGGTCCCCAAATGATCGAAATGGGCGGAATCGGCTGTGTGAGAAAATTGGGGTTTGCGAACGCAGGTACAGTTTCGGCTGCTGGTGATACGGCTGGGGGCGATGGGCGATATTCTCCACGCTCTGCCGGCGGTGACGGCGTTGCGCAAGGCGCATCCGGCGTGGAAGATCGGCTGGGCCATCGAACCCCGCTGGCGGCCACTGCTGACAACCGAGTCGACGAATATTGGCCTGGGAGGTGAACGCAATCCGGCCCGGCCAGTGGTAGACCAGATTCACCTTGTTCCAGCCAAGGCCTGGGGAAAGAAGCCGTTTAGCCGCGAAACACGCGTCGGGCTGCGCACGCTGCGGACGGAGTTGAGAGCGGCGGAGTATGACGCTGTGCTGGACTTGCAGGGATCGATTCGCTCGGCCGTGGTGGGGCGTCTTTCCGGCTGCAGGCGGCGGATTGGAGATGCGCATCCGTGGGAGACTCCGGCACGCTGGCTCTATTCGGAGAGGGTTGTTACAGTCGGACCGCATGTGATTGAGCAGAATTTTGAGTTGGCCAGTGCGGTAGCCGGAGATTTGCTTCCAGCAACCGTGCCGTGGCTACCGGTTGAGGCCGAGGCCGAACTCTGGTGCGATGCGCTGGACGAGATACGTACCTCGAATGAGACGGGACAGCCGGTGATCCTAATTCACGCCGGGGGTGGTTGGGGTGCGAAGCGCTGGCCAGCGGAGCGGTATGGCGCGGTCGTACAGGAGTTCTCCAGGCGCGGGGCGCTGGTCCTGGTCAATGCCGGGCCGGGTGAGGAAGCACTGGCGGGTGCTGTGGTGACTGCTGCGAATGGGCGCGGAACGGTCCTGGCATGCTCTCTGGAGCAACTGATGGCTCTGACGCAGCGCGTCTCGCTGGTGATTGGCGGGGATACCGGCCCGGTACACTTAGCCTGTGCCGCGGGCAAGCCAGTGGTGGGGATTTACGGACCGACTGATCCAAGGCGGAATGGCCCCTACGGAAAATTGGTGCGGGTGTTGCGCAATCCAGAGAGCCGGCGCGACCATACGCGGCGCGAACAGCCTGAGGCGGGACTGCTGACGATTCTGCCTGAAGCGGTGATGGAGGCTTCGGTGTCACTCTTGCTGGAAGAGAGACAGAGCCGGGAGAGCCTTGATTCGGCTTCGGACACGGCTCCGGGTCCTGATTCCGGCTCGGCTTCCAGTTCGGATTGGGGTTTGGAGAGAGCATGAACGAGACCAGGTCCATACTCGACCAATGGCAGCGCATAGCACGGCGGATTCGCGTGCCGCTGGGCTTCGTGGCGGCAGCGGTTTACCTGTGGGAGCTGGTGAAACATGCGCCGAGCTGGCCGCCGATTGCCTGGAGTCTGCTGCTGGTACTGCCGGGGTTGTGGCTGCGCGGCTATGCTGCCGGCTACGTGAAGAAGAACCGCGAACTGACCATGACTGGGCCGTACGCCCATGTGCGCAACCCGCTGTATCTGGGCTCGATTTTGATTACGGCGGGGTTTGCCGTTGCGCTGATGAGCTGGCCGTTTGCGGTGGTGCTGGTGGTCTTCTTCTTGTTGATCTATGTGCCGGTGATTGCCTCTGAAGAGAAATTTCTGCGTGGGGAGTTCCTGGAATTCGAGTGGTATTGCGCGCGAGTTCCGAGGCTGATTCCACGCATTACCCCAGCGCGGGCTCCAGATGGCGACCGGGGAAATCCGGGACGCTTTTCGTTGGAGCTTTATCGCAAGCACCGCGAGTACAATTCAGCGATAGGGGCGGCACTCCTCTATTGCAGCCTGTTGTTGGCGATTCTGCTGCACGCGATGCATGCGCGGGGTACATTTTGATTGCATCGCAGGGGAGTCGATCTGGGCTCGATTCTGGGCTTGTGCTGGAAATGACGAGCTTTGCTACGGGAAACGTCTAAATGACTGGACCTTTGGATTCCTCCTGCCTCGCAGTGGAGAAGGAAGCTGCGGCCTGGGAAATCGAGATCGGCGTCAGCCGACGAGCATGATTGGATGAGGAGCGAGCCCTGACTTTGAATCGGCATACACCTTTTTTCTTTTTGCGGGGCGCGCCTGTCGCCCTGATTGCAGCTTTATCGATCACTGCGCTGGCTTACGGCCAACAGCCCGCGGGCCAACCAAATTCGGCTCAATCGAATCCGGGCCAACCCCTGCAGGCGCATCCGACTCCACCGCTGCCCGCGCCTCGGACCGGGTTCAGCTTTCCCGCCAAGCAGACTTTGACGTATTCGGTTGACTGGCGAGTCTTTCCCGCTGGAACAGCGATACTGCACTTCGAGTCGGACGGAACCACGGAGCATCTGACCGCGAACGCCGACACGATCGGCGCCATCAATCTTCTCTTTCATGTGAGCGACAAGTTTCAGTCCACCTTCGACCGCGAGAAGGGCTGCACGGCGGAGTTCGATAAGCAGACGGTCGAAGGCCGCCGTCAGATCAGCTCCACACTGAAGCTGGACTATGCTCAGGGCAAATCTGTACTCGATGAGAGGAATCTCACCACCGGGCAGACCAAGCGCCTTGAGGCGGGCATTCCGGGGTGCCTGACAGATCTGCTGACCGGGGTGTTCTATGCCTCTTCGCAGCCGATGGAAGTGGGCAAGAGCTTCGATATGCCGGTGGTCGACCCATTGCGAACCGTGGTGGTGACCATGAAGGCAGAGGGCAAGGAAGAACTGAAGACTCCGGCCGGAACCTTCAAGACCATCAAAGTCGAGCCGACCGCTGAGGCTGGGGTGGTCAAGAATCGCGGACAGATCTGGATTTGGTATTCGGACGATGAGCGGCATGTGCCGGTGCAGATGCGGGCACGGCTATTCTGGGGGACGATTACGTTTCGCCTCGCTTCGATTGAGAATAAATAGCGATGCTCGTTTACTGCATACGGTAGCGCTCGCGCATAAGGCGCTGAAGGCGCGGCCAAAAGATCAGGTCGAAGGCCAGAGCCTTGTCAGGGAACATCTTCAGAGCAGCGCGCCGGGCGTCGGCAACCATCGCCGAGGCTTGCTCGACAGCCAAATTGCGATCCTGCTGGATGACCTGCATCACCATATTCATCATGAGCTGGAGACGGCGGATGCGCCGGGCTTCTGCGGCTTTTTCTTCCGGGGTTTGGGCCGACTGGTATTCATCTGTCTGAATTTCGTGCAGGAAGGCAGACTGCGGGGCGGTGTGGGTTGCGGGCTGGCTCATGCGCGGGGTGGCCTCCGAGGCGTGCGTATGGAGTAGCTGCTGGCTGCATCGTACACCGGTTTAGACGCCAAGAACACGTAGGGAAAGGCGGGGACGAATCAGAAGATTCATCCCTCGTTCATGCTGCGCCTTGCTTCAACGCGGGTTTTGGCATAGAGGTTGTGCAGTGACGGACTGGCCCTCGGCTTCGCCATTGAGCAGCAGGCAGGTTGCCCCATCGAGATCGGTGCGGAAGGTGCGAGCGTGGGCGGCCTGGAGTTCTGCGAGAATCTCGGGCCGGGGATGACCGAAGCGGTTGCGGCGTCCGCAAGAGATGACGGCCCAGGCGGGGGCTACCTTCGCCAGAAATTCAGGGCGGGTGGAGGTAAGGCTGCCGTGGTGGCCCACTTTGAGCAGAGTGCTGCTCAAGTCGAAATTGGCCAGCATAGAGTGCTCTTCGGGGGCTTCGGCATCGCCCTCCAACAGAATCGAGCTGGCTTTGTAGCTGGCCTGTAAGGCCAGGGAATCATTGTTGGCGGGTTGCGGGCCGGGGTGGTAGTTGGCGTCTGGAGCGAGTACGCGGAAGCTCACCGAGCCCAGCGAAATTGCCTCCCCGGCGTGAAGGCTTCGGATCTGGACGCCGAGGGATTGGGCTTGCTGAAGCATATCCACATAGGCGAGAACGGGAGGATTGTTGCCCACCCATAATTCGCGAGGATGGAAGTTGCGCAGGATGGCAGGCAGGCCACCCATGTGGTCGTGGTGGGCGTGCGTGAGAGCGACGGCGTCGAGGCGGCGGATGCCTCGGGACCACAGCGCTGCTGAGACGACTTCTTCGCCAACATCAAACTCGGAGGATGTAGCGTGACCGGTGGGCGTGAGGAAGCTGAGTCCCAAGCCGCCAGCATCGACGAGGAGGGTCTTGCCGTCTGGAGTGATGAGCAGCAGAGAGTCACCCTGGCCCACGTCGATAGCTTCGAAGAGGAGCGCGTTGCGGGGGCGATCGATGGTGCGAGGCCAGAGCGCGGAGATGGCCATCAGAACTACCGCAACGAAGGCGAGGCCGCGAACACGACCGGGGCTTCGGGCAAGCTGTATGGCGAGAACGAAGAGCAAGAGGGAGATTGCGATCTGAAAGATTGTGGGATCGGGAACCCGCAGATCGCCGAGAGAGAGTGCCCCGAGTTTGTGGACGATCCAGACGCTGAAGTGCAAAAGAAACAAGGTGACCGCTGCCGGAAGAGTCGCAGCAGCGGGCCAGAGCGTCAGGGCGACTAACAGAATCATCGCTGCAGGCAAGAGGATACCGAGCAGAGGCAGGATGACGAGATTGACCGGCAGGGCGTAGACGGTGATGCGATGGAAGTAGATGGCCATAGGCAGCGCCAGTGCCAGTTCGACGATGAGCGTGACGAAGAGCAGTTCGCCAAAACGAAGGACCGTTCGAATCAGGAGTGGCAATACCTGCCAGGCGATGAGAGGGTTTGTCGCCAGTTCGAGGTGCCTGGCGATGAGGCGCAGGGTGACGCGAAACTGAGCGATCTTTGGAGGGAGTTTTGGGTCGAGGGTGATCACTCGCAGGTCTTTGGTGGCTTTGATGCGGGCGTGCAATGTGTTTTCGAGCAGTGGGATGGCGATGCCGGCGATGGCAGCCACGGAGAGCACGGTCATTTGCAGGCTCGCATCGAAGATGCTGCGTGGGCTGGCGGCGGCCAGGCACAGCGTGGCGAATCCTATGACGTTGAGAGGGCTGCGGTTGCGGTAGAGCAGTCGGCCGATCAGATAAAGGGCGATCATCCAGAAGGAACGCTGGGCTGGAATGGCGAAGCCAGTGAAGAGAGCGTAAGCCAACGCGATGGCGAGCGTGAGCGCCGTCGCTGCGATGCGCGGGAGACGCAGGCGGCGAGCCAACGCGAAGACTCCTCCGGCAAGGATGGCCAGGTGCAACCCGGAGACGACGATGAGGTGAAAGGAGCCGGTGCGCTCGAAGCCGACGCGAAGGTGGCGCGTCAGGTAAGTGCGATCGCCGGTGAGGAGCGCGGTGAGCATCGCAGCATCTTCGGGAGTGGCGCGAAGAGCATGTGGCAGGCCGTGGGTGAGGCTGGGAAGAGTTTGGAGCCGGGCGCTGGTGTTGTTGCGCCAGCGGTTGAGCAGGCAGGCCGTTGAGGCGGTTGCAGAAGGGTTGGTGAGAAAAGTCAGGCGTGGTTGAGTTCCATCGAGCCTCGTTGCAATGACGGTGGCAGTCGCGGAGATTTGCTGGCCTTCGAGGTACGCAGTTCGATCCCAGACGCCGGGATCGTGGAAGGCTTCGGAGGGCAGAATGCGGACTACGGCGCGAAGGCGCTGACCGCAAGGGATCGGCTGCGGAAGGCCGCCGGGCCCCAGGACGGTCAGCCGAAGCCGTGCGCCGTCACGCCGGGGGATGGGCAGGATCTGGTCCGTGGTGTCGGTGACGATCTCGGCGCCGATCATTTCAAGGTCGATACGCTGCATCTGTTCAGCCGGATGAGTGGAAACCAATTCCTGTGTGGCCGGATCGGCGTCGTTGAGGTCCTGGTCATCTGCATCTTGGGCGCGGAGAGGACCGGCGTCGGCAACCGTGCCTTCAACAGTGCGCAGCAAGCCGTCGGAGAGTTGGGTGATTGCCGGGTCCGGCGCTGGTTGGGGTTCGGTCTCAGCAGACCAGACGCCGAGAGTCATCCAGATGGCGGCCAAAGGCAACCACGTGAGACGAGGAACCTTCGCTATGGAGAAGACGGCTACGCAGCCCAGAGGCAGAAGCCCGGCCAAGAGCATGTCAGGGCGCAGGTATTGGAAATGGGCGATAACGATTCCGGCGAGATAGAGCAGAGCGGTGTAGAAGAGCGGGACAAGAGTTGCGGCGGGAATCCTGGGTTTGAGGTGGCGAGGCCTGCGGATGCGCTGCATGGAGGGGCTGACCGTGGGTACGGGCAGAGGCGCAAGCGCAATGGGCGCTGATGTGCCGGATTCGGACACAGATTTCTCCTGGGGCGCGGTTCAGCGCCGACGGAGATCTGGAGAAAGGAGTGCGATGAACCCAGGTCTCAAAGTCGAGATCTGGGACACCCTTGTTGCGTGCGCTGGCTCGATTGAAGTCTTGGACCTGTTCGTGGCGATTGCTGCTTAAGCTGGCTACGACTGTATCAGGAACGGCGCAGGCGAACCACGGTTTCCAGATGAAAGGTTTGCGGGAACATGTCCACCAGAGTGATGTTCTCGACGATATATCGCTCTTGGGTAAGCCGGCGCAGGTCGCGCGCGAGGGTGGCCGGGTCGCAGGACACATAGACCATCGCCGAGGCATGAATGGCGTTGAGCAGAGCCGTAACCTGGTCGCCGAGGCCGGCGCGCGGTGGGTCGAGGATGATGAAGTCTGGGCGTGGTTCGCGGAGTTCGCGGTTGCGGCGAAGGAAGTCGAGAGTGCTGCTGGAGATGGCGCTTGCGTTGGTCGATGCGAGGTTATGACGAAGTGCGGCTTCAGAGGCTGGAGCAGATTCGACAGCAATTACCTGAGCGAAACGGGCAGAGAGCTGGCGGGCAAAGAGGCCGACGCCTGCGTAGAGATCCCAGGCGAGATTACCGGAATGGTTGCCCGTGACGAGGTTTGCGAAATCATCGATCAGATGCCTGTTCACCTGAAAGAAAGCGCCATGATCCACGCGGTAAGAGAAGCCTGCCGCGGTGTAGTTGAGAGAAGGTTGGCCAATGGAGGCGAGGATGCTCGGGTTCAAGCCGCCGTCGTTGAGTTGCAGGCGAATACCGCTGGCTTGTGGCTGCAGGGCCGATTGTAGAGACGTCAGCCACTCCTGCGTATTGCTTGCTGGAGCAGTTTCGGTGAAGAGAGTGAGCAGTAGCTCGGACTCGTTTTGGTTCGTGAAGAGTTCGAGCTCCGAGACCGGAATTGGCAATGGGTTCTTCGAAAGAAATTCAGCCACCTGCGTTGCAGTGCGCAACAGCAGAGGCGCGGCGATGGGGCATTCACGGATGGCGATAAGATCGTGCGAGCGGCGGCCGCGATAGGCGAGTTCCCTTTCGCGCGTCAACGCGAGGCGGATGCGGTTGCGATAGGACCATGGTTCTCCGGCGAGGGTGCCGATTTCGGCGGGAATGGAGACGTTAGCGCGGGTCAGCGTTTCGCGGAAGATTTGTTGCTTTAGGGCGAGCTGCGTTGGATAGTCCGCGTGCTGGTAATGGCAGCCGCCGCAGCTTCCGAAGTGAGGGCAGTTCGGGGCGACGCGATTGGGCGACGCGGAGACGATTGTGTCGAGTTCGGCTTTGGCGAAGCTGCGCTTTTCTTCGGTGAGGTGAGCGCTGACGGTTTCGCCGGGAAGTGTCAGCGGGACGAAGATTGCCTTGCCTTCAACGTGGCCGAGGCAATCGCCGCCGTAGACGGGCTTTTCGAGCGTGACGTTCATGCCTGCCTCATATAGAAGAGGCTTAAACGCGGAAGCTGGTAGTGCTCCAGCAGGCGCTTGTGGACGAACTGCTGCTCGATCTGGCGGAGCTGCACGACGGACATGCGGCTGCGATAGGCCGCGAGATCGCGCGCGGCTTCGGTCTTGAATTTGAGCAGGAGTTCTTCTGGGACGTGTGTCGTCAGTGTAGCGAAGAGTTTCTCTTCGAGTGTGGTGAGATTGCGTTCCAGCTCTTCTAAATTCACTGCTTCGAGAGTTGAGGGCTTAGTCAGATCGCGTAGACGTAGTGCAATGACCGCCAGGGCTTCTGCGGCGATGGTTGAGGAATCGAGTGCATCCGCTGCAGCTTGCAGATAGCCGGCAATGCGTTGGGATTCAAAGCCGGAGTTTGCCTCGATCGTAACGGAAGCGGTTCCAGTGGCAGCTTCCTTCTGTTGCTCGGCGGCTTCCATCACCGCTTGCGCGGTCCATGCCAGGCCGTTGATCTGGCGGACGCGCCGTGTGCTGCTGCGCTGGCGGGCATCGTGCTTGTCGAAGGCTTCGTCGATGCCGCGCAGGACCACGTCAAGTGGAATGCCCGCTTCGCGCCAGGTTTCAATGAGCGCCCAGTCAAGCGTCGAGAGCAGCAGCAGCGAGCCGCGCCGGCGCTGGAAGTGTTCTTCGATTTCGGTGAAGTAGTTGAAGTAGTTCTGCACTGTCTCTGATGATAGTGCGCTCGGTGATAGTGCGGCTTAGCTGCTGCGGCGCTTGCTGGGGCGCGTGGGCTTGGTGGCGTGGGCCTCGTGATTGCGTTCGAAGACGATGCGCAGGCCGTCGAGGGTGAGCATGTCGTCGATGGTCCCGATGTAGCGGGAGTCTTCGGCGATGAGGCTGGCAAGGCCGCCGGTGGCGATGATTTTTGGATGCGCCGGGTCGTTGATGTCGGTGCCGATTTCGGCAATCATGCGCGCGAGAATGCCGTCCACCAGGCCGATGTAGCCGTAGTAGAGGCCGCTCTGAATGTGGGTGACGGTGGTGGTGCCGATGACTTTGGGCGGGCGCTTGATGTCCACGCGGCCGAGGCGAGCGGCGCGGCTGAAGAGGGCGTCGGCGCTGATACCGAGGCCGGGCGAGATGATGCCGCCGAGATATTCGCCTTTGGCGGAGACGACGTCGAAGGTGGTCGCGGTGCCGAAGTCGACGATGATGGCTGGACCGCCATATTTCTCATAAGCTGCGATGGCGTTGACCAGTCGATCTGCGCCGAGTTCGGCGGGGTTGTCGACCAGGACAGGCATGCCGGTCTTGATTCCGGGCTCGACGAAGAGCGGTTTCAATTTGAAGTAGCTTTCGCAGACCTGGGCCAGCGTACTCTCCACCGGCGGCACGACCGAGGAGATGATGATGTGCTTGACCTGGCTAGTGGCAAGGCCGTGCAGGTTGAAGAGGTTGGTGAAGAGGACGCCGTACTCGTCGGCCGTCTGGGTGCGATGCGTGGAGACGCGCCAGTGGGCTGCCAGCGCCGGTGGATTGCCCGACGCCAGATCGTACAAGCCGAGGACAGTGTTGGTGTTGCCGACGTCGAGAGCTAGGAGCATACGAGTAGCAGGTTAGCAGATTTGCGCTACTGCGAGGCTTCGCGGATGCCGCCGGTGGTGATGGTAACCAGGCCTGTCGCGGTGCGGACGCGCAGGAAGCCGCGTTCGTCAAGGCCAGCGGTGACTCCGGTGCAGGGTTGCGGGCCGTGGACATCGACGCGGCGGCCTTGCACCCAGGTGGAGATGGCGGCGATCCGGTCCGGGATTGCGGTCAGCGCCGATTTCGATTGCAGCGTGGCGAGTTCAGTATTGAGCGATTGCAGGATGGCGATGAGGAGTTGCTGGCGGCTGGTGTATCTGCCAGTTTCGAGGTCGAGCGAGGTGGGTTCGGTGGCTAATCCTGAGGGAAAGCTTTGCTGATGGAGGTTGATGCCGATGCCGATGACTGCGGCTGTGACCTGGTCGGCTTCTGTCTGGCCTTCGACGAGGATGCCGCCGGTTTTTCTTGAGCCGATGAGCAGGTCGTTGGGCCAGCGCAGGTCGGGCGCGAGAGCGGTGACTTCGCGGATCGCGCTGTGCGCGGCGAGGCCGGCGAGCAGCGGAATCCAGACCAGGTCGGCGATGGCGATCGAGGGACGCAGCAGTACGCTGAGATACAAGCCCTGGCTGGCGGCGGAGTGCCATTGATGATCGCTGCGGCCTCGGCCTGCAGTTTGTTCGTCTGCGATGTAGAACGAGCCATGTGGCGCGCCTTGGCGGGTTTGTTCGAGGGCGTGTGTGTTTGTGCTTTCTATGGTGGCGAAGTGATGGAGCTTGCCGGCGAAGGGTGTGCCAGCGAGGGCGGCATCGATGGCTTGCTCGTCGAGTTGGTCGGGGTTTTCCATCGTTGCGGCCTGGGTTAAAGCAGATTCCCTTGGGGAAAGACAGACAGAAAAACAAGGGCAAAGGCAAAGACCAAAGCAGATCCTTCGCTTTGCTCAGGATGACAAATTGCCAGGTTAGCGGGATTCGGCAGTGATTCTCATGCTGATGTCGGCAGCTTTGGCGGAGTGGGTTAGCGCTCCTACTGAGATGAAGTCGACTCCGGCTAAGGCATAGGCGCGGATGTTTTCGAGGACAATGCCGCCGGAGGCTTCGGTAGGAATCCAGGCTTTCTTCTCGCCGCTGGGTGTTGCGGCTTCGCGGGCTGCTTCAGCTTCCTTGATGCGAGCAATAGAAGTCTTCACTTGTTCGGGCGTCATGTTGTCGAGCAGGATGGCTTCTGCGCCGTACTTGAGGGCGTCTTCGAGTTCCTGCGGGTTGCGGACTTCGATCTGGACACGCTGGCCGGGTTTGCGGCCGGTTAGGGCGCGGCCGAGTACTTGCTTGACGCCGCCACCGAGGGAGATGTGGTTGTTCTTAATGAGAATACCGTCGGAGAGGTCGAGGCGGTGGTTGGTGCCTCCGCCACAGAGGACTGCGTACTTGTCGAGTGCTCGCAGGCCCGGGACCGTCTTGCGCGTATCGAGTACGTGGGCCTTAGTGCCTGCTATGGCGTCGGCATACTGGCGCGTCAGGGTGGCGATGCCGCTCATGTGCTGCATGAGGTTGAGCAGGACGCGTTCGCAGCTGAGCAGGGCGCGGGCGTTGTGGCGTATGACGGCGAGGGATTGGCCGTCGTGGGCGCGGACTCCGTCGAAGATTTCGGGATGGCTGATAACTTCGTAGCGGGTTTGGGCTTGCTTGTCTAATCTCGCGAAAATTTCGAAGATGCGCGGGATGCAGCCGAGGCCGGCGACGATGAGTTCCTGGCGGGCAAGGACGGTGGCGGTGGCGCGCAGGTCGGGATCGATGGTAAGGCTGGTGGTGGTGTCGCTGGCGGCTTTGTCTTCGACGAGCGCCTGCTCGAGCAGGGCGTCGATGCGGCGATTTTTCCAGTCCATTTGCTGCTCCGTGGTGAATGCTACCAGTCGGTCAATCAATCAGGCGAAGACAAGGTGAATCCGAGAGGGGGAGGGGGGTATTAATTTTCTGGTTACCCCCTCTGTTCTCTGGCTAAGTTCATTATGCGCTTTTCGAGGGTTATTTAAGTAGTAACCCCCGGGAGCTTACATATTGGGCAGCGCGGCGAGTGCGGCTTTGGCTTTTTCGAGCAGCTGGCGGTTTTCGGACTCCTGCTTTTTGAGGCCTTCGACGATGTGCGCGGGGGCTTTGGCCATGAAGGCTTCGTTGCCTAGCTGGCGTTCGGCGGCGGCGAGGTTTTTCTCGAGTTTGGCGATTTCTTTGGTGAGGCGTTCGCACTCGGCTGCTACGTCGATGGGTTTCTCGTACTCGACGTAAATGTCGATCGGACCATCTGTCTGCCAAGCGAGATTCGCGTAAATCCCGCCAGTCGAATCGACGATTTCGAGGTCTTCGATACGCGCCAACTTTTCAATGATGTTTTTGTGGAACTTTAGGGGGCGAGTGGTAGCAAGAGCGACGAATACCTTTGCTTTCACCAAGGCTTTCTCCTCAACCCCAAGCTCTTTGCGTCTTGCTCTAAGGCCAACGATGATGCGCTGCAAAAGCTGAATCAACTGTTCCGCGAAATCGTAGATTCTTGTTTCGGCTTCGTCACGCAATTCGGTCACGGGATAATTCGAAAGCGCAATCGATCTTTGAGGAGCTCTTTCTGCGAGTAGAGTGTGCCAGATCTCTTCTGTGAGAAAGGGCATGAACGGTGAAAGCAGGCGAAGCGACTTTTCAAAGACGAACCTCACGTTTGCAAGTGTGGACGCCGCCTCGGTTGCTTTTTCTTTATTGCCAAAGTCGAGTTTAAGTTTGGCGAATTCCAAATACCAATCGCAAAAGTCTCCCCAGAAGAATTGATAAATGAGACTGGCTGCTTCATCAAACCGATAATTCGCGAGCGCAGAATTAACGCCCTCGGTTGTCTTATCAAGTCGCGAAAAGATCCATAGGTCGTCGTTCGGCCACTCCTCCAGAGGAAGATTGGGATGAGCCGCAAGGCTGTGCGAAACAAAGATGCCGGCTTCCTCCGCACGATCAAGGTTCATGAAAATGAAGCGAGCGGCGTTCCAGATTTTGTTGGCGAAGGCGCGGTAGCCTTCTGTTCTGGCTTCGTTGAAGGCGATGTCGGTGCCGGGGCTGGCCATGCTGGCGAGCGTGAAGCGAACGGCGTCGGTGCCGTACTTCTTTACAATCTCGATGGGGTCGATTACGTTGCCTTTGGTCTTGGACATCTTTTCGCGATTGGCGTCGCGGACCAGGGCGTGGATGTAGACGTCTTTGAACGGCACGGCGTCTTTGAGTTCGCGCTTGCTGCCATCGGGCAATGGCACGTCGAGGGCGAACCAGCAGCCGAGCATGATCATTCTCGCTACCCAGAAGAAGAGAATGTCGAAGCCGGTGACTAAGAGGCTGGTGGGGTAGAAGGTCTGGAAGTCGATGCCGGCGCGGCCATCGGCGTCGGGGCCGAGGAAGGGCCAGCCGAAGACGCTGATAGGCAGCAGGCCGGAGGAGAACCAGGTGTCGAGGACATCGGTTTCCTGGGTGAGCTGTACGCTGCCGCAATGGGCGCAAGCGGTGGGATCTGAGGCTTGGCCGGGTTTGGGAACGGTGATCTTGTGGCAGGTGGCGCAGTGCCATGCCGGGATGCGATGGCCCCACCAGAGTTGTCGCGAGATGCACCAGTCGTGGATGTTCTCCATCCAGTTGAGGTAGGTCTTCTCGTACATTGCGGGCGTGAAGCGGATCGCTCGTTCTCCGTTTGCGTCGGCAGTTACCGCGGCGATCGCGGTCTCGGCCATGGATGCGCGGCCGTCGGCGGATTTCTTGTTGACGGCGATGAACCACTGCGTGGAGAGGCGCGGTTCGACGGCGTCTTTGCTGCGGTCGCAGCGGCCTACGGAGAGCTTGTGATCGTGGATGGCGCCGAGCAGGCCCTGGGCTTCGAGATCTTCGAGAATGCGCTTGCGGGCTACGTAGCGGTCGAGACCGTTATAGGGGCTGCCGGGCAGGACGATGTGCGCGGTGTCGTCCATGATGTTGATGGAGGGCAGGTGATGGCGCTGGCCTAGGGCGAAGTCGTTGGGGTCGTGGGCAGGGGTGATCTTGACTGCGCCGGTGCCGAATTCGCGGCTGACCCAGGGGTCGAGGACGATGGGGATTTCGCGGCCGGTTAGCGGCAGGAGGAGCTTTTTGCCGTGGAGGTGCAGGTAGCGCTCATCTTCGGGATGGATGGCTACGGCTACGTCGCCGAGCATTGTTTCCGGTCTGGTTGTGGCAATAGTTAAAAACTCGCCTTCGCTACCTGCGACGGGGTAGCGGATCTCCCAGAGTTTGCCGAGGGTTTCTTCGTGGATGACTTCGAGGTCGCTGACTGCGGTGCGGCAGCCGGGACACCAGTTCACCACATACGCGCCGCGATAGATGAGGTCCTGTTCGTAGAGGCGGGTGAAGGCTTCGCGGACGGCTACGGAGAGGTTGGCGTCCATGGTGAAGTATTCGCGCTGCCAGTCGACGGAGGCGCCGAGGCGCTTCATTTGGTCGAGGATGGCTTTGCCGTACTGGTCGCGCCACTGCCAGACGCGGGCCTCGAAGGCTTCGCGCCCCAGTGCTGTCCTTGAGGTGCCTTCGCTGACGAGCTGGCGCTCCACCATCATCTGGGTGGCGATGCCGGCGTGGTCGGTGCCGGGGAGCCATAGGGTGGGGTCGCCTTTCATGCGGTGCCAGCGGGTGAGGATGTCCATCTCAGTCTGGTTGAGCATGTGGCCCATGTGCAGGCGGCCAGTTACATTGGGCGGCGGTAGCAGAATCGTAAAAGGATTGCCGATGGGTTCGCCGGGCGCGGGTGTTGGCTGGGCAAAGAGGTTTTCGCGGACCCAGTATTCGGCCCATTTATCTTCAATGGCAGTGGGGTCGTAGGCTTTGGGGAGATCGTGGGGCATGGGTTCGTTTCGGGGGCCGGATGGGCTTGCGGAGGCCTGTTTTATAGGGCTTTCCGCTGTTGCGGCCAACCTCTCACGATAGCACAGCGATGTGTTTGCGATGATCTGCACCCCAGGCTGCCAGAGCTGTCAGAGCGGGGCGCAGGGTTTCGCCATATTCGCTGAGCCGGTACTCGGATTGAAGGACTTTGCCGGGATGGATGGTGCGCGTGAGGATGCCTTCTTCTTCCAGTTGACGCAACTGCTCGATGAGCACTTTGTGGCGCACGCCGGGGATAGCACGGCGCAGTTCGCCAAAGCGCTGCGGGCGATCTTTGAGCTCTCGCAGGATGAGCGGCTTCCACTTGCCGCCGATGACGTCGATGGCCGTTTTGACGGGGCAATCTTCGATGCGCATGGCAGATAGTTTAATTCCGCTAGTTTAATTCCGCCGAGGGCAGGCAGCGGGCGGGCACAAAATTGTGCGTAATTGTCAGGTCGAGTGCGTGCGGCTATAGCTATAGGTGGCCCAGAGGTGCGGTGAATGAAGATCGGGATCATTGGGACGGGGAACATTGGCGGAGCGCTGGCGCGGCTGTGGATGGCGCATGGGCATGAAGTCGTGCTGGGTGTGCGGGATGAGCAGAAGGTTGAGGCGGTCAGGGGTGCTTTTCCCGGAGCTTCGGTGGTTTTGACTGAGGATGCGACTGAGGGGGTTGAGGTGGTTACGCTGGCGCTGCCATGGCCCGCGGTGGAACCTGTTCTCGCACGGATGGGGCCGCTTGCCGGGAAGGTGCTGATCGATACGAACAATCCGTTGAAGGCCGACCTGAGCGGGCTCAAAGAGCTGGGTGGAAGATCGGCGGCGGAGGTGATTCAGCAGCTGCATCCTGAGGCGCGTGTAGTGAAGGCATTCAATACGGTGGGTGCGGCTTATCTTGGCCATGCGCGGGTGGGCGATGCGGATGCGGGCGGGTTCTATTGCGGGGACGATGACGGCGCAAAGGCAGTAGTGGCGGAGCTGGTGGGGCAGACAGGGCTTGTTCCGGTGGATTGCGGGCCGCTGCGCAATGCCAGGTATCTCGAAGCGATGGCCATGTTGTGGATCAATATGGCATTTGGTCACAGGCGTGGGGAGCGGTTTGCGTTTGCGCTGCTTTCGGATGCGGCATCCCGCGCTAACAACTAATTGGAGGATGGGTGATGGTGGTTGAGTACATTCGGTACACGGTTGCGGATACGGCGCGGCAGGCGCAGCTGATCGATGCGTATGTTGAGGCGAGCAAGAGTCTGGATGCTGCTCCCGAGTGCCTGGCGTATGAGCTTACTGTGTGCGAGGAAGATGCGACTTCATTGGTGCTGCGGATTGAGTGGGCATCGACGGAGGCGCATTTGCAGGGCTTCCGCAAAGGGACGCACTTTGCGGCGTTCTTCAAGGCGATTGGAGGGTTTGTGAAGGAGATTACGGAGATGCGGCATTATGCTAGGACGGCGGTTGTGCGGCGGAAATAGGCGGCGAGAGCTGTGCGCGATGTTGTTCACGGTGTGATGAGGCGGACTGTAGGGAAGTAGGTTGCGTAGCGGCGGGCATCGCGGGTGAGGAGCGGGGCTTGCAGGTACGCTGCGTGAGCGCCGATGAAGAAGTCGGGGAGAACGTTGGTTCTGGTGCCTCCGCTGCGGCGATATTGCAGGAAGGCTTTTCCGGCGAGGAAGGCCACTTCTCGGGGTAGATCTTCCATGGCGAGGTCCATGTTGGCGATGCTTTCTTCGACCTCCGCTACGGTGACGAAGGTGATAGAAAGTTCGGCGTAGATGATGGGGTTGATGATCATCTGGTGGGCTTTTCCCAGATTGATCATTTGCGTGGCTGACCAGTTGAGCCAAGTGGGATTGCTGTTCAGCACGTCGAGCAGGACGTTGGTATCGACGACAACCATCAGTCTTCGCCGCGCAGCAAGGCCATCAGTTCATCGGTATCCCACTTGATGGTGGCGGAGCCGATGGCGGAGCGGAAGCGCCGCTCTTTTTCGGACATGGGCTCGCCTTCCTTAACGAGTTCCACCCGGCCTCGGTCGTTGATTTGGAAATCGATTTTGGTTCCCGGCGTGAAATCTACTGAGTCGCGGATGTGCTTGGGGATGGTGAGTTGGCCTTTGCTGGTGATGGTGGTAGACATGGCTGGCCTCCGGTATTACCTGTAAATTTATTGTAATACCGAGTGGACTGGAAAACCTATTCTTCGTCTGACTCTCGCAATGGGGTGTGAAGCCATTCCCAGTACTGCATTAACTTGACTCCA
>Ga0206868_10184_pt1 | contig 17526 bp, 14 predicted proteins | sample Alteio_BWOrgCont_38_FD_152901 | JGI IMG/M metagenome (GOLD analysis project Ga0206868, IMG submission 152901) | Enriched cells from forest soil in Barre Woods Harvard Forest LTER site, Petersham, Massachusetts, United States -... | ecosystem: Environmental > Terrestrial > Soil > Temperate forest >... | reverse complement strand
AGGGCCAATGGCACTTTGGGAGGGACTTGGCGGGCACAAATGACCCCAGAGTATTTACAACAAGCGGGTTATGCGAATCGTTGGAAAGTGGAAAGCTTCTTCAGCGCTCTTAAACGGACGATGGGATCCACTTTGAGTGCTCGTCGCCCGCAACAGGTGGCGGCCGAAGCGGCTTTGAAGGTCCTGGCCTATGCTCTCCGCCGTTAGGCGAGACGACCTCATCCCAGATGTTTTCAACAGAGCAGGTTCAATGTTCAAATTCCGAGCCACCCCACCCCCTGGGCCTTGCCCGGCGCGCGGGTTGTCCCAATTCGTGGACTCGTTACGCTTATTTGCGCCTATTTGCGCCCAGTTACGCCTATTTGAGGGTTTTTTTCCGGAAAAAAAGATTGTTTATTTTTCGGAAACAAACCGGGAACGGCTCGCGAGGAGGGACGCGTCCCACTCTCGCCCCCATTCCGTTCCAGAAAGAAGGTAAATAGATAAAAACAGGTAAACCGAAAACTCAATGATACCCCTGCCACAGCCACTCCAGTGCTTCCGCCAGCGTTTGGGCCCTGGCCTTCTTGTCCACGTGGCCGGCGTTGCGGGCAAAAACAAACTGGTAATGGTATCCCTTCGCCGCCAGCGCCTTCGCCATGTGTTCGTTGGCCACCACCCAATCGTGCATGCCATCCCGCATCACATTCGGGTTATAGAGGTCGCGATCGCCCACTTCCATCCAGATACGGATGGGTTTGGCGGGGCTGTCCTGGATGAGATGTTCATGGAACCCCCACGCGCCGTGCGGCGTCTCCGGGTTGGGCGGCCATTGCTGATTGATGTAGGTGCCCGAATACGTCAGCACGCGGTGATACCACTCCGGATGATACCACGCCATGATGAGCGCGCACGACCCGCCGGAACTGCCGCCCGTGGTCGCCCGGCCCTCGGGGTCGCGCGTCAATTGGACATGGCATTTCTGCTCCACCAGCGGCAGCACCTCCTGCTCGACGAATTCTGCGTAGCGCCCCGACATCGTATCATATTCCAGCCCGCGTTCGCTGCCCTGGGCATCGCCGCTGCCGTTGCCGATGGAAATCGCGATCACTGGCGGCACTTTCTTCTCCGCGATCAAATTATTCAGCACCGTGAACATAAGTTTGTCCGGCCCGTCGCAGCCCACGATGAACGGCGCGGGCGTGCCGCCTACATATTGCGCGGGAACGAAAACCGCCACATGACGCTTGTAGGGAGCAGGATGGCTCGTCGTGACAATCAACTTGGCCGGGTCCTTCGGATCCGGCGTGCCAAACGTGTTCGTTTCCCGCGCGATGCCCGGATAAATCCTGCTGTCCGCCGAGCTCATGATGAATTGGTAAATCGTTCCCTGCGGCACATTCGTCTGCGCGATGGCTTCCGGCGCGGGATCGTGCGTCGGGCCGACAATAAAATTGCCCTCGGCATCCGCGGACGGGACCTCGCCATCCGGCAATTCCGTGGCGGTCACATAGCCTGGCGTATGCGGGTCGCGCGTCGGTGGCGTGGGCCGCTTGTAGGTTTGGGCCGGGGCGTTGGCGCATATCAGCATGAGGCTGAGGCATGCAAGCCAGCATGCGGACGTGAGGATTTTCATATTTTCCGGAATTCTGATGATGACATAGGCCTACCGCCAGAAAAATCAAACGTTTTAGCGGTTGTGAATAACTTTTTATGTTCAATTAAGAAAGGCTGCGCACAATAGCCGCGAAAAAATACTATGGCTGTTCCCAAACTTTTACCCACGGTCGCGCAGAACGAAAACTTTGGCGGCGTCACTTATCATATCGAAGGCGAGCTGGTTCCCGCGTTGCATCTGGAACTGAGCAATACTGGCGTCTATTTCGAGCATCATATTTTGCTGTGGAAAGACCCTGCCGTGCAAATCGCCATCCATCCGCTCAAGGGCGGTTTCAAACGGATGCTCGCGGGCATGCCGTTTATGCTCACCGGCGCGCGCGGCCCGGGCCGCATCGCCTTCAGCCGCGATGGTGCGGGCCACGTGTTCGCATTGCACCTCAAGCCCGGCCAAGCTGTGGATGTGCGCGAGCATCAATGGCTCGCTGCCACCGAGAATATCGAATACACCTTCTCGCGCGTGCGCGGCGCGGCGAACATCCTGCTGGGCGGCACCGGGTTTTTTATTGATAACTTCTCAGCCCCGGCGCAGGAAGGCATTCTCTGGTTGCATGGTTTCGGGAACGTGTTTGAAGTCACGCTCGGGCCGGGCGAGGAGATTGATATCGAGCCGGGCGGTTGGGTTTACAAGGACCGCACGGTGCAGATGCAGACCATGTTCCAGAAACTGTCCACTGGCCTCTTCGCCAGCGCCGGCCAGATTTTCTGGAACCGCTTCACCGGCCCGGGCAAGATCGCGCTCCAATCCATGTATTTCCACATGGAAGGCGGCGAATAGGAATCCTGGAAGCGGCCGGCCAAATCCATCCTGTAAATTTTGCGGGTTTGCGTTATCATGTTCGCAAAATGGCAGGCGATCTCAAATTTCCGGAAAATTTTTTGTGGGGCACAGCAACGTCGCCGACGCAGATCGAGGGCCACATCGAAAACGAGTGGACGGACTACGTGGCGCCGGACGGCGGCCATTGCCGCGTGGCCTGCAACCATTACCACCTCTACGAGCAGGACGTGGAACTGATGGCCGGCCTCGGCGTGAATGCCTATCGTATGGGCATCGAATGGTCGCGCCTCCAATCCGCGCCGTTCGCTCCGCTCAACCAAAAGGAACTCGGCCGCTACATCCACCTGCTCGATTGCCTCAAGGCCGCGAACATCACGCCGATGGTCGTGCTGCACCACTTTTCCAACCCGCCCTGGGTGACGGCCGCGGGCGGCTGGCTCAATCCCGCGACGATCGCCGCGTTCGCCGATTATGCGGCCAGGCTCGTCTCCGTCCTGAAAGACCGCGTGTATCTTTGGAACACCTTCAACGAGCCGGATACCTACGCTTCGCTGACGTATTTGCTCGGTGGATTCCCGCCGTTCCATAAATGGCGTTTAGGTTCCTACCGGAAAGTTATCAAGAACATGGCCCGCGCGCATATGCTGGCCAGTGAAGCGATCCGGCGCGAATGCCGGGGCAGCAGAACGCCCGAAATCGGCATCGCCAAGAACTGGACATTTTTCGGCGCCTTCCAGGTCTTCGCCTTTTGGGATTACGTGCTGGCAGAGATGACCCATCACATGTTCAACCGCTTTGTGCTGGACGAATTTGTGGGCGGCCGGCGGCGCGAGGCCTCCACGTTCCTCGGTCTGAATTATTATGGCCGCGCGCGCCTGCGGCATTTTCAGGCACTTGTCCCGACGAATGGCGTTTCGGATGAACGATTAAAAGAATTGGGTATCGTTTGCGATGATATGTTCGAACGGCACCCGACGGGCTTCGGCAAATTGATCGGAAAATTGCACCGCCATTGCCGTTTGCCGATCTATATCACCGAACACGGTTCGGCTTCGATGGACGAAGACTTTCGCATCCGGGATTTGACGGGACACCTGCGCGAACTGCAGGGAGCCATCAATGACGGCGTGGACGTGCGCGGTTTCTTTTATTGGTCGTTACTGGACAATTTTGAATGGCAATTCGGTTACACCAAAAAATTCGGCCTCTTCTCGGTCGATTTCAACGACGACCTTCTGCCGCGCCGGACGACCCGCGTCGGGAAATTTTATCAGGAAATCTGCATGGCGGCGCGGACCGCGTCTCCGCACTAGCGGATGGCGACAATTTCATGAACGCGAACGGGGGAACTTCAAAATTCGGAGAGAACAAAGCGGTTTTTCTGTTGTGTCTGGCCGGGGCCATCCATGTCTTTATCTTTTCCGCGGCCTTTCCCGTTTTCAACCAACTGGATGAGGGCTGTCATTTCGATTTGGTGGTCCGGTATTCGCAGGCCCAGTTGCCGCGCGGCTTGCAGCCCATGTGCCTGGAATCGTCTTTATATCTCTTAACCTATCGCTCGCCGGAATTCATGAGCCGGGCGCAGGATAATCCGGGCGGCCATTTTCCGACACCGCCTTGGGCACAAACTGCCACCAACCAGGCGACATGGCGGGAAGCGGCCTTTCAACAAGCAGCCGGCAACTGGGAAACCATGAAAAAGCTGCCCGTCTGGACGAATTATGAAACCTCGCAGCCACCGCTTTATTATGTGCTGGGCGGATTATGGTGGCGCGCAGGCCAATGGCTGGGCTTTGCCGGATTGGGACTGGTTTATTGGCTGCGCTTTTTGAACGTCGTTTTCGTGACGTTGCTGATATGGATCAGCCATCGTGCGACGAACGAAATCTTCCCGGGGCAAAGATTTTTTACCCTTGGCGTCCCGGCGCTCATCGCTTTCGCGCCGATGCAGGCATTTTATTCCATCCAAAACGATGTGCTGTCCCCGGTCTGTTTTGGGACCGCGTTTATTTTTCTGGTGCGGCTGTGGCGTGCGGAAAACCTAAGCCCTTCCCTGGGCATCGCCACCGGGCTGTCGCTTGCCGCGACCTTTCTCACGAAATTAAGCAATGTCCCATTGCTGGCAGTTTCAGGCATTTTGATCCTGCTGAAAATACACCAGCTTGGCCGCACGGGAACGCTCCGGCGTTCACTGCCCGCGTTCCTGTTTTTGTTTCTCTGCGCCGCACTGCCTGCGTTCGCCTGGGTGGTGTGGGTTAAGATCGCGTTTGGCGATTTCACCGGTTCGGCGGCCAAACTTCGTTTCATCACCTGGACGCTCAAGCCATTTCATGAATGGTGGCATCATCCCCTATTCACGCCGGTCGGCGCCTGGACGTTTGTTTCGCAACTGGCCTGGACTTCCTGGCAAGGCAGCATCCACTGGCACGACAACCTGCTGGCGCTGCCTGCTGTCGATGCGGTTTATGTGATGTTGACGTTGTGCTTCCTGATCTTTGCCCTGTTAGGCCTGTTGATGCGCTCACGGCCCGCGGCAGGTTTTCAGCGTCAAGTCTTGTGGTTCAGCTTTGGCTGTTTGGCGGCCGGCGCGGGCTTTCTTGCCTGGCTTTCCATCATTTATGATTTTGGGATCTGCATGGACCCTTCGCAGGAACATCCTTATTTCGCTGAAGGCCGCCTCATTGCAGGCGCGATAATTCCCGGTTTGTTGCTTTATCTATCTGGCTTGAACTATCTATTGCAGGACGCAAAAAAACATTGGATGAGGCCAGCGGCTTTGGGCCTGATTATTTTATTCATGCTCATTTCGGAAATCATTACGGACTGGACGGTCTTTTGCAGCCAATACAACTGGTATCATCTCTTCTGACGCTCTCCTGGGCGCACCGCCTGAACTTGTGATTTGCCTTCCACGTTGCTAGTTTGCGCGCGATGCAAAACGGTGAGAATACCGGTTCCGGATCGCCAGCCGCAATTCCTCCATTATGCGAGAGAAAAATCGTCCTGTTGCTCTGCGTCCTGGCTGCGATTCATGTCTTCGTTTTCTCCGCCGCCTTTCCCTTTTTTAATAACGTGGACGAAGCGATTCATTTCGATGTTATCCTGAAATATTCGCAGGGCCATTTCCCGCACGGCCGGGAACGAATTTCCGCCGATTCCGCGAGGTATTTGGCCCTGATGAATTCGCATGCCTATTTATGGCGGCCCGCTAATTTTCCGGCCGGCCGGCTTCCGCCTCCCGCCTGGACTCAACCGGCAGGAAAAGCGCAGCCGGACCTCGCGCTGCGCAGCGCCAATTGGCAGACCCAGGAGAATTATGAAATCTCTCAGCCTCCGCTTTACTACACGCTCGCAGGTATTTGGTGGAATGTCGGCCGGGTCATTGGTCTCCATGACGGACGCCTTGTCTATTGGCTTCGCTTTTTGAATATCATTATCGTCGCCACGCTGGTTTATCTGGCCCACCACGCCGCTAAAATGATTTTCCCGGAAAACTCTTTTGTTCGCCTGGGCGCGCCGGCGCTGTTGGCCTTCATGCCCCAGACGGCATTTTACTCGCTTAACGACGACATCGCTTCCGCCCTTGGTTTTACCGTTACCTTCATTTGCCTGATCAAATGGTTGTCTTCAGAAAAAGCATCCGGGCTTCTCGCGGCGGCCACCGGCATGGCATTCGCGGCAACCTATTTCGCCAAAGTCACCAATCTTCCTCTGCTGGTTATTGCTGTTGGCGTGGTGCTGGTTAAAACGGCGCATTCATTTCAATGTGGAAAGGGAAATGCCAGTCTGCCCGCTTTAATCGCGTTCCTTTTTTGCGCTGAACTCCCCATAATCCCCTCCATGATCTGGTGCAAGTTGCATTTTGGAGACCTGACCGGCACGATCATTAAAACCAGTTTTCTGGGTTTGACCATCAAGCCTTTCGGTCAATGGTGGCATCATCCCATCTTCACCCCGCAAGGTTTTTGGAGTTATTTGTCGGACCAATTAAGCTCCTTTTGGCAGGGAGAATTTTGGTGGCACGACCAGCCCATGGCCCTGCCGGGAAGCGTTATCATCTACACCCTCTTTTCGTTGGCATTGCTTGCGGCAGCCATTCCTGCGCTGCTTCCGCGCTTTTCGCCGGCCCCAACGCCACAGCGCCATTCACTCCAGCTTTGTGCGTGCTGCGTCGCGATCGGGCTCATCTTTTACGCGTTGCTGTCCATCATTTATGATTACCACAACTGTCCCTCTCCCTCGCGCGCACACCCTTACTTTGTCGCGGGCCGCCTGCGGATCGGCGCGCTGGTTCCGTTTCTGCTGCTGGTCGCTTGCGGCCTCGACCGTCTCTTAAACCGTTTGGGAAACTCAGCGAAATTCCTGGCGCTTACAACCATTATTGCCGTCATGCTCGTCTCAGAAATCGCCACCGACTGGCCGGCTTTCTCCAACGAATATAATTGGTTCCATTTACCGTGAATTCTCTCCCGCAGGCCGCCTCTCTCGTCGCCCATACCCTTTGTTTGGCGCGCAGTTTCAAAAAATGGACCGGGCGCGATTTGTTGACGGGAAATTTTTCGCCGACGGAGCTTGCAGAAAAACTTTTCAACGCGCCGTTCGTGGTCGTTTCTCACGGAACACAAGCCGACCCGATTCTAAATTACGGCAATCGAACGGCGCTCGCCCTTTGGGAAATGTCGTGGGACGATTTCACACGCACACCCTCCCGGCTGACCGCGGAAGCGCCGAACCGCGAAGAACGCGCCAAACTGTTGGAAGCCGTTACGCGCAATGGATTTAGCGATAATTATTCGGGCGTGCGCATTTCCAAAAGCGGACGGAGGTTTGAGATTTTTCGCGCAACGGTTTGGAACCTGGTTTCTGAAACCGGCGGGCGTTGCGGCCAGGCCGCGACATTTTCCGAGTGGAAATTTCTATAAAAGGGAGCAGATTGAACATATTGGCCATGGATTCGTCCAACAGTTATGCGACAAGGATTTTTAAAAATGGTCACGGTCATAGTACCGTTGGGTGTGGTTGTCGGGGCGGTATTTTATGTCACTCGCGGACAGTCCACCAATAATCCAGACGATTCAACCGTTGCCGCCCCTTATATGGAAACAAACGATTTCAAAAAGCCCAGTGAAGCGGAGTTAAAGAAAAAACTGACGCCGGAGCAATTCGCGGTGACGCAACAATCGGCCACCGAGCCGCCATTCCATAACCAGTATTGGGACTCTGACGCGGCGGGCATCTATGTGGACGTGGTCTCGGGCCGCCCGCTGTTCAGTTCACTGGACAAGTTTGACTCGGGGTGCGGCTGGCCGAGTTTTACCAAACCTATCTCCGCCTCAGATGTCGTCGAGCGCGAGGACAACACTTACGGCATGGAACGGACCGAGGTGCGCTCGAAAACAGCTGGTTCTCACCTGGGCCACGTTTTTGATGATGGCCCCGGCCCAACGCACCTGCGTTATTGCATTAACTCAGCCTCGTTGCGCTTCGTGTCGGTGGACAAAATGGAGGCGGAAGGTTACGGCAAATATCTTGGGCCATTCATCAAGGCGGGCCTTTACACGCCCAAAAGCGGTGCCACCCAAACCAACAGTCCGTGAGGCTTATTCGCTGGTCGTCAGCTTTTCCCACAGTTCCTGGTTCAAAAGGGCCTTTTGGAGGAAATTGTCATCAGCGGCAGGCGCGGCGACGCGTTCCGGTTGCAGCGGCAGGTGCAGGAGAAAGGTGGTTCCAAAACCCGGCAGGCTGCGCGCTTCCATTTTCCCGCCATGATGATGGATGATAAAATAGCAAGCCATCAGATGGATGCCGTATTCCGATGCCACGCGGCCCTGGGTGGCAAACGGATCAAATACCGCGCGCAGGGCATCCTCCGGCAGGCCGGGACCATTATCGACGATTTCTACGACGATTTCCTGTTTCCCGTCCTTTTCAACCAGTTCAGCCGCCAGCTTGACCGTCGTGCCAGCCGGTAACATGGCCAGTTCTTCCTTGAGCAACAATTCGAACAACCGCTGGAATTTTGGCTTGTCCACCCGCAATTTCGGCAATGAGTCGGGAATCCGGTTTTCAATCGCTATGCGCCGCGCCACAAATTGCTCTTCCAGCGATTTTAAAGCGCTGCCGACACTTTCATGCAAAAGCACTTCATCGGCGAATGGGGAGGTGGGATTTTCCGATGCGGCCCACAAGTCCTTGAGCAGGGCATTGATCTTCTCGATTTGCGATTGGACGTTCTGGTGATAATCCTTCCAGAAATCGGGATTGCGCAGGCTGTTCAGGTCGGTCTTTTCCTCGTTCATTTTGACCGGCGCCAGATCGAGGAAGGTTTTGACCGCTACCAGGGAATTGCGGATATGATGGCTCAGACCGGCGGCGAGCAGGCCAAGACTCACGATGCGGTCAGCGATCAGCATGTTGCGAAGGACGGACATTTTTTCCTGCAACAATCTGTCACGCTCCGTCTGCACCATGAAAAATTCCAGGCCGTGTTTAAGCGTTTCCTCCAATTGGGGCGGGTCCCAGGGCTTGGAGACATATTTGTAGATGGCGCCGCTGTTCACGGCGGCAATCGCCGCTTCCATGTCGGCATACGCGGTCGCGAGCACGCGAATGATGCGCGGGCGCAGCTTGCGCGCGCGTTCCAAAAGCCAGACGCCCTTTTCGCCCGGCATCCGCTGGTCAGTCATGAGCAGGCCGATTTCATCTTTGTGAGTTTCAAGCAATTGAAACCCATCCTGCGCATTATCCGCAGTCAAAATCCTGAAATCATCACCAAAGGCGCGGGCAAAAGCCGTGAGCGACATTTGCTCGTCGTCCACATACAGCACCGCGTATTTTTTGTAATCGTAATCGTTCTGCATTTTTTCCTATGGTCGTGCGCCGGCCGCTATTCCGGTGGCGGGGGCCGGGACCGGAGGGACGCCTGCAACCGCTTCGGTCTTGCGCGGGCGCTTCTCCGGAAAATCCAAAATAAACTCACAAAAACGGCCGGGTTCGGTCTTGACGTTAATGTGACCGCCGTAGCCACGCACGATGCGGTGGCAGATGCTCAATCCCATGCCCATGCCTTCGCCCACATCTTTGGTCGTAAAGAACGGGTCGAAAATTTTCGCCAGGTTCTTTTGTTCGATCCCCGTGCCGTTGTCGCGGACAATGATGAAGCTTTTTCCATCCTCAACGCGTCCTTCAATCCAAATCGTCGGCTCTTCCGGGGTTTCGAATTTTTTATATCGTAACGCGTCGAGAGAATTCTGCACGAGATTCACCAAAATGTGAACCAATTTGTTTCGGTTGGCCTGCACGATTTGGCCCGGGACGATTTTATTCTCGATCTTCACTTTGTCTTTCCATTCTGTGGTCAGGAAGCGGAGCGACGCATTCATCGTTTCGGCCACGTCCACAGACTCCGGCAAATCCGATTCAGGGTGGGTAAACACGCGCAAATCCGAGACGATGGTCTGGACGCGCTTGAGGCCTTTTTCGACATCCGAGAGCACCTCTTCATATTCCGGCTGTTGTTCCGGGGCCACATGTTTGCCTTTTTTGCGCAGCATAAACAGGCCGGTGGTGGCAAAATTCAGCGGATTGTTAATCTCATGAATGATGCCCGCGCTCATGCGTCCCAGCGACGCGAGCTTTTCCGATTGCAGTAATTGTATTTCATTTTCCTTAAGTTGTTGGAGGCTGGCCGCGAGCGCCTTGCTGCTTTTATCCAGTTCGCAACGGGAAATAAATTCCCTGACCCTCACGCGGCTGTGGAAATAAGTGCCCGCGATGATGGCGATGCTCGAAGATACAAGGAAAAAGCAATTGCTGATGAAATGGCGTGGGTCGAATTTATAGGCCGAAAAGACACAGGCAGCGACATAAAGCGACAAAACCAACGCAACGCAGACAACGCTTTGCCAGAACGTCCAATCCAGCACCACCGCCAACACCATCAGCACCAGAATCAGCCCCGCGTAATAAGGCGAAGTGGCGCCTTCCGTCTCATAAATCATCCAGGCGATGGTGGCCGAGGGAAGAAACAACAGCACCACGCCCTGCAAGTGATAATGTTGGCGCCCGAATTTGGTGCCCAGCACGAAGTAGAGGACGGCCATCAAAGCTGAACAAAGCAGCCGGGCGATAAAAAATTCGCCTGTCTGTGGTGGATAGACGGCATGATCCAGCAGCGTAAAAAGAGGCACCATGACGATGCCAAAGAAACAGCCCAGCTTCGTTTTGCGAATGGTCGTCTCCCGGTCGTATTCCTGCCAGGCGGCCGAAAATTCTGGTGGGACAAATGGCATATCAATCTGGTTTGCGGACGTGGAGGAACAGGTTAACCGAGGTCGGCTCGGCGATCACGCGCGTTGTTTCCCGGCAATGATGCGGGGCGAGGGATAGAAACTCGCCGCTATCGCGGTAAATCAACTGCCAGTCCAGAATGAATTCGATGAAATTCCGGAATGGTTTTGAATCATTCATGTTGGCGATGAGCATGAGACCGCCAGGCAAAAGCGAATCATACCAGAGGTCCATCAGCGCCCGGCAGGTCTCCGGCGGAAGGTAATCGAAAAGCCCCGCGCAATAGACCAGATCGAACTTCTCCCGCGCGCCATCGTTTTGCCGCGAGCGTTTCAGGAGTTCATACACCGAAACCTGCTGCGTCCGCACGCGGGTGCGGCGCGAGCATTGGCGTTTGACCTCGGCGATTTTTGCGCCGGCGTACGACAAAGTCTCCTCGTTGAAATCCACCAGTGTAAAATCCGCCGCATCGCTCAGGTGAGTTTCTTTCAAAAAGTCCTGGACCTCTTTGGCCGCGCCGCAGCCGATGTTCATGATGCGCACAGTTTTCTCGGAACGTGTTACCCGGGCCGTTTCGGTGATAATGTTCTCACGCAGGTGAGTGATCCGATTGCGCACGGACCTGGCCGGCCATTGGCTGACCAGCAAAAAATGGATCAATTTTTCAAAAAGCGAACCGCCTTCGGGCTGGTTGCGGTAGATCATATTCATCATCTCATAATCGCCGGCATAGCCGTTCGGCTTATGGTATGTGCGATAGCCGAAGGGCGAACTTAAAAAAAGTTTCTGCCAGTGTTTGCGGACAAAATCCTGGTGGGCCATGCGCGCATCCGGCGGCAGCGCGTAGACCATGTCTTCAAAGCGCTCATGCTGGCGGTTAAAAGCATCAATGACCTGCGGTGCGATGACGTCCATGATGGCCCGTTCCTGCTCCCAACGGTTGCCCTGCGCTTTTAGTCCGAATTCCAGCCCCTCCAGCCACTGCCGCACGCTGGTCAGGTAGGCCAGCACGTCGGTTATGAGGACTTTGAACTCGGCGGAAATCCGGTAGCTATTTTGCCAGTTCCGAAAAAATTCATGATACGCCTCCTGCAAGTTCGAAGTTGATTCCGGGAAAGGCAGGAAAAACGCCGTTTCGGCACCGAGGCTGTCCAATTTCGCTTCGCAAAAAAAAGAAGCATCGGTGTGAATCATGTTGCTCACCACGGCGCGCCCAAGATAAACGACACGGTTGCCGGCTGTGATCTTGAAATTATTGAGCACTTCGGATGTTCGCAGCGCCGTCGGCAGATGCCCGGCGTCAAAGGTTGCCGCGTAAGGCGTCAATTTGCCGAGGCTGGCGCGCAATTCCACACCCTCCCTCTGGAAGGAAACTTCGTTTTCCGGGAGGCTTTGGACCGGGGTGACTGCCCGTGTTTTAGCCGCTTTTTTCCCGGAAAGGCGAATCGGATTGCTGTTACCTTTGAGGACGATGCTCATTTCACATCAGAATGTATCATTTTCCGGGCCAAAATAACGGGATTATTTTGACCTGTAAATGCGGCTTTTGCGCGAGCGGCGGAAAACAGTGGTTTTATATGGATGAACCGATCTTCCTGAGCGTAGCCGAAAGCGTGGCGTTGAATTCGGGCGGCTTCTCCAGCATCAAAAAATGTCCGACCCCATTCATTAAAACATAATCCGATTTGGGGTTGAGCGAGCGGACATAACTTTCAAATCCATTGGCCCACCACAAACTTGGGGCATTGATGGCGGCAACCGGGGCGTTGACTTTATCCAAAACCCAGTCGGCCTGGTCCGGCCCGAACATTCCCAGCATCGCACCCAGCATGACATGCTGCGGCGTGTTAAGCATCTGGGCCATCAACAGGTCGCGCAACGCTTCCGTGCCGGGGACGGGGAAAAAGGTATGGATGAGCCCTATTGCATGCTCCTTGTATTTTGGCGTGCCAAAGGGAGCCACCAGCGCCATGGCCTGTTCGGGTGTGCCATGCGGGCGGCGCAGCAAACCATCCACGGAAATCACCGCGGAAATTTTTTCCGGCGCTTTGCGGAAAAGGCGGCAAACGACCGCCGCGCCCATGCTGTGGGCGATGAAGGTGGCTTTCTCCACTTTGGCCTCGCACAACACGGCGAGCACAGCCTCGGCAAAGAAATCAAGAGTGTAGGCCGTTTGCGGCTTGTCACTTTGTCCGTGGCCGGGAAGATCAATGAGAATGAGCCGGGCTTTTTCCGCCAGCAAGGAAATCTGCTGGCACCAGAGCCCCAGGTTGCCCGCCCAGCCATGAATCAAAACGATATCAGATTTTCCCTGGCCGATGGTGACGTAATGAACTTTATTGGAGCCAAATGAGGCGAAGTGTGATTCACCCGGCATGACCCCGGAGCTGCCATTCGATGCTGAAGATGAGTTTTCGGTATCCATCGAATTCAATCGGGTGACTGTAGCAGAGCCAACCACGGGTGCAAATAGTTAGTTTGTGAATTTTTTGACGACCTGAACTTTTCCATCATAATCGTTAAAAATGTATTCCTAACGTCAAAATCAGCGCATTGCTGGTGAAACCGTATTTGCCGTTCGCAGATTGGCCGGTAAATTGTCCAGGCTCGGACGATGGAGTGCTGCCGGCGACATTGTGGTTCGGGCCGTAGCCAAATTGGTAGGCAAGGTCAAAATTAAAATTTCCGCTTTTAAATCCTGCGCCGACGGAAAACAAATCACGGTTGAGGTCCGCGGCCAATGGGGTGTAATTATTATTGGGGACAGAATTTTGATTGAAGGCGTACCCTGCGCTGACATGCCAATCGCTGCCCAAATACCGTGTCACGCCAACTTCATAAATCCAGCTATCCTGCCAATTCAAGTTCACGGCAATATTCTGGTTGATACCAAACGGTGCGGTTCCTCCCTGATTAATCGCCGTTTGGCCGAAGCTGCTCCAGGCAGTGTAGTTGGCGTCAAACTCAAGGTTCCATTTTGGTGTTGGCCGATAAGAGGCACCCACGACGGCGGTCAGTGGAAAAGTCAGGTCCATTGCGGCAGGCAGGGTTGTGTATGGTATTCGTGCTGAAAACTCTTCGAATTGTGATTGCCCACTCAGATTGGCTTCTGCCGAACTGCGAAAGGTTGCTCCAAAGGAGATTTGATCAATCGGCTTCCAAAGCGCGCCAAGATTATAACCCACACTCCAGTTATCACCTTTAAATTGATAAAAGTTCGGGAACGGGGAGGTACTAAGTCCTTGCTCAAAATACATCTTCACGTAGTTGACCATCACACCACCGCCAACGGAAAGGCCGGGTGCGAGCTTCAGCGATACTGCCGGGTTAATAGTTAAATAAGTTAATTTGCCCTGGGTTGCGACCGTGCTGAAACCTGTGTCCTGCGGCCAATCGATGTTTCCGCCAAAGGGCGCGTAAACCCCTAAACCCAGGCTCAACATTGAATTTGTAAAAGTATGAGTGTAAAAAAGTTGCGGAATGGCGGCCAAATCAAACGAACTATGGTAGGTATTGCCGCCGTTTGGCGAATTGTAGCTGGGATTGTAGTAAATCCCATAAAATCCCCCTCGTAGATTGTTGCCATCAAGCTGGGAAATGCCCGCAGGGTTGTAGTAAATGGCTGATGGGTTGTCGGCGGTGGCAACAAATGCCTCTCCCCGCCCCGTGGCAAAGGCATCCTGGTCGGGAAGGCTAAAGCCATTCCCTATGAGCTTGGAGGCCCAACCTCCCATAAGGCATATCACCAGCAGAATTTTGCGTAAGTTGCTCATTATTAATAATATCTGGTGATATTCGGCGTTGGGTAAAGCCACTTCTGTGCCGACAATCTTCCTTATCATTAATCGGCTTATTGGCAAATTTCTTAACAGGAAATAAGGCTTTTTCACTATTTACATTTTCAGGTTTTGATTTATATTCTTTTTCCATGAAACAATTATCTCGGATTGTTACTCTTATATTACTATTGGGACTTTTTGTCTCACCGGCACAAGCTTTTACATCGCTCCGTATCTTCGGAGACGGCATTTCCACCACGACTAACAATGTAATCGTTACAGATTACCCGCAAACATATGGCACAAACTATTACGGCCTCCGTGAATGCAACGGCCGAGTTTGGGTCGAAGTACTGGCTCAGCGATTGGGTCTAGGTGCCAACTCCATCACCAACGTAAACTGGTCAAACGCCAGCAATAATTGGTCTTACTACGGTCAATATAGCTTTAACCTGATGACCAACATCAATCATTTTGCCAAGCCGGCGGATGCGGGAACTGCGTTGTTTGTCCTGTGGGTCAATAATGCTGATTTTGTCAACGACATGGCGAATGTTTACAATTCCAGTGGTTCCCAAAACTCCACTAATTGGAACAATGCCATCAACCAATCGCTGACCAACCACTGGAACATTATTACCAATCTTTACTATTCCAAGGGTTGCCGGACGCTGATTGCGCCCAACGCTGTGGACATCACCGAAATCCCGGCATACGATGGCTTGGTTATCAACAACCCGGCCACCAGGAATTTTATCCGCCAGCAAGTCATTAATTTCAACACGAGATATGCCGCCCTGTTAAACCAGGCGAGGGCTTTGGGGCTTACCATTTATGAGCCGGATTTCTTCACGTTGCTTGACAATGTCCTGACCAATGCCTCCGCTTATGGCCTGACCAATGCTCTCAACAGTCAGGGCGTTAGCAGCGACGCCCTTGATATTCTGTATCCCAATCTTAGTATGAATGGTGCAGGGGCCAACTATATCTTTTGGGATGCGACCGATCCCAGCGCAAAGCTCCATGAGATTATGGCTGATGAGGCCTTGCAGATCATTGCGCCGGCTCAAATCAGCGGGATCGCGGTGATCGGCAATATCACGCAACCCACGGTCAATCAATTGACGATTGCCAATATGCCGGTCGGCTTGAATGGTTTTGTGGATGGCAGCACGAATGTGGGCACGTCCTGGGCACCGGTAGCCAATATCACTGGCACCAGCACCACCCAGGTTATTTCATTTACTGCGCCGCCGTTACCTATCTTTGTGATGTCCGGCAGTTCTAGTTTACCGTTCAGCGGTAGCGGCAGCGGTAGCGGCAGCGGCAGCCAGAATAACAACAACACCGTCGCTTCCACGAACTCTGTTCCGGGTGAGGTGGAAACGTATCATTTGCGGTTTCCTCTGGCATGGAATTGGCCGTAATTCCTGCAAGGTTTTTAATTCTGCGCGTTTGCAGCACCGGATGTGGTTTATACGGCGGGCGCGGCAACGGGAATTGTCTTAGGCAATTGCTCGCCGGCCCAGCGCAGCATTCGTTCAGTGGTTTCCCAGCCGATGCAGGAATCGGTGACGCTTACACCGTAACGCAGTTCCTTTAAGTTTTTCGGTATCGGCTGGTTGCCTTCAAAGAGGCTGCTTTCCACCATCAAGCCAATGAGCGAGCGCGTTCCGTCAACCCGTTGCCGGATGACGCTGTGCCACACGTCTTCCTGCCGGGCGAATTTCTTTTCCGAATTGGCGTGACTGCAATCCACCATCAGCACGGGCGTCAAATTTTCCGAAATCAATTTTTCTTCGGCGGCCCGGATGCTCTCCGCATCGTAGTTGGTCTTGGACCGGCCGCCGCGCAGCACGATATGGGCATGGGGATTTCCGGTCGTGCGCACGATGCTCGTGATGCCGTCCTCATTGATGCCCAGGAAACTGTGCGGATGGCGCGTCGCTCCCATGGCATCAATGGCGATTTGCAGGCTGCCGTCGGTGCTGTTTTTCAGACCCACGGGCATCGAGAGCCCGCTGGCCATCTCGCGGTGCGTCTGGGATTCCGTGGTGCGCGCGCCGATGGCCGCCCAGGAAACGAGTTCTGCGATATATTGCGGTACGATGGGGTCCAGAAATTCAGTAGCGGCGGGCAGGCCCATGCCCACGATTTCCAGCAGGATTTCGCGCGCAATCTTGAGGCCGGCCTCGATGTCCTGCGAGCCATCCAAATGAGGGTCATTGATCAGCCCTTTCCAGCCGATGGTGGTCCGCGGCTTCTCGAAATAGACCCGCATGACGATTTCCATGCTGCCGGCAAATTCCTTCCGCAAGGCGTTCAGGCGTTCCGCGTATTCCAGCGCGGATTTCTTTTCGTGGATGGAACAGGGTCCGATGACCACGAGCAGGCGCGAGTCTTCCTGCCGCAAGATGCGGATGATGCGCTCGCGGCTGCGGGCGACGGTCGCCGATACGTTGTCATTCGACGGCAACTGCGTTTTCAATTCCCGCGGCGAGAGCAGCCGGACGATCTCTTTGACATGTAAATCCTGAGTGCGAAACATTGGAATCATATTAGCATAACTTTGACTTGATAAAAGACCAAAAACGGCCTGAAAAGCCATATTCCAGAGAGGCCGAACCACGCAGGGAACCAGTTCGCGAAAAGAAATAAACAATCTTTTTTTTCCGCCAAACTGCTTGACTGAGCTTGACTGAGCTTGACCAGTGCTTGACTGAGCTTGACCGTCCAAATAAGGCTGCGGATGAAACGTCGGCCCTGGGGGAGGGGTGGTTGGCATAGGGCGGCGGTGTATAAGGTTTCAGTGAGTCACACATAAAAAATTATTTTTTTAAAAATGGCTACATTTACCTACATTTAGCTACATCTACCTACTTCTCTGACAGGACGAGCGTTCCCGCCAATCTTTGAGGCGAATGAGTTTGGTTTATCATGATTTTGGGTGGTTTGGTTGTATATCTTTTTGATTGATAGTAGTTTGCATAGAAAATTGGTCATGCTCCGTTAGATTGTGGC
>Ga0206868_10183_pt1 | contig 17526 bp, 17 predicted proteins | sample Alteio_BWOrgCont_38_FD_152901 | JGI IMG/M metagenome (GOLD analysis project Ga0206868, IMG submission 152901) | Enriched cells from forest soil in Barre Woods Harvard Forest LTER site, Petersham, Massachusetts, United States -... | ecosystem: Environmental > Terrestrial > Soil > Temperate forest >... | reverse complement strand
ATGCAACGTTTAAAATATCTGTTTATATATGTATTGGCATTTCAAGCATATGCTTATGGATCATATTATGATTATGAGCGGCGAGAACGGTATACAACCGGCATCTCCTTATCTCCACATGATCCAAGGTGTGTAGAAGCATTAAGGCAGATAAGAATAGCCAATGCCCAGACAAGAAGAGAGGAACAAGAACAGCAGCGTCGTGAAAAATTGTGGCGCCAGCAGAATCAGCAGTATCTTGGATTACCACAAGAACCAGAAACTCCTAAGCGGCTATCAAAAAAAGAATATGAAGCTGAAAAAGCACGAAAACATGCAGAATGGCTGCAACGAAAAGAAGAGAGGGCGAGAAAACAAGCAGAATGGCAAGAACGCCAAGAAGAAAAATCTAAAAAGCAACAAGATTTTGCAAAAAGAGATGCCACGCGACAACAGGAAATTGAACGTTTATGGCCCATCTATTTGCAGCAGGTGCCACAGGAAGACAAAAGGGACACAGAACAATACCAACGAGAAGAGTTCAAGCAAGCATTCACACAATACCGCAGAATACAATACCAAAAATCAACCGGTCAAACTTGCAATAAAGACATGACAGACTCCGATCATAATGATTATCAACATTTTTATGATTTCTTTGCAATGCAAAAAAGAAACACGTCTCAACAATATCAACAAACTGCCAATTCCTCATCGAGCAGCACTGCAACACAACCTCAAGTGCCGAATATAAAAGACCGCGAAGCATTTCCTGTTTTACTACCCAAAGCTGATATTTGTTCTAACAAACAAAACCAATTAGCTTTAAAAAAATTTAACACAAATTTTGCACAAGAACACGAGGCTAACTACCAACACTTTCTTCGTCATGGTGCTCCTATCAATTACGAAAATCTTGATATTTAGTCAAGTTACATAATACATTCTATACGCACACAAAACTTTAAGGGATCTTTATGATCCCTTTTTTATTTTTAATAAGATCATCTCTGGATTAAAAATAGCAAAACGTTATAATTATAAATACTAATCGCCAAAAATAAAATTATGAAAAGGATACACATGAAACAGATTATGAAATATGTTTCTCTATGCTTACTATGCACTACCATGCAAAGTTACAGTTCGGACTGGAAAGGAAGTAACCCTCAAAATATTGCGCGGTACGCTGCTCAGCAATACAATAAACAACGAACAAACAATAAAACACAAGACAGATTTGCCAGAGTAGTAGCGAGTTCTCAATGTCCCTCTTCCGACCAACAACAGGAGAGCAATCCTAATGTATATACATCACAACCAAAAAACTTATTCATTCCTGCTAGCCGTACGCCCCCCCCAATTTTAGTCAGTGATGCTAGAGGCAAATATCTACCTCCGCACAAAAGGGGAAATAATGAGCAAAGGGATTAGCACAAAATCACAATCGTAAGGTCTACGAAGTATCTTTAACCTTAGGTGCTTATGGCCTAAAAGCCGCTCAATTGATTTCTCAATAAAAATCTATAAAAATAGGGCTGTTCAGCAAAAAAAAGCATTGTGGCAGCCCTATTTTTCTTTTATTTACCCCTATTTCAGCCCGTTTTTTCGCCACATTTTGCCCAGAATCCAACCTGGACTCCAGGTTCAAACCTAAATTCTCATTTTTTCTTCTACTTTTATTGACAAATAGAAAACCATCTATAGAATTGTAGGTGTAGAGAGAAAATAGATCTAAACCAGACAAGGGGAGAAAAATATGAAAAATACCTTAAAATTAACCTTATTATCAGTTCTTTTTATGGCAGCAAATATCCAAGCTATGGACCCAAAAATATTCCGAGGCAACATTATCGACGCTCAAACAATTAAAGAGTTGGCGCCAGAAGCTCCTGAAAACGTGAAACAACAAGCAACTACTTGGCTACAAGATAACCCCGATTTTGCAAAAACCGTTCTTGGTTATCAACGGTTGGTCGACTTAACTGAAGAAGAAAAAGCACAGGGATTGCTAAGCATCACACGCAAAACCTATGATGCAACTCAAGCATTAGTACTAGAAAAAACAGGCACTAAAAATATGAGCAAATGGAACTGCCTTTTTAGGTTGCCAACCAATCGCAAGTGGGTCGTAAGAGCCGCAGGCGCTGTGCACATTAGACAAAATGTTAACAGAGGAGCAGCTCATATTAAGGCACGATTAGCAGGAGAATTAGATAAAGAATTAAACCCATCGTTATATTATGATTATAATGCGCCTTTAACTCATGAAGATTATGATCGCTTGGCACAAAATCTTGAAGACTCTCAATGTGATTCCGAAATGGTGGATGGGCAAGCAGTTGTAAGAAAAGATGCGCCAAAAACATTTCAAACAATTAGCAGAATGGCATACCACTTACGATTACAAGAAGTTATCGAACAGGAAGATCTTCCTTTAGTTCTACCTGCCACGCATTTTATTCATGTTCCAGGAAGACCAAAAGACATGTCAGATCGGAATTACATAATTCTTGAAAAATACATGAAGGGCCTACAAGATGTGTCTCTCATCACACCAGAAGAAGATGCAACAATTAGGCGTGCAATAGAATATTCAGGATTATTTACACTTAATACTAGAAGCCTTAAACGAACAAAATCTGGCAAGCTCGCAATTCTTGATTTTGAACAACCTAACAACTCAAATCCATTAGCGTTCTTGCATAAAACTACAGGTACTTATAATCCTTACAAAGGTAACTATGAAGCTGGACTAAAGGATTATGATAAACATTTTAAGGATGCGATCAAAGCAGGAAAAGAAGAACAAAAAAACGCTGAGAACGCACGCAAGAAATCTCAGCGTAAGTTAGATGAACAAAAAAGAAAATCAGATGAAGCTGCTGCTCAAAAATAACAAAAATAACTACTCTCCTAAAGAAAGCCCATGACAGATATGACTATCTGCTGTGGGCTTTTTATCTTTCTCTTGGCTTACCTCCATACTCCCCTGTATACTTCAAAACAATATTAAACTTTTAGGGGAGTTTATATGGTAAAAAAGGAAACCTGCGTGGGGATCATTTCTTTAGTCGTTATTGTGTGCTGTTTTTGCATGACATGGCATATGAAACCAGCTACCAAGCCACCACTTGGCATCATTATTTTGCACAAAGATCAAAATTAAATCTAAAACCTTTGACCCTGAAGCTGTTCCTCAGGTATCTTGCTTAAAAACAAGTAGAGCTAAAAAAATAAAGGGATAGATAATGAAATATGGTATTTTGTTTTCGTTGGGATTATTAGTAGTTGGCAGTACAGTGTTAGCATCAACAAAAGGACGTCTCTCGTTAAGTTCCGCAAAACCAATAAGCACAAAGCCCGTATCATCAATAGTTCCAATTAACTCGATAAAAGATGCAAAACTTACTAACGCTGATAAAAACAGTTTAGTTGTTTTTGATATAGTAGATACGCTCATACTTTCCGATCCATCTGATTATAACCCGAGACTAAAACCGGCAGCCAACCCAGAATTTCAAAAGGTTAAAGAAGATTTAGAGGATATAGCTCTGAGCAAATTTATGCTCAATTTAAAAAGAACTCTCGTGGAAAAAAAATTCCAAGAGATCATCAAAATACTACAATATTTTTCGATCAAAACGATTGCTCTTTCAAGCTACTTAGTCGGATCGTATGGGGCAATAAACAACCTGCAAGAATGGCGCTATAATCAACTTAACAAGTTGGACATCAATCTAAGCGGTTCATTTAATATACAAACTTTAGTATTGAACAATTTTGCTACATATCGCGGCACAAAACCAACGTATTATAAGGGTATTTTATTTACCAATAACTACTCAAAAGGTGAAGTTCTGAGTGAATTTTTAGTACAGATGAAGCTCAAGCCATCAATTGTCATATGCATTGATGATAATCTCGATTATCTTGAATCACTAAAAGCTGCAATGGCTAAAAAAGAAATACCATTCCAAGGATATCATTACCTACATGCACAGAAAAAAGTATCAGCTTAGCTTTCATGTGGCACTTGCGTAAAGCACCATGCAGTAAAGCAACCTGCCCCAAAGCACATAAAATATGGCATGACTCTTGAACAACAGCTTTTTTGTGGTTTTTCTTGTTGTTCTGTCATGTGCTGTTGCAATGTTTGCATCGTATTTGCTATTTGGGCAAGAGACGATCTAAATATCTGATTATCTTCAACGATCAAATCATAATCTTCTTGAAGTTTTGTAATATCAGTACGGTGACGATTTAATCTTCGTTCATGAGTTTGAACAGAATCATTCACTGATTTTTTTTGATTTTGTGGCTCTGACACAGCAGAATGATTTTTTGGTTGCGTAGCAATAGATTCAGCCCATCCTTGCACTGTTTGTAATACAGTGGGATTTTTTGGGAGACTACTAGCACCTAGCCAAGACATAGATAATAAAACACACAACATAAAGATATAATTGATCATCGCGTAAATCCTTCGTGTTACAAAAAAGATAATTTATACAAATTTTAACGCATTAAAAAATTATTTGCATGCATCAAAATATCTTTTGCATTTTGATAGGTTAATTTTTGCACCGCTTGCTCGAAAGGAAGCCACATATAATCTCTATGCTCTCGAGATAAAATAACTCTATTCATAACAACGATTTCACCGACAAAAAAATAAACCGTTTTTTCAATCATATTGCCTTTAAAATCTTTAAAATTATAGATCAAAGAATCTTCAAAACCTTCTTTTATATGCACTTGGCGCAAATTGGTTTCTTCTGCAAGCTCTCGTATAGCTGCTTGAATTTTAGTTTCTCCTGGCTCTAGTTTTCCCTTTGGAAAATCCCAATGACCAGCGATGTACTGCAATATGAGATATTGGATTTCATGATCAGCTTTATGGTACAAAACGATTCCAGCAGAAACTTGCTTTATCATATTTTCCCCTAATCTAAAAAGTAAAGCTTTATCCTAAAGAATCTTCTTGTATAAAAAATTGCCAACAAGAGCATGCCACACAAAGGGCCAACCCATAACCAAAAGCCTAAACTATAGAGCATAAAATGAGCAATGCTTTGTGGTAACATCTCGATAAATTTAGTAGATACCGCATACAAACCATAAAAAATTGAAAACAGTAAACTCAATTGCACCAAGTACATACCCATGAATTTTAAATAATTGCGTACATAAAAACGGAAACTATAACGTGTGTACAAAAACACAAGAAAGAGTAACGATTGCACCATGCCAATCGATATGGTATACGCAGTGGCTATGCCAACCGATTGATACGCTCCCATTAAACAATAAATTAAACCCACATTAAGCAAGGCCACCAAAAGAGCAATAATCGTGGGAATAAATGTTACATGCAGAGCAAAATACATGTTGAGCAGAATTTTATTCAACGATAAAAACACAAGACCTATGGAAAATGCGATGAAAATCATTTTTGCCTCGTACACATGGGCCAAAGTAAATTTTTCTGACAAAAATAGTGTATGGAATATTTTTTCCGCAAAGAAAACCATTAATAGGGTCATGGGAAATGTTACCCAGGCAACAAGCTTGGTAGTTTCCAATAAATAAAAACTAAGTCTCTTTGGTGCATAGGTTACAATGCGAGAAAAATGGGGCAACAAAATGGTGGAGAACGCAACGGCAAAAACTCCTAACGGAATTGCCATAAACCGAGAAGCATAATGAATTAAGGTGATCGATCCTGCGGGCAAATAAGAAGCAAAGCGCTTATCAACAATGGTTAAACTAAATTCCATTACCCCAGTGCTCACCAAGCAAGGCAAAAACTTAACCAAAATGGGCAAAAAATTTCGCCATGCTTGGCGATTAATAGCGCCAAAATGAAATTTTAAATCAAAATAAGTGACTAGATGAACCAGAAATTGTAGTATGCCACCACAAATAATAAAGGAGCACAGATACGCAACTGGCAAAGAAAAAAATATACACACAAGCAAGCCGATAATAAATACAATGTTAAGCAGTACAGGAGCAAAGGCAGGAACAAAAAAATGTCCTACTGATTGCAATGCACCGGCAAGCAAAGCACTACTTGAAACACATAAAATAAATGGCATTAAAATGCGCAGCATTGGCACGGCAAGTGCAATGCGCTCTGGACCCCATCCCGGCACCATGAGATTTAAAACAAATTCAGCCTTGCAAATCACCAAGCAACAAAAAATAAAAAGAAAGCCCTGAAATACTAAAAAGCCGAGTGAAATTAAGCTGTTAGCTTGCTGCTTGTCTTGACGCCCAACGCTTACCAATTGAGGAATAAATACTGCTGAAAGAGCGCCTTCGGCAAAAAGTTTGCGCAGCAAATTAGGAATGGTAAAAGCAGTAAAAAAAGCATCGGGTATTGCGCCCACACCCAAATACCGGCCGATTAATATTTCGCGTAGTATGCCAAAGAATCTACTCAATAATGTTGAACTACCAACTTGCACTGTTTTTTGTAGTATGGATTTTTTGTGTAATACTGAACTCATACAATGCCCTTTAATACAAAAATGGCCTAATGAAAGTTAACTTAAAAGATTATGTTTTATTCAGTATAAGACAAAGATTTTAGAAGACTATTTTTTTATGCAAAGCTGTAAATCTAAAAATGGAATTTTGATTTTATCTTTTTGTTGGCATACAAAACTTTAAATCAAATCCCATGGCATGTATAACATTAGTTAATGTAGTAAGCTTTGGGTTTCCTTTTGGCGATAGTGTTTTATATAGACTCTCTCTTCCTAGCCCTGATTTTTTAGACAATTTAGCAATACCACCCTGTGCTTGGGCAATGTTATTAAGAGCCAATAGTAAAAGTTTTTGTGATTCTTCTTCATCGCAATCATGGCATTCTTCTAATATTGAATTGAGATACGCCAATGCTTCTTTGGGATCTTTTAAAGACTCAATAAGCATGTCTTGATAATTTTTACTTCTTGCCATTTGATTTTCCCCTCATTACGAAATCATTAAAATAATCTTTTGCCTTATCAATATCTTTTTGTTGTCTTCGCTTAGAATTAGCACATAAAACAAGAATGACATTCTTACCAATGGTGCCAAAGTAAATCCTATACGCGGGACCGAAATCTATTTTGAGCTCATGAATCCCATCCCCAACCGGATCACACTTACCCAAGTTTCCAAGCCTTACTCTATCCAATCTGGCTCGTATTTTGGACCGCGCCTGCAGATCTTTTAATTCATTAAGCCATTCATCAAATGGAAATCTGCCATCCTTGGTTTCATACACTTTTACTACATACTCCACTGTCCCCTCATAATTTTTAAAGCTTTTTATCTTTTTCAATCTTAATTGTATCCAATGCGATACAAAATCACAAGAAACTCTCAAAAGGATACAACTTTAGGCCTTTTTTACCCAGACCGACTGCCTGAAAACCTCTCCCCCAACTGAGCAAGCACTTACTTGACAATTTGCACATACACTTTAAATTTTATAGTAATATTAACTATTTTATGGATATTTTATTAATTAATAACAAGCCCAAGGAAGTTGTATGTTTTTAACTAAACAAGCGAAATTATTCGCATTAAGTTTAATAGTTGTTTCATTGGTTCCTGCATTAACTACATGTTCGCAAATGCCTGCATTAACTCAAGCACAAAGAGATCAAATCGTAGACCAAGAAATAATGAATCAAAACATCGCAGATATGAAGTTTGATAAAAACAATCCTGAATTTCATATGGCACAACCTCTTTCTGTCAAAAAAACAATTGGCATGTATTCTATGCTTGGATCTATGATTGGCTTTTGTTGTGCATTACCACTCTCGATCCCCCTTTATTCTTCCTCTTCCCAATCGAAAACTGATGCAGTCAAGTTTCTAGCAGGATCAACTGCCGTCTTGGGAACAATCGGTGCTGCTTGGGGTCTTGCTGAAGCATTTGCAGAACGTAAGAAAAGGAAACTTTATAAACAAGCAAATGGATTAAATGTTCATGGTGCAGCTGCTTCCAATAATAGCGATGCCCTTAATGCTCACAAGGAGTACAACCCTGCATCGTTATACCGTCAACATCAAACAAATGTACAAACAAGCTATTCTTCTTGTGGCAATACTGAGACTACAACTACAACATGGACAGAAACCAAAAGAACACCTTTACATTATGCTGTAGCAAACAAGGCTGAAGACACAGCTGAGATAATTATTAATTCAGTTCCGGCTAAAACTCTTACATTTCAAGACATCAGCAAAAGATCTGCAGTTGATTATGCCCGATATTTAGGTTTAAGAAGTATCGCACAAAAAATAGAGCAAAAAGTTGCTCAAGCTAACTAACCTTATTTTTTAAGTTTTAAACATTGAGGCTGATATTCGAAAAAAGAATGTCAGCCTCAATGTTTAAAACATGTTTATTTGCTAGCAAGATAATTGATTAAAGCAGTAAGCCCCGCACATCCGACTCCAGAGCACACACCGCCAATCCAACCATATTTTTTATTTTGTGCAGCTCTTTGCTCATGAGCTTGGGCAGTAGCAGTTATTTGCTGATTCTGTACACCAAGCTTAGACAGGCCGTTACTCAATGCAGTAAGAGCAATTCCTTCTGCAGTATCTTCAACCTCTTCAGATAAACTATCATCTTTATCACTTTGTGTTTTTGCTTCTACCGGAGAAGATGGCGAAGGCTTTTGTCCTGCAGCTGGTTTTTTTCCATGTTTTTTTCTACGACCACGTGTTACTTCCATTGATTGTTGAATTTTTTTGGCTTTGCTAGGATCGGCCTTTAACGCATCAGCCAATACTTGATGTGCCCTGTCCTCAGTAATGTTATATTGAGATAGACATGCGCAAGCTAAACTTCTAGGCGTACTGGGAGATACACTCGGACTAAATGAGCTTGACGCTGTACCTATACCACCAAGTTCTACATCTATGTCTACTTCATGCGCACCTGCTCCATGCTGAACAACAGAAGCCCCGCTCGATTTAGGGCTACCGCTAGCATTCATTTCGCTACAAACAAAAATTCCAACGACTAATGACAACATAAGAATGTACGTAACCTTCATAGATCTCCTCCTGAATTACCCATTTTAAATATACGCAAACCAGCATACTCATTTATGAACCGAGCAAACAACAATCAGTTGATGATCAGACCAATAAACCATTTTCTAAACGCAAAACTTTTTCCATGCGCTCAGAAACATAGGTATCATGTGAACTGACGATAATGCCCATATGCCATTCTTGTTGACACGCGAGCAAAAGCTCAACTATTTGTTTACCTGTTTGCACATCAAGATTCCCAGTCGGCTCATCAGCTAATAAGAATGCGGGTTTGTTAAAAAGTGCGCGAGCAATAGCAACCCGTTGCTGTTCGCCACCCGATAATGAAAAAGGATTGTGATCAGCCTTACCATTCAAACCAACTTTATTCAGCATTTGCTCTGCCAATGACCGTAAACTTTTTCTATCAGCACCTTCAATCATGCCTTTTAACATGACATTTTCAATCACACAAAGCTCACGTATCAAGTGAGCTTGTTGAAACACAAGACCAACTGATCTATTTAAAAACTGTTGCCGCTGTGTAGGCACAAAAGTTTTTATGTCGGTGCCGTCAAAAAAAATAGATCCTTGCGTTGGCGTATCTAATCCAGCCAATAAATGAATGAACGTAGATTTACCAGAACCGGAAGGACCAGTAATGGCATATGATTTGTTTTTTTCAAAATGATGCGTAACCCCTTTAAGAACATCGATTTTTGCTTGACCTTGCATAAAAGATTTTTGTACGTTACTCACGCTTAATTCAGACATAATTACCCTCACAGCACACACTCAATATCCTAATAAGTACCATAGTGTAGTATACATGGATTTTTTTGATTCCTTAGGCAAATCTTCATATATCCATGACAATACCAGCTTGAAAAAAAGTATTTCTCGTCCATTCCTAACAAATATTGTTTTTGTGCTTCATCGTTGCCTAGACTATGTGGTAAGGGGATAAAAGAAGACAACAGGTACTTAGAATTTCAATATGACTTTCAAAGCACCAAAACTGGGGCCCCCATTCGATCAGAATGGGGCATAAAAAAAGGGGGAGTAAGAATGAAATCTGTTTCAAACCAAAACACTCAAGAAAACATGCCGGAGATACTCCCAGTAATACCTACGATGGATGTTGTGGTTTTTCCGCATATGATAGTTCCTTTACTCGTTATGGATGAAAAGATTATCAAAGGCGTTAATCAGTCACTACAAGAATCAAAAATGGTACTATTACTGGCGGCCAAGAATAATAATTTGGACAATCATGGCGCTATAGGCACGCAGGATTTGTATCAAGTTGGCACCATCGCGTCGATTATGCGATTGATCAAAATACCAGAAGGTGGCATCAAAATTCTGGTACAAGGTGTTTGCAAAGCAAATGCTAAAGAGGTAGTCACTGACGAAGATATGCTCAGTGCATTAATAGAGCGCGTTGAATTTGTTCCTGGCGACAAATCTGAATTGATGGCACAAGTTAAGCACATCAAAATGCTGACAGAAAAAATGGTTTCTTCCGGGCACTCATTTAGCCCCGACTTCCACATCATACTATCCAAAATGCAGGATCCAGAAAAGATTGCTGACTTTATTTTATCCCATTTAAATCTAAGCGTGGAGCAAGCCCAACAACTTCTTGAATCTAGCAATCAAAAAGCATTCCTAGAGGGAATTTATTATCACTTAAGCCGTGAAATCGAAGTTGCAGAAATTCAGGAGAAAATCAGAAGCAATGCTCGCGAGTCTATGAACAAATCGCAAAAAGAGTATTACTTACGTGAACAAATTCGCGCAATTAAAAAAGAACTTGGCGAAGAAGATGACGAAGAAATCGATGCAATGAGAGAAAAGCTTTTAACGCTTAATGCCGGCGAGGAAATTAAAGCTGAAGTTAACCGTCAAATCAATCGTCTTGAAAGAACAGCTCCAGACTCACTAGAAGCAACCGTTACCAGAAACTATCTCGAGTGGGTGTTTGCTTTGCCTTGGGGTGTTGAAACCGTAGACAACCTTGATATTGCACATGCAAAAAAAGTGCTTGATGAAGATCACTTTGGACTAAAAGATGTAAAAGATCGCATATTAGATTTCATCTCTGTGCGCAATCTTAAGAAAAATGGCCACTCACCAATTTTATGCTTTTATGGTCCGCCAGGAACAGGTAAAACTTCATTGGGGCAATCAATAGCAAAAAGCTTGAATAGAAATTACATTCGCATATCACTTGGTGGCGTTAAAGATGAAGCTGAAATTCGTGGACATCGTCGCACCTATGTCGGTGCAATGCCAGGCCGATTTATGCAAGCGATTAGAAAAGCTGGTTCATGCAACCCAGTGATCATCATTGACGAGCTTGATAAAATTGGCGCGGATTTTCGTGGTGATCCTTCAGCTGCAATGCTTGAGGTGTTAGATCCACAACAAAATAATACGTTCTATGACAATTACTTAGGTATTCCATTCGACTTATCAAAAGTAATGTTCATCGCAACTGCAAACAATATCGATGCGATTTCTGAACCATTGCGCGATCGTATGGAAGTCATAGAACTTTCTGGTTACACACTTGATGAAAAACTCAGTATTAGCAAAAAATATTTGATCAACAAAGCCGTGAATGATGCTGGTCTTGGCGATCAAAAGTTTAATATTGAGGACAAAGTTCTTAAAGATATCATCATGAACTACACACGTGAATCAGGCGTGCGCCAATGCGAACGTATTGTGCGTAAACTGTGCTCAAAAGCCGCTCGTTCATTGGTTGAGGATCACAAATTAGTTAATTTTGAAATTAGCAATATCGACAAATATTTGGGTCCACGAAGATTTATGGATGATTTACTAATACAAGAAGATAAAGTTGGTATCGCAACGGGGCTTGCTTGGACATCCTATGGCGGAGAAACATTAAAAATCGAAGCAATATTAATGCCTGGAAAAGGAAAACTAACATTGACAGGCCAACTTGGCAATGTCATGAAAGAATCGGCACATGCAGCACTCAGTTATGCGCGAGCCCATTCTAAAGAGTTTAATATTCCAGATAAAACATTTACTAATTTCGATCTACATATTCACGTTCCTGCTGGTGCCGTTCCAAAAGATGGCCCTTCAGCAGGTATCACCATGCTCACTTCAATTCTTTCAGCGCTCACACAGCGGCCAATAAGTGGCAAATATGCCATGACCGGCGAGTTGAATTTACGTGGTGAAATCATGCCAATTGGTGGCGTAAAAGAGAAAATTTTAGCTGCTAAACGCAATAAGATTTCTAATCTCATTTTCCCATACCAAAACAAGAACGATCTTGTTGGCATTGAAGAAGTAGCTGAAGATGTGGCAATTAGTTGGGTACATCATGCCAATGAAGTGCTCGATATGGTGTTAATGCCAAGTGTTGACCTTAAAAAAGCTCGCTTGGGCAATTAAAGCTCACCATGAAAAAGGTAGTAACCCTTGGGGGTGTAATGCGTGATGTCTTCATAGAATATGAAGCAGTGCAAATGTTGCATCTCCAAGGACAACAAGAACAATCATTTATTTTATTAGAAGAAGGTAGAAAAATACCGGTAAAAAATGTGGCCTACCACGTTGGAGGTGGCGCTGCAAATTCAGCTGTATCCTTTAGTCGATTAGGCCTTGAAGTAGAAACTATTTTTAAAATAGGTGACGATCTTGAAGGCGCTTACATCCTCAATGAACTTAAGAAAGAAAAAATATCAACACAACATGTTGTTCACTCAAAAGATCAAAGGACAGGAACCTCTTTTATTATTCCGGCATCAGATGGAAATAAAGCTGCCCTTGTTTACCGAGGTGCAAACCTAACACTTGGACAACAGGAAATACCGTGGAAAATCCTGAGCACAGCCGATCAAATATACGTAACATCATTAAGCTCGCAAGCTTCACAGTTACTTTTACCCATCACCACTTTTGCCAAAAACCATGCCAAATCTGTAGCAGTTAATCCCGGTGGCAGCCAACTACTGGAAGGCGCTTGCACACTACGCGATTGCCTGCCAAACATTGATATCCTGATTTTAAATAGTATTGAGGCCAAACAGTTTATGCTTTCTTTAGTGCAAACCACACCTGCGTTACAAAAAATACTATTGAGCCGCCCAAAAACCAAATCCGAAAATCATTTTCCTCAGCTATTACAAGCCCCATTAACATACCAACAAATTTGTTTCAGTTTTCCGCAATACTTCCACGAAATCCTATCTCGTGGTCCCAAAATTGTTGTGGTGACCAACGGCGCAGAGGGGGTTTATGTTGCCACAAAAGACACCATCTATTTTTATCCGAGTTTACCTTGTGCCATTGTGAGCACTATGGGTGCAGGCGATGCGTTTGGCTCCACTTTTGTCGCAACGCTTTTGGAAGGCAAACCGCTTGAACATGCTTTAGTTGCCGGCATCATTAACAGTTGCTCGGTTATTCAGCATTTGGGAACGCAAACAGGATTACTTTCTAAAAAAGAACTTGAAAGCCTATTAGGAAAAGCAGACATGGGCTTGTTGCAGAAGTTTAAGCTTTAAAGCAAGCAGAATTATACGACTTCATCATTTTCTTGATTTAACAAACCTATGCATGCCATAATTACAATTAGAGATATGTTGCGGCGACTTTTAATGCCTGTAAATTATTAAAAAGGGAGGTTTTTACTCATGAATAACAAAAGAACAGTTTTATGTGCCATAGCTTTAATTGCATGTGGTGCACACAATTTGGTCATCGCCGATGCTACAATAAACAATAATAGCACCCACACTGTACATGTGAAAGCTTATAAATGTGAAGGTCAAACAAAGACCCCTATACAACCTCACATAGAAGTAGCTCCAGGGGCAACGGTTAATGTGCCAACAACAAATGGTTGTAAACCTTCAGAAGTGACCCATGCGGTCGCTGATTCAGTTGGAAGCTACACCGTTCACACTCCCGGAGGCACCTTAAACATATCAGGCGGAAATAGCCAAGATCAGTAAATTATCCAACATTGTCGTAATATGAGCGTTGCTATCTATGTTAATTCATAGCAACGCTCTTTTTTATAAGTCAATTAACCCTTTAGTTTACACCTTCTATAACTAAGAAGTTGAATTTCCCATTCCTTTGTCTATATAGTAAGCTTATGATTATAGATAAACCTAAAGGATAAAAAATATGAAATTCCTTAATCCGTGCAATGATGTTGCCTTCAAAAAAATATTCGGTTCAGAAGAGCACAAAGCTGTTACCATTTCCTTTCTCAATTCAATATTAGAATATACCGGCAAGGCAGCAATTGTTGAGATTAAATTTTTAAATACTGAACAAAAAAGGATCATGCAACTAAAGAAAGATAATATCTTGGATATTTTGTGTACCGATCAGGCGGGCAAACAATATTTGGTCGAAGTACAGGTTGAAAGCGTTAAAGCCTTTGGCAAGCGCATCGTATTTTATGGGGCAAAAACATATGCGATGCAACTAGGCGCAGCTCAAGCATATACAAAACTAGAGCCTATCGTCGCAATTTCTGTTCTTGATTTTATTATGTTTCCAAAGAAAAAGGATTACAAATCAATCCATCTTCTTCTTGATAAAAAAACGTACGAACACGATCTAAAAGAGCTCTCGTTTGCTTTTATTGAATTGCCGAAATTTAATAAAAAAGAAAATGAGTTAGAAACCAACGAAGATAAATGGATCTATTTTCTCAAAAACATTAACAAGCAAGATCATGTACCTGCCCCCCTACAAGAAAATGAATTTGGCCAGGCTTGCCAAGCGGCAGAACGCATGACATGGTCAGAAGAGGAATTTAATGCCTACGAAGATGCTATTGTGAGAGCCACTGATATTCAAGGTTCAAACGAGCTCGCTTTTGAAAAAGGCGAGAAAAAAGGAGAAAATAAAAAAGCAATTGAAATAGCTACAACATCACTTAAAGCAGGACTTGATGTTCATACTATCAGTAAAATAACCGGATTAAGTATCGAAGATGTTGAGAGTCTTAAAACACATCTGATTAACTGAGTCTAATACGAGAACAATCATATGATGAAAAAAAAGATATTAATTTTTGTGCCCGTCATCATACTATTTTTCGGCCTTTGTGACGCTTCCGCTCCTGAACAATCAAAACATTCTCACCATGATCAACAAAAATTTATACAAGCATTAACAAAATTAACCCAAGAAGAGCAAGACCAAGTCAAAAGAATGGTTGCCTATAGATATCCTCTGAGGAAGAGGAATAAGGCTGAATATATCAAACCTGAATATATAGTGATGCCTGAAGAGACACACCGCCTATTTCACGAGGGCCAAGAAGAACGAAACAAACTAATTTTAGATGCATATTTAGCAGCACATCCATTAAATGTAGAAGCTACTCATGATATGAGCAGCAGCATGATCTCAACCAACAAAGGTAGGTTTTTTCTGCGTGACGAAGAAACTATACTTACCAAAGCACTCAGTTCACAAAAACCATCACTTATTAATATAGTTTTGAAATATAAACCGGATGTACAACGAAGAAATGGGCTAGGTGAAACTCCATTGCATGTAACAGTTAAATGTTGTAATCATGCCTCTCTTGCTATTATTCAACATCTGGTACAAGAAGATGCAGATGTTACAGCCCGTTGTTATGATAAAGTGCATTATGTTCACAAGAATGAAAATGAAATGAGCCGTCCACATTCACCTGAAACGTATACTCCGGCAGAACTTGCTCTCAGAAAATTACAACATCTTGATAGTGACAATACAACAGCCGCCATAATCAACACATTGAATTATAATTTTTTAGCTGCCCTACAAAATCAAAAAAATCCTAACTCAAAACTTACCCTACAAAAATTACCTAAATAACATACCAAACAAAGTAGCTTATTTTTGGCTGAAACAACTTTGACAAATTCTGCCCCTTCCTTTAAGGTTATGAATAAATCGCCTCATAAACCTTTTAAGGGCACAAAAAATCATGATTTCAACAAATACTATGAATGAAAAAAAAACTGGATCACATCACGGATCAATTTTAAGCCTCAGCGGCACCGTTGTTGATGTTCAATTTGCTCCTGAATCAACACCCAATATTTACAACGAACTTCACATTATTATTCCTGCAGACAAAGAAAATTCAGAGCGAACTGCAAGCATAGAAGTTGCACAACAACTTGGCGATGGCGCTGTGCGTTGCATCGCCATTGATAATATTTTTGGTATTAGTCGTGGATTACAAGTAATCGACACAGGCTCATGCATAAAAGTTCCTGTGGGCAACAATGTTCTTGGTCGCATATTTAACGTGCTTGGCCAAACAATTGATGATAAAGGGCCCATGAACGTTAAAGAGGTGTGGCCAATTTTTAGAAAAGCCCCTCCATTAATCGAACAAAAAATTGCCAATGAAGTTCAGGAAACCGGCATCAAAGTTATCGATATCATGTGCCCCTACATTAAAGGTTCAAAGATTGGCCTTTTTGGCGGTGCAGGTGTGGGTAAAACCATTTTAGTGCAAGAACTTATTCGCAACATTGCAACCGAACATGGTGGCGTATCAGTATTTACCGGCATTGGAGAACGAACCCGAGAAGGCAATGAACTCTGGCTGGAAATGAGAAAAACTGGCGTACTTGAAAAAACTGCTTTAGTTTTTGGCCAAATGGGCGAAATGCCTGGCGCACGTTTACGTGTAGGCTTAACAGGATTGACCATGGCTGAATATTTTAGAGATCAAGAAAAAAAAGATGTTTTATTATTTATCGACAACATCTTCCGTTTTGTGCAAGCAGGATCTGAGGTTTCTACGCTTGTCGGCCGCATGCCATCAGCTGTTGGTTATCAACCAACGTTGGCTACAGAAATGGGCGCATTGCAAGAACGAATCACCAACACAATCCATGGTTCTATTACTTCCGTGCAAGCGGTGTATGTTCCTGCTGATGATATTACCGACCCTGCTCCGGCAACAACGTTTATGCATTTGGATGCAAGTACCGTTCTTTCTCGTAAATTAGTAGAACTTGGTTTGTTTCCCGCAATTGATCCATTACAATCCAATTCTAAAGGATTATCTCCTGATATTGTAGGAAAAAGACATTACAAAGTTGCTCGCTCTATACAAAGCATTTTACAACGCTACAAAGAGTTACAGGATATTATTGCAATTTTGGGCATGGAAGAACTTTCTGATGAAGATAAATTAATTGTAAAACGCGCAAAAAAAATTCAAAAATTCTTAACACAGCCGCTTTTTGTCGCTGAATTTGCAAGCGGATTACCAGGAAGGTATGTTACACGCGAACAAGCTGTAAGTGATTTTGAACAAATTATTGCGGGCAATTGCGATAATATTCCCGAAGACGCTTTTTATATGGTGGGCACCTTGAGTGAAGCAAAAGAAAAAGCACAAAGATTACTTGGTAACCCTTCGATAAAACAGGCTTAACAGCCTGTCACTCAGGATGATTGGGTCGGAAAGAAT
>Ga0206868_10182_pt1 | contig 17543 bp, 7 predicted proteins | sample Alteio_BWOrgCont_38_FD_152901 | JGI IMG/M metagenome (GOLD analysis project Ga0206868, IMG submission 152901) | Enriched cells from forest soil in Barre Woods Harvard Forest LTER site, Petersham, Massachusetts, United States -... | ecosystem: Environmental > Terrestrial > Soil > Temperate forest >... | reverse complement strand
GTTATAAGGCTTGTGATGGATCCACGCCTGCAGCCGCCGCTCGACGTGCACCGCGGTCGTCGGCGGGTCGATCCATCGCAGGGCCACAAGCGTCAGCGCGGCAGGCAGCCAGAGAATCGCCAGAACGATGACAAGCCAGCGGAGAAAAGTCCGGAGCGAACTTCGCCGATGCGGGGTCGTGCGGGACGTGTTTGGCATTATCGTTACGCTCAGGATAATGCCTGCACTGCTACTTGCGACAGTTCATTCTCTGCGGCTAAGGACGCGTTGCCAGCGTGCCGTTCACGGTGCCCGTGGCCAGTGGCGTTACGACCGGCACTCCAGCTCCCACGATCTCATGCAATGTAGAGTCGGAGGAGGACGTGTACCAGACGTTGCCGGAACCATCTACGGCTAGTGAGTTCACCTGCGTGGTGTTTGAAGGAGCTGGCGCAAAGCCATTCACCACGCCGGTCAGGCTGGTGCCGGAGCTGTTCATCACCCATATCCTGTTATTCGTCGGGTTTCCGCTACTGAAGTCCATACCGGATATCCATAGATTGCTGGCGCCATCGATCGCAATATCAAAAATATCCGAGCCGACCGCGCCAGGCAGCGAATAGCTGGCTGTTGCTGCGGCCCCGCTTGCGGGCAGCTTCCATAAGGATGGAATATCCATCGAGGTTGAAAACCAGGCGTTGCCGGACGAGTCGAAGACCGGTCCATTCCCCTGCGCGGGATGGGCGGGATTGCTGACCGCGCTTCCGGTGCTGCTGAAGACGCTCACGTCACCATCTCCGTCGGCAACCCACACCTTGCCGCTGGTGGTGGGAGCGACTGCGACCCCGACCGACAGATCGAGTCCATTGTTGGAGAAAGTATGTGACAACGAACCGGACGAACTTAATTCCATAAGAGTGTTGGTGTTAATGTTGCCGAGCCAGATATCTCCCGAGGAATCGAAGGCCAGTGCTACCGGTCCTGAACCACCGGTGACGGGATGTGCAGTGCCCGCTGATGTGGACACCTTAAAATCCACTACCTCGTCAAGGTCGTAGTCTGCGATCCATACATGTCCCGAGTCCGACGAGATGGCCAGCCCGTACGGCGTGCTCAGGCCCAGGGAGGTATAGCCGTTCTGATTCGCCGGTACGCCCAGATTGTTGAACTCGCTCAGCACCGTGCCGGCTGTATTCGCTGTTGCGCCCTGGCTGTTGGACACCCAAACGTTCCCGGAAGCATCCACCGCCGTCTGGAAGCCATTTGAGTACTGCGGCGTCAGGCCGCCGCCGGTGTACTGCACCTGCATCGAAAAATCATTCGGCTGCGCAGTGAGATGGTTTGTTGAGTACGGCGAGGTCCCGGTCTGTAGCGCGTACAGGTTATAGACGTTATTGTTTGTCGTGTTCGTGGAGTTCATCCCGGGGAAGTGGGCGATGTTGATCGCCGCCGTGGCCGTATCCGTGGGTTCGTCTCCGCAGGAGTTGGCGCACGTCACGCCATCGTTGGTTGCGTTGCGAAAGAGCGTAGTGCATGCCGTAGAGGTGGGGCCGGTCGTGTTGACGCAGGCTGCGAGGATGTTCGCGAGGGTGTTGATCTCGTCGTACGGGACAGTGCCTGTGCCTTTCGTGCCGCTCCCCGGGGTGGTCATGTTCACAATGCCGCTGCCGACGCCAACGAGATTGGGCACGGTCGCGGCGGCATTGGCGATGCCTGTCTGGGCGAGAGCGGAGCCGGAGATCCCGATGTGCGTGGAGTCTGTAGCGAAGCCCGCAAGCGCATACGCCGAGGCCACCGTCGTGACCTCATTGATGACGAGGAAGGGGATGTAATTACCGCCGGTGGGATCGTTGAAGTAAGTGCTGGTGCCCGTGCCGGCCGCAGGGCAGCTGCCGAGAACGGACATGAGGCTGATGGCGGAGTTGGCATCGGCGGGAACGCCGTCAGAGCTGCCGCCGGTGACGAGGATGTAGACCTCTGTGCCGGAGGTGCATGCGTAGTCGTTGGTGATGTTGAACCGGCCGCCTGAATCGGTGACGATGTAGTAGTTGTTGTTGGAATCCTTGCCGCTGCTGCCGTTGTTGTTGGTGAGCACGGCATTGGTGAGAAGAGAGGTTGCGGCATTGGTCGTGGTGGCGGCGATCCCTGCTCCGCCATATCCGCCAAGCGTGGCGCCCGCAACGGGCACAGCGGTGCTGGTGGCGTAGAGATAGAGGTGTCCGCCGGAGATCGGCTGCCGTCCGCCTTCCACCATGCCTTGAATGTTGCCGACGCTGCCGGTTGTAGGTGGAGAATTGGCGGGATCGAAGCTGGTCGAGCAGCCCGTGAGCAGGAGCGGAAGGAGAGACAAGACGGCGAAGACGGGAGTGAGCGCGCGCGGATACATCGAAACCTCCTGGTGAAACCATAAGAGGGAAGAGGATCAGGCCCGACAGACGAACAATTTCCAGGATGCTCTTCCTGCGATACTCTCGCAATTGCCTTGGGACACGAAGCTTATGGATGAAATTATCGCGCCACGAGCAGGCTGCCGGTCAGGAATTTAACGTCGTTAGTTGAACTCTGTTGACTATGCCAACAGCAATTGAACTATCGCCGCTAAGGGCCGGTGCCACGGAATAATTTAGCGGGCCGAAGGCGCAGGAGAACGGGCGGGACGCAGCGATCCCGGGTGCGCATGGCGGTGAGTGCACTCTTCATCTAGAGTTGCAAAGCCCTCACGCCCTCTGAATTCCATACCTAGAGCAGCATTGTTTTTATTCACAGATATTCATCGATTTATTTCTTGACACTGAATTCGCAGCCGGGCTAATCTCTGGTCGTCTCAAGATATAAAACTGAGTTCACTGCTTCCTTTCTCCTCTAGCTGCGCTCGCTGCACCGTGAAGGATTAACTGCGTCTCTGCAGAAAAGGCGCTCTGCGCCTGCGAGAGAGCTGTGTCTGCAAAGGCCCCGTGAGTGCGTCCGGGGAGCAAGACTGTCTTCGAGTTCGCTTTTTGAATCTGGTTGGAAAGGAAGTAGGAACCGATGAGGATACCGATCAAGTTTCTTGGACTATGCATTGTGGCTCTCGGCATGACTGCAACCGCGCACGCGCAGGAGACGGCCGCTCAGGAGGAGTCCCTGCTCTCGACGACGCCCTATGGCGTGACGTCCACATGTGGAACCTATGGCAACGGCGTGATTACTGGAACGGGCACTACAGGCGTAATGGTGTGCAATCCCTACATCACGATGTACGCATCCAACGTGGGCAGCAACAGCTACAACGCATTATTTATCTGGGACCCAATTAGCGAGGATAACCAGATATCGCTGACAGCCTCCAATTACGGGGGAGCTACCATTTCTATGGATGATGGAAATGGAGATAACGAGGTTTATATGGGCACCGGCAGCAACGGCCCTGGCGGTGGCTTTCTGCAACTTTACGATAACAACATAAATACGGATCTCAGCTTATCGGCCAGTCCCACCACAGGAGGGACGCTAGAGATCTTTGACAATGAGTCCGATGACAATATTCAGATGAGCGGCATGGATGGGGCAGTTCTACTGTCTGGCTCTAGTAATCCTTTTTATTTGGGGGGAGGAGTCAGTCTGAATGGCAATACCGGTTCGGGAGTATTCCATGGAACCCTCGCACTTCCCGCTCTAGGCTCATCCACCGCACCGATCTGCACCACCACCGGCGGCGTACTGACGAACTCGGGATGCGAGGCGTCCTCGGCGGCAGCACTGAGCGGAACCTCCCTTAGCTCCAGCGTGACCAGCTCTTCGCTGACCTCGGTCGGGACCCTGTCGTCTCTGAATGTGAGCGGCAACACGAATCTCGGCGGCTCCTATCTGACCGCGCCGCTCAGCGTTGGCGGGAGCTCCGGAACGACGCAGGCGGCCATCGCAGCCTTCTCCAATCAAACGAACGGCGCATCCACAGAGTTGAGCGCTGCAGGCACCTCTTCTGCCGTAGGCACATGGACCAACGGCAGCCAGATCCTGGAGTTCGTGCCCGTCTCCGGCGGCAACGGCATCGTGAGCGCCTACACAGGCAGCCTGTTGTTCCAGACCAACGGCCGGGCCAACCAGATGGCCATCACCTCTGCCGGCAATGTCGGCATCGGGACGACGACGCCAAGCACTCTACTGACATTGCAGGGCGCCCAAAGTACTGCGGGCAATTTTGGCGAATCAGAGATTCTGAGATTAGGAACAGGTGCGGCGAACGGTCAATCCTGGGGAATGACCGTCCAAAATTCGTCAGCAGGCGACATTTTGATTCTGGGGCAGTCATCATCGGCCTATACAAGCGGGGGAAACCTGGGTTGGGTCGGCAATTCAACCGGCTTCTTGTACTATCCAACCGAATTCAGAATTGGAACCGGCACAGGCTCTGCTCCTGCTATGGAGTTTAGTTCTTCTGGCAACGTCGGCATTGGGACAGCCACCCCGGCCTACGCTCTGGATGTAGCTGGCGCGATTCACAGTTCCACTGGAATCGTTTTCCCCGATGGAACGACCCAGGCCACGGCGGCTTCTGCCGGCGGCTCCACTTCAGTGACTACCGTAGGCACGATCACCAGCGGCACATGGAACGGCTCGCCCCTGACTGCCAGCTATCTTCCCTCAGACGTGGACTATATCGACGCAGCCCAGACCATCTCGGGACAAAAAACGTTCAGCAGCAACGTCGGCATTGGCACGGCGACTCCTTCGGGCAAATTGGACGTCAGAATGGACAGCGCATATGGAAACGCTGCGATCGCGATTCCGGCGACCAGCGATCAAAATCCGCGGCTTGCTTTTTATCGGCCAACTGGTGGCGGCGCGAATACTTATCCATTCTATCTGGCGGAAATTGGCGGAAATTTGGCATTTCAGAGTGGCGCAGCGGCAGCCATAGGGAGTGAGTCTATGTCGACCGTCGCTGTTATAACGAACAGCGGCAACCTCGGCATTGGCACGACCACCCCCGGCGCTAAGCTCGAAGTGGACGGAAACGTCCTGCTGACCTCCGGTAGCGGAGCCAGCATCACCTTTCAGGACGGCTCCGTCCAGGCGACGGCATGGGACGGCACGGCGCCCGGTGGAGACTATGCCGAGGCTGTCGATGTCATCGGCAATCGCCAGCAGTATGAGCCGGGCGATGTGATGGTCATCGATCCCGCGTCGCCGGACAAATTCCTCAAGTCGGCCGAGCCCTATTCCACGATGGTGGCCGGCATCTACTCCACCAAGCCAGGCTTGACGGGCCGCAGACAGTCCGTCGATCAGGCATCGAATCCGGTCCCCATGGCGATGATGGGAATCGTGCCTACCAAGGTCACGGCGGAGAATGGCGCCATCAAGCCGGGCGATCTCATGGTGGCCTCATCCACTCCGGGCTATGCGATGAAAGGCACGGACCGCGAGCGCCTGATGGGTGCGGTCATCGGAAAAGCCATGGGGCACCTGGACTCCGGCACGGGAGTCATCGAAGTTCTGGTCTCGCTCCAGTAGATCTGGCAGGACAAGCTGTTCTATGGCCCTGAAGTTTTAGGAGAAGTACAGATGCGAATACGTTTGAAGTACGGTTTGCCGGTAGCGCTGCTGGTGGTGTTGCCCAGCCTGCTGAGTGCTCAGCTTGGGCAACCTCTGGATCCAAACGCACCGCCTCCGGGCGATCCGCGCAGCCCCGCGGCTCTCGCGATCCTTACGCAGAGTCTCGCCGCCATGACCCCGCCGGGAAGCACGGTGGTTGGCTCGTCCATCACGACACTGCGGGCCTCCGGCACATTGGAGAAACGGGATTCCTCCGGCAAGTGGATCTCTGGCACCTTTAGTTATGTGGATGATCTTAATACCCAGCAGCCGGAATATAAGCGCTCTATCGAATGGAATGGGTACAAGCAGCAGTACTGGAGCAATCATGGAGATCCAAGCTCCTTCAATTCTGCTGCGAATGCAGGCGGCAAGAGTGGTTCCGCATCCGTATCAAATACTCAGGCTGAAGTCACCAAGATGCATAACCGGAGATTTGAGGCGCAATATCTTCCGTACGTTCTGCTCTATCAGGCGTCCACTCAATCCGATGTCGCGGTCTATCAACTGGGAAACGTGACCATCCGGGGCAAGAGCTATCTCCATCTAGAGACCCTTCGCAGCCCGCAGGCCGTATACACAAAGCCTACGCGCCGAGACTGGTATATCGATGCACAGACGTCTCTGCCATACATTGCCATGGAACTCGTTTACAGCAAGCCTAGCCATGATATCGCTGTCCTGGAGCGAACGACCTATACAGCGTATCAATCTCAGGACGGCCTGCTATCTCCCATGGAGCAGGCCATCGCATACAACGGCATAGAGACTGTCCGGCTTCACTTGAATAAGGTGGAGACCAATACCAAGATCGAACGTTCCATGTTCGATGCCGCGGCGGGGAACTGATATGCGCAGATATTCCATGCTGGCCGCGATATGTCTCTGCTTTTCGGTGGCACAGGCCCAAAATCCCAATACCGCGAACGGGTACATTCCGGGCCATACCTATCAGGGCAGCGACATCGATACTGTCGATGTCGGCAGCGGCAATTTGACGCTAAAGATCCCGATCAGAAGCTACAAGCAGGAAGGTTCGGAATCGATCGACTTTTATCTCTACTTTCCCGGCAAACACTTTCAGGCATTTACTGGAATGGATGGAATTGGCGGAGATCCTGGTATGTGGTTGTGGGTCGATCCAAGAGACCCTGTTCCGTGGGATGATCCACAAACAGCTGGATTCTTTACTGGCGTCTATTTGATGACGAATCAGGACTGGCACAGCGCGCCTGAATCTACTGCATATGGGGATGTGATGATGTCGCCGGATGGGGCGAGCCATCTCTTCATCCCAACGAATGATCCCTATGGCATTGCATGGAGCGATCCCGAGTATCCACCCAACTGGAGCGCCGATGCCTCCGGTTATGGAGAAAAGGGTGGGTACATCATAGATTCCAGTGGAATAGGGCGCGGCGACGGAACCTATGTAGATCGGAATTTCCCGGTTCTCCAGGTGCTCCAGGACACTGCGCATACCTATTCCTATGCATATATAGATGCAGATGGCACTCCGCAATCTGCTAGCTATAACCTGTCGAACCTGACTGATATGGCCGGGCGCACCCTTCCTTTCACCAATGGTTATGGTCCGCCGGGGAAGTCGGTAAGCCTTGCGTTATGCCCCGCGGTTTCACCTGCAATTCCGGGCGATTCGCTGCAGCCAGCCTATACGAATGCCTTTGAAGTGGATTTTCCTGGAGCTTACAACCCAAATACGAATGGAAACTACGACGCCTATATTCTTTGCTACGCTCCAGTCAAAATAAACACGTATTTCGATAGGAATCTCAGTGGCAGTCCGACGCCGCTCACTCAGACCATGCAATTTTTGAAGGCCGTACTCCTGCCAAATGGTCAATCCTGGAAGTTTCAATACGATGACGCCAACCTCAATTCCAGCGGCTACGGCTACGGCGATCTTACTCAGGTTGCGTATCCCTCCGGGGCATATATCCAATACGCCTACACAAACAATCCTTCTCCATGCTTGATCGGAAATGACTCCACTCAGTTCAGTAGATACATGACGCAAAAGACGGAGTACTCGCTGGATACTCCTCCGGCGATGTGGACATATTCTGTGCCGAATGTCACCGCAACCGGTACGACGGCCTGGAATGAAGCCACCGGTACGGTCACGGAGCCGGATGGGACTGTGCAGTCGTATAAATTTGCTGAATTGGGCTCGACCAGCTGCCCGGCTTACGAGATAGGGTTTCTGGATGGCAAAGGCGGTGGACGAATCACCGTAAATACAGTCACGGGCTATAGCGCATTGGAGGGTAGCGGCACTACTCCCTCAGGCGACTTCACCTACTCGCCTCGCTTTCAGGCCACATGGGGTCCAAATCAGGCTCCGGTCGCGACCTCGAAGTTTTATGACGAGGAGCCGGTGTTATACGGAAACAACAATACACAATCTTCTGTGTACATCTCGCATGGGAGCGTGCCGTATGAGTTCACCTATCCATACTATGGCCCTTTCGATCTGTCTGTTGCGGGGATCGAGTCTGGGATAGCCCAGGAGCTCGATGCTTATATGCAGAGCCCGGTCGGAAATCAGCCCATTCCTTTGCAGGCCCCCACGGGGCCGTTGCCTTCAGGAATAACGAAGTATGTGAAGACTGAGTACGAATATCAATTCAATGCTTCGGTAGAAAACGATAACCTTATCGACTTGGTAAGGGATAAAACCGTCTACGACGGCTTCATGAATAAGGTAGCGTATACCCTTAATGCCTACGATGATGGTCCAAGCAACATACTAGGGCTGGCTCCCGCTAGCCCATCGGGCACTGGGATATGGTGGCCCGGATTTCTTGCGTCCACTACGGCATGGATGGGTTCTGACGGGACAACCCAGCAGATCTTTACCCCAGACCCGCATGCGGAGGTGGCTTCTGTTACCGATGCAAATGGGCACATGACGAGCTATACGAGGGATCCCAACGGCATCAATGTGATCGCAGTCGCAGCGCCTTCAGTAAACGGTGTAAGCCATGTCACGCAATCGAGCTATTATCCGGAAACAGGCCAGATAGCGAAGCAGACGGACGAGAATGGCAACATCACCAAATACTTTTACGGCCCCATGGCGCGGCTGATTAAAGTGCTGCCGCCGGCGACCTCAGCCGGACAACCCGAAGTCGATCTCTGCTACACGGACCTTCAATCGTGTCCTATCGTGGGTACAACTCCGCTCACCGTTGTATCGCAGACTTTGCAAAAAACAGGCGGGCCCTTTGTATCGATCAGTCAGACCTACGATGCTTTTGGCCGTCCCGTGAATTCATTTCTATATGACGGCCAGGGACCCAACAATGGACCCATTGAGACCGACACCGGTTACGACAATCTGGGCAGAAAAACCAGCGTCACCAATCCCTATCGTCCGCCAATGGACACGACAATAGATGGATCCACCTCTTATGAATACACTTATCCGGACTCTTTCACCGATGAGGTCGAAACAATTCATCCGGATGGGTCAACCTCTATAAGCAAAGACGCACTCGGCGTAAATACATCGATCGATGGGAATGGGAATAGCACAGTCCGCACGACGGACATCTTTGGCAATCTGATATCGGTTGCAGCTCCCATCGGTGGGGCTGCCTATACCTACGATCTACTGAATGATCTGATCCGTGTGCAGCAGGCTGGCGCAACGCGAACATTTCAGTACGACGCGGTGTCCAGGCTGATGGCCTCTTACAATCCTGAAACTGGAGCAGGTTCTTCAGAAAGCGGTTGTTCGGGCTGGAGCCTTTGTTATAGCTATGATCTGGCGGGGAACCTCCAGCGGAAAATCGATTCGCGCGGAGTCGTTACAACACTTGCCTACGACGCGATCAATCGTGTCCTATCGAAGTCTTACTCGGGCGCCGGCCCATCTACGCCAACAACGTGCTACCAGTATGATCTTCCAGTTTCAGGGGCAACAGGGGCGAACTTCATTGGCAGGTTGACAGCGGAGTGGACGCAATCCCCTTCAGTAGGGGCTTGTGCCAATACGATTCCAGCCACGGGAACCATCACGAGTCATCGCATTCTCGCCTATGATGCCGGCGGCCGTGTTCTTCTGGAGACCCGCTGCGTGCTGGGAAGCCAGTGTGTGCTTACAAAGAACCAGTACGATCTGGTCGGCAACCTGCTGCAATACGAGACCGACCAGTCCGACCCTGCCGGCACCATAATCACTGGAACTCAGCTTAAGCCTGTGATCGTTATCAATACATACGATATGGCAAACCGGTTGAAGCAGGTGGCCAGTCAGCTGGGCTCCACTCTGCCCCAGAACATCATGTATTTGGTGAACACTTTCAGTCCAGCCGGACCTACTTCTGTGAGCATTGGGTCCACCATGACGACCACCCATACTTACGACATTATGATGCGGCCCACAAGTGAAACGACGGTGAAGCAGTAGCTACAAGAGCAACTTCCTGGAGAAGAGAATGCGTCGCGCCAACATTATTATCTTGAGCCTTTTGGTTCTTCTCCTTGGAGGGGCGAAGTTGCATGCCCAGGCCCAGGCGAGCGTTAATATAGCTGGCGCTGAGACACCTGTTTCCGGTGGTTGGGATGCAGGGAATATATCTCTCACATTAACGAATATTTCTACGGATACTACCTACACGGAGCATATTCATTACGGGCAGTACTCCACGCAGGCTTCTGTGGCGTCCAACTTCGCAGCGCTGTTTGCATGGGATTACAGGAGTTCGCTCACTGCCAAAGCCAACGGATCGACTATCACGTTCGGTTTGAAGAACGGCACCGTATTTTCACCTGTATATTGGGGTGGTCCGACAACCTCATTCCATATCGATACAACAAGCTGGCCTACCCAGGGAGACAGCGCGTATCCCGCAACCGTTGCCTTATCGGCGTCGTTATTGCCGGCTAGCGGCAGCATCTATACGAACGTCACCTTATCTGCAACTGTTACCAGTCCCGCCGGCGTTCCAGCAGGCGTAGTGCACTTCTACGATTACCAAATTGGTGTGCGCCAAGTACTAGGGTCTGCGGCCGTTGTGAACGGTGTGGCGACATTTACAGCTCAGCTTTTGCCTGGTCTTCATACCTTCAAGGCGGCCTTCTCCGGGGCCGGGTATATCTATGCTCAGGCCACACTGCAAGTTCAGATCAAGAGTTACTATGACACCAGTACCCCGCCGTTGCCTGGAGCTTCTCAGAGCACGTTCACTACGGTCAGTGCGGATCAACAGACGACAAACTTCGGCGATCCCGTCAATATTTCAGCGGACATATCTACCAATGGACTGATTCCTCCCACCGGCCAGGTCAATCTCTCTGAGACGCCGGATGGGATCGCCGCGACACTGCCTATCCACGGATACAGCGGTGTTAACTATATTGGGAACTCTGATGGAACCGACTGGCAGGTCTTGAACAATGACGATAACTTCCTTGACCAGATCCCGGGTGATAACGATCCTGTAGGGAGGCCCTCGGGGGTCATTATCTGCTACGACACAGGCGGTCTCGGCACAGCGGATGTCAGTGTGTATCAGGACATTCCCATGTCGCTCAGTGGGAGCGGGATCATGACCTACGATATGAGCGTGCCCTACACGTTCTCCGTATGGCTGCGTACGACCGAAGCTGTTCCATGGGGCTCCTCTACGAACGCTTTTGCTCCTGCTGTTACGACCGATATCGCGCTCTATGATTCAACCGGTTCGCCGCAGCCGTACCAGGTTCAGAGTATTCAGATCACGGATGTCTGGCAGAGGTTCAGCATCACGGCTTATCTGCTTCCTACGACGACGACAGCGCGTATCCAGATCGGCGGATATGGAACTCTGGAAGCGCTGTCGGACAATATCGAGATTGGTTCTTCCCAGCTGGAAGCAGCCGTACCTGGGCCCTATGTGCCGACGAGCGGGACAGCGTCTTCTACGCTCTCGACAACGAATTGGCTGCCCTTTTCGCGTCAGCCGGACTGGGTCTTCCAACTCGCTGGCAATGGCTTCGGCAACCTGATCTCCGCTGCCGATTATGGGCACGATCCCGTCGCCAGCTGGTGGAATACTCCTGCGCCCGACGGTAGCTTCACGGCATCCGAAGCAGAGTTCGATAACGATACGCCGTCGCTGCTTTCAGCCTCGATACCGATCTATGATCCCAACAAGCAGTATCTCTTCTCTGCCTGGGTGCGCAATTTCGGAAACATGGCCTCACCGGTGCTTTCGCTGGCTTGCAACTCCAGTGAAGGTGTCATCATCCCGCTCAGCACGCAGGCCGTCACCCTCAATGCTTATTGGACGCGCATCAGCGTGGCCTCCGGCCCACTCTCGAATTCATGCACATCCCTTATAGCGAGTTTTGGCGGCCAAAGCGCCGGCGTATGGAACGGCTCGGATTATAAGGGACGCTATCTGATCTGGGGACCGCAGCTTGAGCTGACCACTGGCGGCATACCCGGGCCATATGTGGCCACCAACGACGTTCCGGCTGCGGCAACGGTGAAGAATCTTCTGCCAGACTCGGAGACCGTTGCAGGCTGGACTGCGAGCGGAAGCGCAGCGCTCGGTTCTACCAGTACCAGAGATCCAAACGGCGGCACAACTGCATTCGCGATCGCCGGCACCGGCAGCTACACCGTCATGCAAAGCGGCGGTACGGCAAAGCCGGGTGCGGCCTATATGTTCTCCGTATGGCTGCGCGCTGCCAGCGGCACGCCATCCGTTGTGGTGCAGTCGGGGGATTCCACAGGCACAAGTCTTCCTCCGAACAACAACACGGTCACACCCACGGCGAACTGGACCCGCTACAGCTTTATGTCGAAACTCTCGCCGAGTGCCGCTACGGTGAACGCCATCATCGCAAGCGCTGGCGGTAGTACAGGCACGGTCGAAGTTTGGGGTGCCGAGCTATCCATGATCTATCCCGGCACGCAGATCTTCACGAACGGTGCTCCGGCAGAAGGCGCAGGCGGCCGTGCAAGTTACTCCACGAGCTCTCTCAGCCAGAACACGCATACGATTAGCGCCTCCTATGGCGGAGACGGCTTCTCCCAGCCGAGTTCCAGCGCGACCTGGGGTGGCTATGCCACAGTCATAGTGGGACCGCCGCCTGTCCCGCCGGTCATTACAGCCTTGAGCTGTTCTCCTTCGAACGTTATTTCTACTCTGAGCATGGTCTGCACTGCTACGTTGCCCGGCATTACATCCGGCACCGTCACGTTCACCGTCAATGGTGGACGCGCGCAAACCGTCGCCATAACAAGCGGCTCCGCATCCGCGACCTTCTCCGGCACGCCGCCGTTCAGTCCCGGCAGCGCCGACGTGGACGCTACCTACTCCGGCAACGGCCAGACCGTCTCCACCATTGTGAACGTCGTGGACCCGGTCACTGTGCCCTACGGCACCATCTACTCCATGGTCTGCACGCCGTTGTTCCCGTATAACTCCGCCGCGCCGGGATCGTTTTCATGCACGGTATGGATGCCCGGTGTTCTCAGTGGCAGCGTTCTCTTCACCGTGGCTGGATTGAACGGCGTTACGATTCCGGGCGTGGGCCCCGTCGATCCGCCGATGATAGCGTCGCAGTATAGTCAGAGCGTCCCCGTTAGCTCCGAGGTTGGGACCTTCACTTCCATGGCGCTGTACCAGGGCATCTACACGGTCACAGCCACATCCCTTTTCACCGGCTCCACGCAGACCGCCACGATGTATGTTGACGCACTCGCTCCCAACGGCCAACCCGGCGGTGCGGCGCCGGCGTCCATTACATCGGTCTCCTGTGAGCAGTCCGATTTCACCAGCTGCGTGGCTACGCTGCCCGGCTATATCGGGGGTCCGGTCGACTTCGCCATCACCGGGCCTAATGGCTATAGCGCCGGCTTTACGGAAAACGTCGCTTACGGCATCTCCTCCACACCGTGGTTCAACCTTACCGGTGGACCGGGAGTCTATAACGTCACGGCAACACTCGCCGGCTTCGGCACCTGGGGACCCACCACGGCAACGACCACCATCGGCACTCCGGGTCTGCTGGGCATGAGCTGCACGCCCACCACGCTCATCGTCGGCGTGGACACGGGCAACGTCTGTACCGCGAGTTTGAGCGCCGATCTGGGCGGCACCGTCACCTTTACTATCGGCAGCACAACAACGCCAGTCAGCGTAACGGGTACAACGGTCGTTTCGCCCACGCTGCCTATAGGCGCCAGCGCAGGATACGACTACACGATAACGGCGACCTACTCAGTGGATGGATCCAGCGCCGCGCAGACCATCTCCGTGCAGAACCCGTACACGCCGCCGGTGCCTACGCTGGCGCAGCTGACGTGTACGCCGGGGACGCTTGCCCTGGCAGCCGGCGCGCAGACAGTGTGCACGGCCGCGCTCTCCGTCACCGGAACGGGTACGGTCACCTTCACCGACGGCTATGCTGCGGATACGCAGACCGTGAGCGTGACGAATGGAACGGCGGTATCGGGCGGGATGCTGGGCGGAAGCACGGCAGCAGGCGAGCACACCGTGACGGCAGTGTACTCCGGCGACTCCAGTTCGCAGACCTATATCGTGACCGAGCTTGCCGCGGGCTCGGGCGGGCCGTCGCCGGGTGGTCTGGTCGATCCCTGCGCAGGCGCGCCAACCCCGTGCACGCTGTATGCCTATTCGATATGGACGCCGGGTACTCCGCCCACGATCGATGACGATACGGGCGGCTATACGCCTGGGACTCCGCCCTCATCCGGCTACGACGCTGTGGGTAACGTGATCAGCTATATAGACTCGGTGAACGGCAACTGGGTGATGCCGCTGGCGACGAGTCCGCACCCGGGCTACGATACGGTCAACCGGCTGACGAATGCAGTGTACACGCCTGCAGGTTCGGCCTCAGTACTGTACATGTGCTGGGCCTATGACGCGCAGGGCAATCGCCTGAACCAGATCATGGATACAACATCGGGCTGCCAGAGCGGCTCGCCGGCGTCTTTCCAGGCGAGCACCGTGAATAGCGCGAACAACCAGATAGTGACGAGCAGCTACAGTGGTCCCAGCGGCAGCGGGGCCGTGAACTTCACCTACGATGCGAGCGGCAACGTCACCTTCGACGGGCAGAATAGCTACCTTTACGACGCCGCAGGGCAGCTCTGCGCCTCGCAGAGCTCGATCGGCGGAACGATCACGCAGTATCTGTATGACGCCGATGGTGCGCGTGTGGCCAAGGGCAATCCGGCGGGCGGAAGCACGACACTCGCCTGCGCGGATCCGGACAATCTGAGCAACTTCACGGCTACGACAATCTATATGGGCACTCAGGAGTATGCCGGAGATGGTGTGACGCTTCTGCGGACGTATGTGGATGATGCCACCATCGACGGTGATGGCACCATCCATTACCAGCTCCATGATTGGCAGGGTAATAGGCGTATGCAGGTGAGTGCGAACGGGGTTGTAGAAGGTACGTACAGTAATTTGCCCTTTGGCGATGGCTTAGTTGTGGCTGGAGATGATTCAGACAAGAAGCATTTTACGGGCAAAGAACGCGATACAGAGACTGCCACTGCAAATGGGCATGACGGGTTGGATTATTTCGGAGCGAGATACGATAGCAGCAATATCGGCAGATGGACGCAGCCGGACTGGAGTGCTAAAGAAGATCCTGTGCCCTATGCAAAACTCGCTGACCCTCAGAGTCTTAATCTATATGGTTATGTTGCCAATAATCCATTGAGCACCGTAGATGTCGATGGTCATGTATGCGCTTATGTATATGGAAATGGTGGAAGTGGATTTTGCAAGAGGTCAGAAGAATACGCGAAGATGGATGCAAATGCCTCGATCAATTCGCAAACGCGATTCTTTGCCGCAGCGTCTGCAGTCTCTGCGCTCCTTGCCGATGCCGCTACTTGGAAACCGGCGAGAGCACTAGTTGTTAGTAAAGCAACAGCAACGTTTTTAGAGGGGATAGGAGAAACACTCGAAAAATTTAACCAGAATATAGCGAAGCAAATCACCTCTGGTCAATTAGGGGGAGCTGGACTCGATCAGCAATTAGTTCACCAGGAGCAAACCACAGTACAAGGTGTCCTTGACAACCTCAAATCATCCGATCCTGATGCATATACCAAAAGAATAAGCGAAATTAACATCCTCCTCAATCCCTCAAAGGGGAAAGAACTAATTTCGAATGCCATCGGCGATGACGACTCCAACTCTGTACTTAATGAAGTGCGCGAAGATCTGGGTCATCCTCTCGATTTCTCAAACCAGAAGGATCGTGAAGCAATTGGGAATGCTCTCATTAAGCACGAAAGGGAAAAAGAAAAAGAAAAAGAGGAAGAAGACAATCCCCCGGTATGCTCAGCTGCATATGGTAGCTGCGGTGCAGATTGATAATATTTGCGATGTGCTCTAGGGGTGCAATATGGTGATTCTGAAACGCTTAATCATATGGGCTACAGAAACACTGCTGGAGATAGTTTTAATCTCAGCAGGATGCTTGATATTTGCTGGTCACGATTCAATGCGAGATCTTATTTCAGATTTTATAGGCTATGCGGTATGGATAGGCGTTCTTTCCTTTACCACTGGCTACCTGTTGACCACGGCGACAGTATACCTATTGCAGCAAATCCAACTAGAGCTGGGTAATAGGTATCATGTCGCCCGATTAGCCCATGTCGCCCGATTAGCCCCCATTTTCAGCCAATAAAAGATGTTTGTTTTCTCTACATGTTATGTAAAGAAATTTCCGACCTGATTTAATTTTCAATGTGTCGAATATGGAAATACGTCTATCAATATACTCAACATCCTCAAGAGGTATTCGGATCGAATGACCCCAATTAATTAAAGTTATGAAATCTTCACCTTTTTTGGCTTCGACTTCAAATGGAATAAAGATTCCCCACAGAGCCATTGCGAGCAATGGTAAAAATGCAACTACACGATGAATAAATACCGTGAGAGTTGCCGCACTCATCACCATCCAAAGATAGGAAACGATTAGAATCGCAGGCCCTGTTGCCTTAGTTGCCCATGCCTCATCGGACAATAACATTCTTGCTGATTTTATTTGCAAAATGGGGTCACCGTAGTGTTTGTCATCATGGCAGGACGGGTGGCCCATACATCTCCCGCTGCCGCCCCATTCAACGCGCCAGAAGATTGGGTGCCCCATTCATCGCGCTTTTGCGATGAGTGGGACATCGCCGCGGCAGCGGCGACCGTCTTTCGTCCGGCGTTCATTCTTCCCGATTTGGGACCTTCGCGCGCAGCGCAAACCATTCTAAAATCTCCTCCATGCCCAAGGGTCTCAAGCGCTATCAGCAGACCGGCGACCTGCACTACGTCACCTTCAGTTGCTACCGGCGGCAGCCCTATCTTGGCACACCGCGGGCGCGCGATGTCTTTGAAGAGGTGCTGGAGATCACACGGCGCAGGCACAACTTCTGGATCAACGCCTATGTTGTGATGCCCGAACATGTCCACCTCCTCCTCAGCGAACCGGATACTTCTCTTCTGGCCGTCGCGCTCAAGGCGCTCAAGCAGGAATCGGCCAGGAGACTCAAAGACTCAGATACAGCCCACTTCTGGCAGGCGCGATATTACGACTTCAACGTCTACTCCGAAAAGAAGCGCGCCGAAAAAGTGGACTACATACACTGGAACCCTGTGAAGCGTGATCTGACCAGCGCACCGGAGGACTGGCCGTGGAGCAGTGCACGGCACTATGCGACAGGCGGTGAGCAACATGCTGTCCAGATCACATCACGCTACACAGAGCAAAGAGCGGCTCCAGCTTCATTCAAATAACCCAACCTACAGTAAAGACGGTCGTTGCTCCGCAACGATGTCCCACTCATCGCGATAAAACTGCGATGAATGGGGCACCCATCATTCAGGGTTCTGGATGTGTGGGCCACCCGTCCCCGATTCATCCCCTCTTCAAAATCCATCCACGCAAAACAAGGCTTCCCAAATATGTGGAAGCTGCCA
>Ga0206868_10181_pt1 | contig 17682 bp, 11 predicted proteins | sample Alteio_BWOrgCont_38_FD_152901 | JGI IMG/M metagenome (GOLD analysis project Ga0206868, IMG submission 152901) | Enriched cells from forest soil in Barre Woods Harvard Forest LTER site, Petersham, Massachusetts, United States -... | ecosystem: Environmental > Terrestrial > Soil > Temperate forest >... | reverse complement strand
GCAGAGATTATCGCGGGAGAACTCACCGCAGCCCACGTACAGAAATCAGCAAGTCGCAAGCAACCACGGAAGTCCGGCGCAGAGCCCTTCAGCCATGTGATCGAACGGCAGCAGCAGAGGCGCCGGGATTCGTTTGGTCGCAGAACGAAGGCCCACCCACTCTACGACAAGTGGGCAAAGGAATCTGTCGAGACCCTGAATTCGATCAAGGCAGGGCGATTCGTTGATGTTGCCAGACGAGCCGGACGGCTTTGCGGTCCTCAACATCGACATAAGTTCAGTACCGAACTGAATCCTGAGGATCCAATCGATCACGCTCTGCATTTTCTGTGCCGCGTAGCGTCGCACTCAAACGAGGAGAATCAAGCACTTTGTAGAAATAAGGACCTAGACAAGATGCTAACGGTTTGGATTCAGAAAGCGAACCGCGTTCTGGCAAAAGACAGACTCGCGGCTCAAAAGAAAATAGGTGCTCAGAAGGCCGTTAAGAGCAAATCGAAAGCATCGGAGAAGAAGTAAATTCGTCCCAGGCGCACGAAAGGCCAGCCCGCAATGGACTGGCCCTTTGTATTTGCGGGTGAACGAATGACCCATCTTAGCGGCCACGCCCCTTGGGAGCGGTCTTGTCATTGTGCTTCTGGTTGTAGACCGGAATAAACACACCCGCTCGTACAAGTCTCCCGAACAACAACCTTGCTCAACAATGGGAGCGCCGGTTTTAGTTCAGCCCAGATCCATCGCGCAAGATTCTCGCTGGTAGGATTCTCAAGCCCAGCTACCTCGTTCAAACAACGATGGTCGATCCGCTCCTCAATCGGCGCAAAAATAGCCTTGATCTCCGCAAAATCCATCACCCAACCCAGCGTCGAATCCACAGGCCCCTCGACGTATATTTCGATCTGAAAACTGTGCCCATGCATGCGTCCGCACTTGTGTCCTGCCGGAACATTCGGCAGCCAGTGTGCAGCTTCAATTGAAAATTGCTTGAAGATCTCCATCACGCCCCTATGCAATCCCAACAATCTTGTGCGTCTGCAAACTCAATCGCCATAGCGGATGACCCATGCAATAACGAACTGCAAGGTCTGTGTTGAGAATGCGGTTGGGCCCATCCATAGGCTGTAGGAAAAAGTTCTTGAATTCGCAATCCTCAAACTGGGTGGGATCGGCTTCCACTTGAGGAAACACCAGCTTCAACTCATCACCGCTCCGCTGCACCAAATGCGTCCCAGCCTTAGGGCTGACACAAATCCAGTCGATGCCCGCCGGAGCCTGGACAGTCCCGTTCGTTTCAACCGCAATTTCAAAGTCGAGTACATGAAGAGCATCGATCAACGCAGAATCCAGTTGCAGCAAAGGCTCTCCGCCCGTGCAGACCACAAACCTTCGCGAAGATGAACTCCCAGGCCACAGACCAGCAACGGCAGCGGCGAGTTCTGCAGCCGACGCAAACTTCCCGCCGTCAGCACCATTGACCCCGACAAAATCCGTATCGCAAAAACGGCACTGTGCCGTGGCGCGATCTTCTTCTCGCCCTGACCAGAGATTGCAGCCAGAAAAACGGCAGAAAACCGCAGCCCGCCCGGACTGCGCGCCTTCTCCCTGCAGCGTATAGAAGATCTCTTTAACTGAATAGCCCATGCAATTCTCTCGATTCAGTATCTCAGTCTTGCGTCTCAGATGCCTTCAACGCACAAAAGGCCAGTCCTCAATGGACTGGCCTTTTGTGAATGTTTATGCCGGCGATAACCTAATCTCCCACACAGTTACCCGTGCAGTACCATCGGCCCAACGAGGCTTAACTTCCGTGTTCGGGATGGGAACGGGTGATCCCTCGCGGTAATGTCGCCGGCAAACTTGATGGCGCTTGGCGGATATTTCACCGCAGCCAGGCACACTCGGTAACTCGCATAGTCAGACAGTTTCTTCTTGAAGCGCGAGCCCAGGTGCAAAAGCAATCTGGCGCCAAATAAAGTAAGGACTCAAACGAAATTGATTGGGTGTTACAAGACGTGTACAAAGATGTCTTCAAGAAGAAACTCAAGTGCGCTCCGTTTTTACAAACGATGTTACTGCGCGGAGTTAATTCTATGGACAAGCCGAACGGGCGATTAGTACTGGTAAGCTACATGCATTACTGCACTTCCACCTCCAGCCTATCAACCAGGTGGTCTTCCTGGGCCCTTCAGGGAAATCTCATCTTGGAGCGTGCTTCCCGCTTATATGCATTCAGCGGTTATCACAACCGAACTTCGCTACCCAGCCGTGCCTTTGGCAAGACAACTGGAACACAAGAGGTTCGTCCATCCCGGTCCTCTCGTACTAAGGACAGCCCTCCTCAAATTTCCTACGCCCACAGCAGATAGGGACCGAACTGTCTCGCGACGTTCTGAACCCAGCTCACGTACCGCTTTAATAGGCGAACAGCCTAACCCTTGGAACCTTCTACAGCTCCAGGATGCGATGAGCCGACATCGAGGTGCCAAACCGAAGCGTCGATATGAACTCTTGGCTTCGATCAGCCTGTTATCCCCGGCGTACCTTTTATCCGTTGAGCGATGGCCCTTCCATACAGAACCACCGGATCACTAAAGCCTGCTTTCGCACCTGCTCGACTTGTAGGTCTCACAGTTAACCACTCTTATGCTTTTGCACTCGACGACTGATTTCCAAACAGTCTGAGAGTAGCTTCGCGCGCCTCCGTTACATTTTGGGAGGCGACCGCCCCAGTCAAACTACCCGCCTAACTATGTCCCTCTCCCGGATCACGGGAGGAGGTTAGGATCACAACACTCACAGGGTGGTATCTCACCGGTGGCTCCTTCGAATCCGAGAATCCGAGATCAAAGCCTCCCACCTATCCTGCGCAGTAAGAGTCATAACCCATAGTTAAGGTGTAGTAAAGGTGCACGGGGTCTTTCCGTCTAGCTGCGGGTAACCGGCATCTTCACCGGTACTACAAATTCGCCGAGCAACTCGTTAAGACAGTCGTACGATCGTTACGCCATTCGTGCAGGTCGGAACTTACCCGACAAGGAATTTCGCTACCTTAGGACCGTTATAGTTACGGCCGCCGTTCACTGGGGCTTCAATTCAAAGCTTCGCTTGCGCTAACCTCTCCTTTTAACCTTCCAGCACCGGGCAGGCGTCAGCCCCTATACGTCGTTTTCGACTTAGCAGAGACCTGTGTTTTTGTTAAACAGTCGCCGTACGCGCTTCACTGCGACCCTCCTTACGGAGGGCGATCCTTCTCCCGAAGTTACGGATCTAATTTGCCGAGTTCCTTAACGAGCTTTCACTCGAGCGCCTGTGGATATTCTCCTCGTCTACCTGTGTCGGTTTGGGGTACGGTTCCCTTTGTTCTCCTTAGAGGATTTTCTTGGCAGCGTGGAATCATCGTCTTAGCCCCAAAAGGGACTGCTTTGCGTCTCACTGTTAAGACTCGACGGATTTGCCTATCGAATCCAGCTTCACACGCATCGACCGCTATAGCCATATGGCGGCACGATTATCCTTCTGCGTCACCCCATCGTCAAACGAACATTGGGAGGTCCGGAATATTAACCGGATGTCCATCATCTACGCCTTTCGGCCTCGACTTAGGGACCGCCTAACCCTGAGCGGATTAACCTTCCTCAGGAAACCTTAGACTTTCGGCGCGAAGGGTTCTCACCTTCGTTATCGCTACTTATGCCGGCAGGGTCTCTTCTCAACGCTCCACATGTCCTCTCGGTCATGCTTCGCTGCGGTTGAGAATGCTCTCCTACCACGCACATCTAAAAGATGTGCATTCGCTGCTTCGGTGTACAGTTTTAGCCCCGTTGTATTGTCGGCACCGGACCGCTTGACCAGTGAGCTATTACGCTTTCTTTAAAGGATGGCTGCTTCTAAGCCAACCTCCTGGCTGTCTGAGCGTTCCGACTTCCTTTCCCACTTAACTGTAACTTTGGGACCTTAGCAGGCGATCTGGGCTGTTTCCCTCTCGACAATGAAGCTTAGCCCCCACTGTCTGACTCCCGGACTGGTTGTCACTGGCATTCGCAGTTTGGTTGGATTCAGTAAGCCGGAAAGCCCCCTAGTCCATCCATCTCTCTACCACCAGTGCAAATCATCCGAGGCTAGCCCTAAAGCTATTTCGGAGAGAACGAGCTATCACGGAATTTGATTAGCCTTTCACCCCTACCCACAGCTCATCCGAGCTTTTTTCAACAAACACCGGTTCGGTCCTCCAGTGGGTGTTACCCCACCTTCAACCTGGCCATGGGTAGATCATCCCGCTTCGCGTCTATTCCTGCCAACTGAACGCCCTGTTCAGACTCGCTTTCGCTTCGGCTCGCTTACGCTTAACCTTGCTGACAAGAATAACTAGCCGGCTCATTATGCAATAGGCACGCGGTCAGACATTCCCTTGCGGGCATAGTCCTCCCACTGCTTGTAGGCACACGGTTTCAGGTACTTTGTACTCCCCTCGACGGGGTGCTTTTCACCTTTCCCTCACGGTACTGGTTCACTATCGGTCAGAGACGAGTATTTAGCCTTACGGGATGGTCCCCGTGGATTCAAGCAGGGTTTCACGTGCCCCGCCTTACTCAGGTACCCGCTTCGAGTCTGGATAGATTTCGTCTACGCGCCTGTCACGCTCTATGGATCCACTTTCCAGAGGATTCGACTATCTACCAGATTGGTAACTCTACTGTTGCGGGCCCTACAACCCCGCAGATACCGAAATATCTACGGTTTGGGCTGTTGCGATTTCGCTCGCCACTACTTTCGCAATCGAGGTTTCTTTCTTTTCCTCCAGGTACTGAGATGGTTCACTTCCCTGGGTTTGCTCGTACCCGCCTATGTATTCAGCGGGCCGTTCCTGAGGATTGCTCAGGAGGGTTTCCCCATTCGGAGATCTTCGGATGTAACGCCTGTGTGCGGCTTCCCGAAGCTTATCGCAGCTTGCCACGTCCTTCTTCGCCTGTCTCTGCCAAGGCATCCACCGTGCGCCCTTAGTAGCTTGACCATAGAATTAACTCCAGCGCAGGGTGCTGAATCACTTCAGTCCTGATCAAAGTTAACCTTGATTATTCGCCTTGAGATCGATCGCTGCGATTCGCATCGCTACGACCCTTCTCCTTAAAGACACTCTTCTTACATTGAACACTTTCCTAGCCACCGCAAATCTTCACCCTTACGAGCGAAAACTCCGGCAGACCAAAATGTGCTCGGCCTTGTATTACCCAATCAATTTCGTTGTCAAAGAACAAAACAATACTTCGATGTCGAAGCATTTGAGCCCTGAGGCTTGGAAACCAGCTGAACGCTAAACTTGATAAGCAATCCAGCCTCTGTCTCCGGGTCGATGTCCCCTGCCGAAGCATGAGGCATCCAACCGGATACAGTGAATGGAATATGAGGATTTGGTGGAGCTGAACGGGATCGAACCGTTGACCCCCTGCTTGCAAAGCAGGTGCTCTCCCAACTGAGCTACAGCCCCATTGTTAAATTCGACTCCGGGTGCTACGGCAAAATTGGTGGGCCTGGGTAGATTCGAACTACCGACCTCACCCTTATCAGGGGTGCGCTCTAACCAACTGAGCTACAGGCCCAATCTGATTCGCACTCCAGGGCGATACTCCTCATCCATTCAAAAAAGGTTTCGAGGACAAGGTTGAACGTGCGGAGCGACTACGTCGCTCGTGACCATCGTGGAAAACTAAAGCAGTCAGAGAAGGCCTGAACCGGACTCTTATGAACCTCAACTTGCGTCGATGCTCATAAGGTTGTGTGGCCACCGCACTCTACGTCTCGCGACGTTCCGCCTAAGCGGAAGGAGTGCTAAGCGCCACAGCGTTCTCTCTTAGAAAGGAGGTGATCCAGCCGCAGGTTCTCCTACGGCTACCTTGTTACGACTTCACCCCAATCATGAATTATACCTTGGACGGCTGCCTCTCTTGCGAGTTAGCCCACCGGCTTCTAGTACAACCCACTTTCGTGATGTGACGGGCGGTGTGTACAAGGCCCGGGAACGTATTCACCGTGGCATTCTGATCCACGATTACTAGCGATTCCAGCTTCACGCAGTCGAGTTGCAGACTGCGATCCGAACTGAGGCCGGCTTTTTCCGATTAGCTCCACCTCGCGGCTTTGCGACGGTTTGTACCGGCCATTGTAGCACGTGTGTAGCCCTGGACATAAAGGCCATGAGGACTTGACGTCATCCCCACCTTCCTCCCCGTTATCCGAGGCGGTTCCGCCAGAGTGCCCAACTGAATGATGGCAACTGGAGGTAAGGGTTGCGCTCGTTGCGGGACTTAACCCAACATCTCACGACACGAGCTGACGACAGCCATGCAGCACCTATATACAGGCCCATTGCTGGGCGCCGATGTTTCCACCGGATTCCTGTACATTTCGAGCCCAGGTAAGGTTCTTCGCGTTGCGTCGAATTAAACCACATGCTCCACCGCTTGTGCGGGCCCCCGTCAATTCCTTTGAGTTTCAGCCTTGCGACCGTACTCCCCAGGCGGACTGCTTAACGCGTTAGCTACGGCACGGCGGGATTGGGTACCCGCCACACCAAGCAGTCATCGTTTAGGGCTAGGACTACCAGGGTATCTAATCCTGTTTGCTCCCCTAGCTTTCGAGCCTCAGCGTCAGTAATGGTCCAGTGAGCCGCTTTCGCCACAGGTGTTCCTCCTGATATCTACGCATTTCACCGCTACACCAGGAATTCCACTCACCTCTCCCATACTCAAGCCCTGCAGTTTCGTGTGCAGACTTCGGGTTGAGCCCGAAGATTTCACACACGACTTACAAAACCGCCTACGCTCCCTTTACGCCCAATAATTCCGAACAACGCTTGCCCCCCTCGTATTACCGCGGCTGCTGGCACGAAGTTAGCCGGGGCTTCTTCTTCCGGTACCGTCATAATCGTCCCGATCGAAAGGAGTTTACATCCCAAGGGATTTCATCCTCCACGCGGCGTTGCTGCGTCAGGGTTTCCCCCATTGCGCAAAATTCCCCACTGCTGCCTCCCGTAGGAGTCTGGACCGTGTTTCAGTTCCAGTGTGTCCGTGCGCCCTCTCAGGCCGGATACCGATCATTGCCTTGGTGGGCCATTACCCCGCCAACTAGCTAATCGGCCGCGACCCCCTCCTGAAGCGAATTGCTCCTTTGACCCGTAGGTATTATGCGGTATTAGCTAAGGTTTCCCTCAGTTATTCCCCACTCCAGGGTAGGTTAGTCACGTGTTACTCACCCGTGCGCCACTGTACTCAGGACCGAAGTCCCTTTCTCGTTCGACTTGCATGTGTTAGGCACGCCGCCAGCGTTGATTCTGAGCCAGGATCAAACTCTCGTTTGAAACTGTTCACCAGTCCTAGGCGACGGAGGTCGACCTGGATCTGGCAGCACCACGGATCAAGTCCGTGATGACTTATGTTGTGAGAAGATTCAAGCCAAAGCTGCTTGTCTTCATCACGACTGGCACGTTCAACCTGTTGTCAAAGATCCTTACGACCCTCCGCCTAAGCGGTGCCGTTTGGATCGAGGCCTGAAACCGAAGTCTCAAGTGTCCTCGAACTTGTGCGCAAACGCCTTACACCGAAGTGCTCGACCGTTTTTAGCGCCTTTCCCAAACTACCGGAGATTTTGTCTTTCTGTCAACTCTTTTGTTTTCACCCTCATATCGAGCCGCACATCTTCATTGATTGCGGTTGAAACTCGAAGAGCAAATTCAAGAGCCGACCGACAAAGTCGGAGTTCTGAAAAATCGCTGCTGCGCAAATTTTGAAAGATCAACCAGTGCCGAATCGAAAAACGGCCCAAGCCAATTTTGGCTTGCAAGGCGCACGACGAATCGTGGCCCTTGGGTCTTGCAATGGGATTGTTCTCTGCGGGATTCCCTACAGGGGATCAGGGGCACTTGCCTCACCTGTCCCAACGAACCGGCTTCTCTGTCCCTTACGGGCTGGCTGCCCAATCGAACCGGGCCACTCCAGAAGCTCCACTGCCTTAAAACAACTTTCTGAGACTATCACCGATCTCTCAGATTTGCAAGCACATGTCTTAACCTTGCCAGACATTCAAACTACTTGCGTTGTTTCTTAATTTGTCTGTTTCATCGCTTCCATCAGCCTCTGTGCTGCCTAGCGTCCGGTTGCAACTCTCCGAGATTAGCAAGAGGTGAATGGGAATGCAAGCGGAATCGTGTTGAAAATTCATAGCCGCTGTGGAAATGACGCCTTCGAAGAAGCGTTTAGTCAATGTTGACAGGGACGTACGTAAAAGTCGCCCGATTAGATCAGCCTCATTCTCCGGGCTGACTTCTTTCTATTGCGCGCGCAACAGGCTTCTGCGAACATTGGCTGCATGCGCTGGAAAAGTCGTCTGCTCTTCTTTGCAGTTGGGTTGATCTCCATGCTGATTGCCACAGCTCAAGTGAGTTCGGGACACTTTGTCTTTGACAACGCCAGTTACCACCAACCGACATACGCTTGGGCTGGATATGGCGTGGGAGCCGTTTTCTGTCTTCTCGCCTTCTCACCCACAAATGAATGGATGGAGCGACACATCACGACGAAGAAACCGCGAAGGCGCAACAAATCGAAAGCGCGCTAGTCCTGCTATTACCTGCCCACCTGCGGCGCAATCACACCCAGATCGGTAAGTCCATTGACGAAAAACTGCATCGCCAGCGCCACCAGCAGCAGCCCCATGATCCTGACCAGAATGCGAATGCCCGTCTCCCCGAGCACTTTCCTCACCCGGTCAGCCCCCGAAAGCACCCAAAAACTCACCAGCGCAGTGAAAGCAATGCAGCCCAGAATCGCGCCCATCTGCCACGCAGTCGTCACTTGCCCAGCCAGCACCATCACACTCGAAATCGCACCCGGCCCCGCCAGCATCGGAATCCCCAGCGGCACAATCCCCGCGTCCTCTTTCGACGCAGCTTCCTCGGTATCCCCCGTAGCCTCTTGCGTAGGGGAACGCTTGGCCTCCAGCATGTCCAGCCCAATCAGCAGCAGAATCAGCCCGCCCGCCACTTCAAAGGCCGGCAGCGTAATCCCAAACATGGTGAAGATGTACTTGCCCACCAAGGCAAAGGTAGCCAGCACAATGAAGCAAGTAAGCGCCCCCTTGCGCGCCATCCGCGACCGCCGCGCAGCATCCACTCCATGAGTAATCGCCAGAAACGAAGGAATCGCCGCAAACGGATCGACCAGAAAGAAGATAGAGCTGATCGCCAGCAGCGAAAAATGGAAATAGGGCGTCGTCTGAATCTCACGCAACATCCCCGCCGCTGGATTATCGAAAATCATTCTTCGAGGCTATCGCAGCACCGAAATAAACACCAGAAAAGCAGATTTGCTGGCAATGACGCAATTCAGCATTTGAGCTACTTGCACAAGTGGTGGGACGGTGGCATGATTCGAGCAAATAAGATTTGGAGCAACTGCCGTGAAGCTACTCGCTCTGCTGATCATGTTGGCGTGCATACCTTGCAGCGCGGCGGATCAATTCACCGATCCCTGCTACCCAATACGAGGACGTCTTTCCGTTTGGGACGGTACCCCTACCGTCCGAATTTGGGTAGTTGGGACGCAACGCATATTAGGAATTCCGAGCGAAGAAACAGACTTTCCTCTGAAATATTCCAAACTTCCTGCAAACGTCGAGCACTTACTCGTAGGCAGCGGCACCAATATCTTCGGAGATTTTGTTGTCTGCCCGCTAACCAAGGAGCGTTCCGGAACAATGCGTATGGTCTTCGTAAAATCGGCAAGTCATATCGTCGATCGTTCAGAACGGAAGAAATAAGTAAGGACCTAAGAAGCCCGACACTTCAATCGATCTGAGCGAAGCCACGAAGTGACGTGCCGTCACGCGCAGATTCCCTGTTTCCAGCAGCTCTTCCAACAATCCACCTCAAGCCATGTGGTAGCTTGTCCCTATCTCGTAACCGGCCGCCCAGCCGCAGCCCGTACGCCCAGAAAAGAAAATGGCCCAAGTACAGATCGACCTGAAAACCGGCGACGCCCTAACCGAACCCACCGATGTCCTCGTCCTCAAGCACGCCCAGGGCCGCTTCGGCGTAGACGAAGCCGTTGACGCCATCCTCGAATCTGCCGGCCGCCGCCTCCACCTGCCTCGCCCCTCCGACTACCGCATCGAAGACGGCACATCGCAGATCGCCGCGACCCGAATCCTCCTCCTTGGTGTCCCTCCGCTGCCCCAATTCGGCTACAAGGAGATACGCACCTTCGCCCGCCAGGCTCTCGCCATCCTCGCCGAGAAGCTCCCGCAAACCCGCAGCATCGTGCTCACCCTGCACGGCTCCGGCTATGGCCTTGATGAAAAAGAAGCCTTCGAGTCCGAAATAGCTGGCCTGGTCGACGCCATCCACATCGGCGACTATCCCATCGCGCTTGAACGGATTACAATCGTCGAACTGGAGCAAGGACGCACCAAACGCCTCACCCACGTCCTCGACAGCCTGCTCCCACAGCACAGCGTCGCTGACTCCATCCCCGGCCTCCTCGGCGCCATCTCCTCCACGCTCGCCGGCGATACCGCCAGCGAAAAGCTGCGCACCGCCGGCATCACATCGGAGACCAAGCCCAAGGTCTTCGTCGCCATGCCCTTCAAAGAAGAAATGGACGACACCTACCACTACGGCATCGTCAGCGCCACCAATGCTGCCGGTTATCTCTGCGAACGCGCCGATCTCTCCGCCTTCACCGGAGACGTTCTCGACTGGGTCAAATCGCGCATCCGCTCGGCTTCGCTGGTCATTGCCGACCTTACCGAAGCGAACCCCAATGTCTATCTCGAAATCGGCTATGCATGGGGCAGCGGCATCCCCACCGTCCTGGTCGTAAAGAGCGGCGACCCGCTCAAATTCGACGTCCGTGGCCAGCGCTGCCTGGTCTACAAAAAGATCAAAGACCTCGAAGACCTGCTCACGCTTGAACTGAAATCGCTTGCCAAGAGTACCGAATAAGTCTCAGGAGAAAGTATTTTTAGCTTGAATTGAATCGGCGAACCGGGGGAGGATCGCTCGACTCGCGCTTTCAAAGGCTCTGGGTCAGCCGCAGGAGCAACTCCCAAAAGGCGCAACTCCAAAACCATATCCACGCCATCGCGGCGGGTGCACTGCTTATTTCCACTCCCAGACACCACTGCTCGTACCGCCCGACGCATCCGTTTCAAATTCAAAAGCGCCGCACGAGTTGTTGAGACTGACAAGCTTCTGCGAAGCCGTCTGATAAAAGAGCATTCCGCGATAACTCACCGCTCCGCCCGCACCGAACTTACCCAGACCCGTTCCCGTCCACAGGATCGACTCGCCGTCCGCTGTGATGATCAACCCCTGGCCCTGGCCAAAGATAGAACCATCCGGTCGGATCACTGATGTATAAGTGCCCGATCCATTGATCGCCACACCGCCCAGGGTGCCGCTGTCCTCGAAGCTCACTTCTGCCGTTGGTGGATCGGTGGAGAGAATCCGCCGAACGATTCGCTTGCCTTTGCTTTCGCCTATCTTGTCTCCAAGCATGAATTAATCTCTCTTCCGCCCGGAATTTACATGCAATCCCAGGCGCGGGAATTCTACACCTCGAAGAGCCCGCGTAAGGCAAATGAAAAATTGACCTTCGATTTGAGAGGAAATACCATCGACCTCAGGATTCACCCACGGGCGGAAGCAGCGCAAAGACCCATTCACTCTGCACGCACTGGCTTACAGTCTTGCCATTCGCATCCCGGTCTTCCAGATTCGCGCCGCCCTTCAGCAGCAGCTCGATGATTTCTTTCTGGGCAGCCTTCGCTTCCGGCGATCCCGACCCGCTCTTCCCCGTATTCTGCACAGCAAGATGCAACGGCGTCGACCCGCTCTTGTTCTTGAGGCGAACATCAGCCCCGTTCCTCAACAGCGCATCCACCGCCATTGCAAACCTCTGACGCACAGCCCTGTGCAGCGGAGCTACCCCGCTCTTATCCAGCGCATTCGGCCTGGCTCCCTTCTCGATGAGAAAGGCGATCATCTCGGCCTGCGCCTGAGCCCACGCTCCCGGTCCCCCATCGGCCGCATAGTGCAGCGGCTCGGCTCCCCTTCTGTTGCGCGCTGCAACGTCTGCCCCAAGCTCGATCAGCAACTCCGCCGTATCCCTTCGGAATCCCACCGCCGCGGCATGAAGAGGCGTGTCGCCGGCATACAGATAGTGCCTAATCTCTTCGAAAAAGAAATCAGCGGCACCTGCGCGAGTAGCGCCAGCGGCAAGCGGCTCTCGCGCCAGCAAAGGTGAAACGCCAAGCAGCCGTGCAACCTCAGCTTCATCGCCGCGGATGATCGCCCGCATGAGTAAAAGCACATCGGAACTCCCCGGCGATTCGCGGCTCGTGCTCTTCGGCATGATCGAAAAAGTATCACCATCGGCGCACCGGAACAACCATCCCGGCCTAAGAAATTTCGGCGAACGAACTTACCGCTATGTGGCCGCATTGATCGGGAACAGGCTGATTCCCCTCGCGCACTGAAAGCCGCGTCATACACCCAGCCTCCCGCGCAGGATCAAGCTCCCGCAGCAAATCCGAGACAAACAATATCTCGCTCGTCTCCACACCCATAGCCGCAGCAATCGCCCGATAGCTGTCAGAAGAAGTCTTAGCCCCAGTCCGCGTATCAAAGTAGGAAGTGATAAACGGAGTCAAATCCCCCGCACTCGAATAGCGAAAGATCAGCTTCTGCGCCTCCACCGACCCTGAAGAATAAATCGCCACCTTCGCCGTCTTGCTCCAGCGCGTAAAAACCTCAGCCACATCGAGAAACACCGTCCCCACCAGCTCCCCAGCCTCGTAGCCCGACTTCCAGATGCGCCCCTGCAGACTCTTCAAAGCAGTAGATTTGCGATCCCGATCCATCAGCCAAATCAAATAAGACAGCACTGAAGCTATATCCAACGACTTGCCAACACTCAATGACTTGTCATCCTGCAATGATTTGTTATCTTGCAATGATTTGTTATCTTGCAATGATTTGTCATCTTGTAATGATTTGTGATCTTGTGATGATTTGTCATCTTGTGATGACTTGTCATCCTGAGCGAAGCGAAGGACCCACTGCTCGTCGTTCTCGGCACGATTCTCATCCGCCAGCAGCGCAAGATCGGCCTGCGTCTCCGGCTCGTTCCAGTGCTCACGCAGATAACCCGCAAGATGCCTCCGCGCATACGGAAAAAGCTGCTCAGAAACCAGCGAAACCGGAGAAGTCGTCCCCTCGACATCCAGCAGATAAACACGCGGCGAATCAGCACTCATGCACTAATCGTACTTGCCACACGAGGTCCCAGATAAGCCGGCCCAAAGCAGAGTGGCTGATAGCCCGCATCGACCCCGCTCGCCGTGTAATGCGGAGTCCACCCAGTCGTATCCTGAAACCACCGAATCGCCCGAATCCGCCGGTCCGCGCACAGCGTAAACCAATGCGTAGTCCCCTGCGGCACCCGCAGCATATCCCCCGGATGCACCTCGACCGAAACCACTTTGCCCGCAAGATTCAGAAAGAAAATCCCGCGCCCAGCAAGGATGAATCGCACCTCATCCTCGGAGTGCGTATGCTCTTTGTCGAATCGCGCCAGCATCGTTTCAAGGCCCGGAGTCTCAGAGGTTACATCGATCACATCGGCAGTCGTGTATCCACCCAGCCGCTTCATCTCATCGATCTCGGCAGCATAAGCCTCAAGCACCGCTTCCGCCGAAGCATCGTCAGGCACGCGCGACAAATCCCAGCGCTCAAAACCAATGCTCAGTCCAGCCAAATGCGCGCGAATCTCCGCCTCGCCTTCGACCTTCAAATCCTCATCGGGAATAGTCAAAACAGCCATCGGAGCACCTCCGTTAAATAAGAGATCTTGTCATCCTGAACAGAAAACTTGTCATCCTGAGCGCAGCGAAGGACCTGCTTTTGCTTTCACCTCGGGCCAGCCTCACTCAGCACTCAAAAGCCGCCGCGCCTCAACCTCAAACAAGAATTCCAGCGCCTCAAGATGCCGCCGCGCACCGGCAATCGACTCACCCCAAGTATAAAGCCCGTGCTTCCTCAGCAGCACACCATGCGCATGGGGAAACGCGCGCAAAACCTCAGTCAACTTCAGTGAAAGCCCCGTATATTCCTGCGAATTCTCAACAATCGGCACCAGCTCTCGATGCTCATGCGTGCTCACACCGGTCAGCGCCTTAAGCACTTCGTAACCTTCAAGCGGTACAGCGCCATCGGCGGCAAATCGATCCGACAACAGCGAATTCCAGATCGAATGAACATGAAAAATCGCCCGCGCACCTCCACCCGGCATTGCCGTCTCGCGATAAATCACGCCATGCAAACTCGTCTCCGCCGAAGGCCTCCCAGCCCCCGCAAGCACCGTGCAATCCAGATCGATCTCCAGCAGATCGGACGGCGTAATCGCGCCTTTGTCCAACCCGCTGGCAGTGATGAAGATGCGTCCCCCGTCCGCAGCCGCCGTGCGAAAGCTAAAGTTACCCGCCGTAGCCGGAACCCACCCCCGCGTTGAACACCAGCGCGCCGCATCGCACAGGTCTTCGGCCAGTTGCAATAATTGATCGTTCCATTCCACTGCCGGCATTCGCTGCTCCAAGACGTAACCCTGTTGGGACATTCTCTCAAAGTAAGCGCCGCGCGTGGAAAACCATCCGATTCCCGCTCCCTATACTGAGGCCGGAGCGACCATGACCATCCCTTTCGAACCAGCCCGTATTCTCACGCGAAGATCGGTCCTCGTATCGATTGGATCAACCGCGGCAGCAGCTTTTATTCTGCCGGCTGTTTTGATCGCCGATCCAAATCCGGACTGGACCACCGTCGTCCCGCCCTACCGCATCGCCGGCAATCTCTACTACGTCGGCAGCCGCGACCTGGCCAGCTTCCTCATCGCCACGCCACAGGGCCACATCCTCATCAACAGCAACCTCACCACTTCCCCGCCGCAGATTCGTGCCAGCGTGGAGAAACTCGGCTTTCACTGGCGCGACGTAAAGATTCTGCTCATCAGCCACACCCACTACGACCACTGCGCGGGCAGCGCCCAAATCAGGCGTGAAACCGGTGCAAAATATATGGTGATGGACGCCGACGTACCCGATGTCGAGTCCGGCGGCCAGAAGAACTTCGCCTTCAGTCATCGCAAAGACTTCTTCTACCCCGCCGCCAAAGTAGACCGCATACTCCACGATGACGGCAAAGTCCAACTCGGCGAAACCACTCTCGTAGCTCACAAGACAGCCGGTCACACCAAAGGCTGCACTACCTGGACCATGACATTGGCAGACAAGGGCCAGCACTACAACGTCGTCATAGTCGGCAGCCCTAACGTGCTGTCCAGCTACAACCTCGCCGACGACCCAAAGTATCCCCAGATGGCCGCAGACTTCGAGCAGCAGTTTCGCACGCTAAAGGCCCTGCCGTGTGACATTTTCCTCGGCGCACACGGCAGCTACTACAACATGCTCGGCAAAGCCGCCCGCCTTAACGCCGGAGAGACCAATGCCTTCGTCGATCCAGAGGGCTACCGCAGCTACATCGCTGAATGCGAACAGGCGTTTCAGGACGAGTTGAAGAAACAGGAGAAGAAACGTTCCACCCCTTGATCCTGACGTTTCCCAGCCATTCAACACGTTCTAATTTCTATATCTTCTAAATCCATACCTCTTCATTTCCATCCAGCAGAGCCTCGTTTATCCAACCAGAATTGCCTCCTTAAAAACAGCACTCCGTATATCCGCTGCCGGAACAACCACACCGCCCGTGTCCCTTTTCGAATGTGTTTCCCGCTTACACAATCGAGGCGAGAAACGAGGCTGCGGCAAAGCAGAACCAATCTTCAGCGAGTCTGGCCTCAAGAGAACTCTGTTTCAAGGAGGCTTCCATGGTGCATTCAATCAAGTGTGGATTGCTCAGTTCGCTCTTGTGCCTTGTGCTTGCGCAAACAATGTCTGCAACGTCTTCCACCGGGCCAACATTTGGCAGTGTACTCATCGGCGGCTCCGTCAATGTCACTGTCTACGGGGAAGGCGACGATTCGGTCATAGTCCGCTCTTTCCCGGCAGGTTTCATGCCGTTGGACCCTACTAGCTGCGAAAAAGACCTTGGTATGGGGACGATCTTGAGTGTCGTACCTAAAACCGGCACAACGGCGCAACAGGCCACCCTCAGCGGAACGCCGCCCTACGCTATAACGCTCGCGCAACCACTGGTGGCCGGCACCCTGCTGTGCATCGAGGAGACATCCACACCGGCAACATACTCCAAGTACCAAACCGTCACCGACCCAGGAGACAACGGACGCATCCGGCTCAACTTCACCGGCGGCACGATGATCAGCAACCAGCAGACTGGCGGTCAGTCCTCGACTGCGGCCACCTACCTCGACCTCGGCTTTAGCTTTACGCTGATGCGTGCCGGCGGCTCAGCGATTCCTCCAAGACGAAAGACTACCGTCGTAGACGGCACGAAAACCATAACCATGATTCCGGCAAAGCCCTACCACGCATGGCAGCCGGGAATCGAAAACTTCATCAATCTGCGCATGACCCCAGTTCCAGTAGCCACTAAAACCACAACCACGACCATCGCCACGCCGGCCGGCTCAAACACCGGCACTTCGACGACGAGTACAAACCCCAACATGCTGACTTCGCAGCAGAGCGCCTTGGTCTTTGGCGGATTCGATTTCCCCGTGAGGCTGACGCGCTGGGACAACAACAGCAAGGCGTTCTTTGTAGCTCCTCTGATCAAATCGGGATTCGCCACTCTTCTCAACCCGTCCGTCAACAACGCAAGCACCACCTCGACAACGGGCTCCACCACGCCTACCACCATCAACACCTCTACGGCCGCAACGTTCAACTCGGTGTACTGGTATAACGCTACGGGGCTTAGATTCGGTGCGGCGCAATATCCCGCCTCCACCGATAAGGCGCCCATACCCTTTGCCCAGTTCGACATGACCGTTGGCCACTACAGCAACCTTCCCAGCATCGTCTGCAATCCGGCAACGACCACCACAACCAAAACGCAACCGACGAACACCTCGTGCTACACCACGACAACCACAACCACGGGCGGCACCACGGCAACCACCTACCTTGTCCAAGGCACGTCACGCACGCTCATTCCGCGGCTGCAGTTGGCAGGCTTCATCCAGATTCCCAACTACCCCTTTGTACTGGGAGTGGATGCCAACCTGGCGGAATACGCTTTCGGCAGCCACGTCAATAAGGTCGATTCACACAATAAACCTGGAAACGATGTCCGTATCTATGTCGGGGTGACACTCGATCCGGTATCCGCGTTCAAAAAACTGGGCCTCACTCCCTAGAACCTCTTCACAATCCTCGCGAGCCGGAAGATCTCTCCGGTATTCCGGCTCGTTCCCATCTGCCTTGCACCGCTACAATCGTAGTTTGCTGACTTCCAGCCAATGCGAACGAATGGACGTGGTGCTGGTCTCACCGCGCAATCCACTGAACATCGGCGCAGCCGCCCGGGCGATGGCCAACTTTGGCTTTCAGAGGTTGAGCATCGTAGCTCCCTTTGCCGTGAACTGGATGGAAGCAAAGTCGGCAGTCGGTGCTCCGGATCTTCTCCGCGATGCCAAGGTCTACGACACACTCGCC
>Ga0206868_10180_pt1 | contig 17943 bp, 17 predicted proteins | sample Alteio_BWOrgCont_38_FD_152901 | JGI IMG/M metagenome (GOLD analysis project Ga0206868, IMG submission 152901) | Enriched cells from forest soil in Barre Woods Harvard Forest LTER site, Petersham, Massachusetts, United States -... | ecosystem: Environmental > Terrestrial > Soil > Temperate forest >... | reverse complement strand
ATGTGCTGGATCTCCATGTTGGGCAATTCGGCGAAGGTCTTGCGGAAGAGGGCGTCGCGGAAGTTGCGTTCGGTGTCGTCGGCGGGGTATTTGACCTGGCACCAGGCTTCGATATCGCGAACGAGGCCGGCATCGGACAGGAGTTCAGTTTTATTTTTCATAGTTCGTTATTGGTTTTGAATGTTGAGTTTTGAGTTTTATAGGCACGAGAAGAGGAGCAAAAACTACTGTAGTTCTGAATGTTTTGCCCCGTGTGACGGGCTAAAAGTTTTGAGTATTTATAGGCGCGAAGAGTGGGTTTAGACTGAATATTTTGTCCTTGGTCGTTGCGCTGGCTGTCCGTTACGATGCGGTGCGTGAAATTCACTCAGTATTTCCAAGCCATGCGCGAGCGGCCAGATCGCGCTACGATTCGAATAGAGTGGATTGAACACGTAGTCGGACATCCCGAAAAGGAAGCGGTGCAAGAGGATGGGCGCATTCGCCGTTGGGGACGAATCTCGGAGATGGACGGACGCGCGTTGCGTGTTATACTTTTGGCGGATGGCGAAACGGTGCATAACGCCTTTTTCGACCGGTCTGTGAAGCTATGAGAATCCGCTATTTTCAGGATACCGACACGTTGCACATCGAGTTCAAGGCCGATGACGCGGCCGAGACGCGCGATTTGGACGAAAATACGCTGTTGGACGTGGATAAGCACGGCCGCATCCTGAGCATTACTGTGGAACACGCCAGCCAGCGCGCCGACATCCCCCGATTTTCCTTTGAACAAGTTCCCGCCTGAATTTGGGAAAGCAATTTGAAGTTTTGCAGGTTTTGCCCCGTGTGACGGGGTAAAAGTTTTGGGGGTTGAATTTTTATAAGCGCGAAGAGGAGTAAAAAGACGTGGTTGAAGGGTTGAACCCCGAAAGCATTCGGGGCAGGACGTTGGAGCGGCAAAACATTCCCGTTTTTAAAACCAAGAGAGAAATCGGAGACAGGCGGGACGCACTGTCCTACGGGGACGAGGATGAGGAAACATCGAACGCCGAACAAGGAACGCCGAGGCGGGACGCACTGTCCTACGTTGGTTGGGTCACGACGATTTTGAGGGAGTCTTCCGCGGGGTGGGAGGCGAGGGCGACGGCGTCGGCGGTTTTTTCGAGAGGGAAGCGATGGGTGATGAGTTTGCGGATGTCGAACTGCCGGGAGAAGATGAGGCGGGCGACTTCGTTTTGAATGGTGAAATCGGCGGAGTAGCTGCCGATGAGGTCTTTTTCGTCCAGGCAAATGGAGGCGAGGTCCACGGGGAGGGAATCGCCGCGTTTGGTGTGGGCGAAGAGGAGGACCTGACCGGCGCCGCGAATGAGCTCGAGGGATTGTTGAACGGCGGCATCGGAGGGAACGGCGATAATGGCGGCGTCAAAGCCAGTTGATGGTTGATGGTTGATGGTTGATAGAAAATCCTGCCTGCTCAAATTTACTGTCCATTTGGCGCCGAATTTTTTGGCGAGCTGGAGGCGGGATTCCAAAAGGTCGGTGGCGAGGACGCGGATGCCGCGGAGTTTCAAAAGTTTGGTGAACATGAGGCCGATGGGGCCCTGGCCGGCGACGAGGACGCGGTCGCCGGGCAAAAGGTTGAGGCGTTTGACGGCTTTGAGGACGGTGTTGAGGGGTTCGAGCATGGCCGCTTCCTCGAAGGTGTTCCGGGGCGGGATTTTGACGACGCCGGGCAGAACAAAAGGCATGACGCGGACGTATTCGGCATAGCCGCCGCCGGCGGGCTCGAAGCCGGCGGTGATGCCGGTGCGTTTGTAGGTGGCACATTGGGCGAAGGCGCGATGGCGGCAGAAGTGGCATTCCAGGCAGGGAATATGATGGTGAAGGGCCACGCGGTCGCCGACTTTGAGGACGGATTTTGATGAATACGACCGGACAGGAAGGCTGGTTTTGCCGCCGCCGATCTTGACGATGGTGCCGGCGGTTTCATGGCCGAAGATGCGCGGGGGCGGCACGAGGCCGTAATGAATTTTTTTGATGTCGGTGGGGCAAACGCCGCAGACGGCGACCCGGACGAGCAGTTCATTGGCGCCGATGGCCGGGACAGGAACGGTTTCGAGGCGCAGGTCGTTGGCGCCGCGATAGACGACGGCGCGCATGGTTTTCGGGATGTCGAACATCGAAATGATTTAATCAGGATAAAGCGCAAAGGCACGAAAAATTGACGGCGCAAATCCGGTTTGCGCGGGAGGCGTGCGCGGGATTATGATGGGAGCGGTGAAAGCTAAAATCATTCTGCCGATTGTGTTTGTGCTGGTATTCGCGGTATCGCGGATTCCGGGGTTTTTGCCGCTGGGTTTCAGCGCGGCGTATGCGCTGGTGTTTTGCGCGGGGGTGTATTTTCGCGGAGCGATGGCGTGGTGGCTGCCGCTGGGAGTCATGGCGGCCACGGATATCGGACTGAGCGCTTTTTATTATCACATTAATCCGTTCCGGCTCGAGCTCCTCCTGAATTACGCGATTTATGCGGGGCTGATCGGGTTGGGTAAATGGTTCGGGCACCAAGCGCCGTTTTGGAAATTATTGTGCGGAGGCATCCTGGGCGCAGCGATTTTTTATGTGCTGACGAACACGCTGTCGTGGCTGACGGACCCGAATTATACCAAAACGATGGCGGGCTGGATCCAGGCGCTGTTTACCGGGTTGCCGGGGTATCCGCCGTCGTGGGAATTTTTTCGCAACACGCTGTTGAGCGGCGGGCTGTTCACGGCGCTGTTTGCGGGGGCGGCCAAGTTGGCGGAGGAATCGCCGGCGGAAAAGAGCGCGGGAGCACTGGAAGTGGAGGGCGAGGAGACGGCGGAGGAGGCGGTGAAGGGGTAATGCGGTTCAGCTTGCCAGCAGTTCAATTTCACAGATAAGCTTGCGCATGGTTCACGTTGGCATCGGTTACGACGTCCATGCGCTGGTCGCGGGACGGAAATTGATTTTAGGCGGCGTTGAGATTCCACACACGAAGGGCCTGGACGGTCATTCGGATGCCGATGCGTTGATGCATGCGATTTGCGATGCCATCCTGGGAGCGATCGGCGAGGTGGACATCGGGCATTTTTTCCCCAACACGGATGTGCGCTGGAAGGGCGCGCCAAGCAAGGTTTTTCTGGAGGAGGCGGCGAGGCAGGTTTCCAAACAAGGGGGAAAGCTCGTGAATGTAGATGCCACGGTAATCGCGCAGGCGCCGAAAATTTTTCCGCATATCGCGACGATGAAAAAGAACATCGCCGCGGCATTGGGCGTGCCCGAGAAAAAAGTCGGCATCAAGGCGACGACGAATGAAAAGCTGGGGTTTGCCGGGCGGGAGGAAGGGATCGCCGCGATGGCGGTGGCAGGGGTGGATTTGCCGGAATGATTTATGCCCAAAGCCGAAATCAGTTGGAAGCGGGTCACGGACGATGGCGTGAAGTTGCAAGTCTATGTGCAGCACGTCGGGCGCGAGTGGAAATTTTTTCACCGGGAGAAACGGTTCGATGTCTGGCAGCCAGTGAAGGACCCGCCGCTGGAAGATTGGATGGCTTTGCTGGATGCGATGCAACGGCTCATCACGCGGCGGCGATACCAGCCGGATGACGAAGTGCGGTTGCGTAAACAGATACGGGAGCAGTATCCGGAGGCGGAGGTGTGAAAAGACTGGCAAAAGATATGTGCAGTGGGAAAAGTGGCAACATCGGTTACATTGTTGATTATCAAGGATTAAAGTGGCAACATTTTCGACAACAGGGTGGCAACAACCGGCAGCATTATCGTTAGCGTTACCGTAGTCAGGGCAGAACCAGGGCGGCGATTTGACTTTGGCTTTATGACGATTATCTTTTTCGGAATTCAGGGTGTGCCTTTTTTAAGCAAAATCGCACGGGATGAAAGTAGAAAGTAAAATCCTCGCAGGGTTCATCGTCACGGCCGTGGCGCTGGGAGGCGTGGGGTGGCTTTCCTACCGCGCGGCGGAGGATTTTATCACGGCCCAGGGATGGGTCACGCATACACAAGAGGTCATCTCCCAATTGGAAACGACGCTGGCGACGGTCATTGAAACGGACACGGAACAACGGGGCTACCTGCTGACGGACAACGCGAAATTTTTGCAGCAAAGCCAGGCAGCAGCAGCACAGCTACCAGGAGAATTACAGCAGATCCAACAGCTCACGATAGACAATCCCGCGCAACAGAAGGCCATCAAGCAACTCACAGCGCTTACCCAAAAGGAAGTCACCTGGACGGACCACCGGATTACGATATTCCAAAAATCCGGCTTGCAGGCGGCGTTGACCCAGGAGCCGATGGAAAAGACGGAAGCAGGCATGAACGATGGGCGAGCGCTGGCGGCGCAGATGCGGGCAACGGAAGAGAAATTACTGGCCCGGCGGCAAGAGGAGTCCAGCAGGCTGGCGAGGCAGACGGAAACAATCATCGTCACGGGAAGTGTGACGGCGATCATCATCGCGTGGATCATCGTCCTGCTGGGACGCCGGGAATTGCGGCTGCGCGCACTAGCCGAGACGCGATTGAGCCAGAATGAGCAGCGCTTGCGCCTGATGATCTCGGCGATAAGAGATTATGCGATATTATTTTTGGATCCACAGGGAAATGTGGCCAGTTGGAATGATGGGGCGCGCCAGATCAAAGGATATACAGCCGAGGAAATCATGGGCCAAAACTTTTCAAAATTTTATCCGCCGGAAGCGGTCCTGAGCGGGCGGCCCCAAAAAGTGCTGGAGGAAGCGACGGACAAGGGCCGAAGTGAAGACACCGAATGGAGAGTGCGCAAAGACGGCTCGCCATTTTGGGCGCACGTGGTGGTCACATCGGTCCGCGACCAGGAGGGGAAGCTGCTCGGCTACGTCAAAGTGACCCAAGACTTAACGGAACGGAAACGCGCCGAACAGGTTCTGCAGGAGCGGGACCGCTATTTTGAAATTTCGCGGGAGATGATTTGCGTACTCGGATTTGACGGATATTTCAAGACCTTGAACCCGGCCTGGAAATGGACTTTGGGATTTTCGATTGAAGAGCTATTATCGCGCCCTTTCATCGAATTTATCCATCCAGAGGACCGGGAAGTGACGATGACGGAAGCGGAAAAGCTGATGCGAGGGAATGAGTTGATCTATTTCGAGAACCGTTACCTCTGCAAGGATGGCTCATACCGCTGGATCGCCTGGAGCGCGCGCGCGGGGATACCGGAGCAGAGCATCTACGGCACAGGCCGCGACGTCACCGAGAGGAAGCAGGCCGTGGAAAAAATCGAGCAACTGAACAGCGATTTGCAGCGGCAGGCCGCCGTGCTGGAGGCCGCGAACAAGGAATTAGAGGCGTTTTCATATTCGGTCTCGCATGATTTACGCGCGCCACTGCGGCACATTGATGGTTTTGTGAAAATGCTCGCGAAACAATCCGCAGAAAAAATGGATGAGCGCGGACATCGTTATTTGGATATCATCGCCGATTCCGCGCACCGGATGGGGGTGTTGATTGACGACCTGCTCATCTTTTCGCGCATGAGCCGCACCGAATTGCGCCATTCGAACGTTTCCACGGATGCGCTCGTGCATGAAGCGGTAGAGGGATTGCAGCAGGAATGCAATAAGCGCCAAATCCATTGGAAAATCGGCGCTTTGCCCGAGGTCGAAGCGGACGGGGCGATGTTGCAACAGGTTTGGGTGAACCTGATCTCCAATGCGGTAAAATACACGCGCCCGCGACAGCCGGCGGAAATCGAAATCGGCTGCAATGATTCGGGCAACGGAGAATATGTTTTTTTTGTGCATGACAACGGCGTAGGATTTGACATGCAATACGCGCACAAGTTGTTCGGCGTTTTCCAGCGGTTGCATCGCACGGATGAGTTTGAGGGGACGGGAATCGGCCTGGCGAATGTCAGCCGGATCGTTCACCGGCACGGGGGCCGGGTCTGGGCGGAAGGCAAGCCCGAGGCGGGAGCGACTTTTTATTTTTCTTTGCCTAAAAAACCAACTCAAAAATAGATATGGCTCCATTAAAGAGAATACTGCTGGCGGAAGACAATGAACGGGACGTGGAATTGACGATGGCCGCGCTCGATGAACATAACCTGGCCAATGAAGTCGTGGTGGCCCGCGACGGCGCCGAAGCGCTGGATTACCTGTATGGCCGGGGCAAATTCGCCGGGCACGCCAACGGATTGCCGGTGGTGGTGCTGCTGGATTTGAAAATGCCCAAGGTGGATGGGCTGGAGGTGCTGCGGCAAATGCGCGCCGACGCGGCCATCAAGCATGTGCCGGTGGTGATGGTCACGTCATCACGGGAAGAACAGGACCTGGTGCGCAGCTATGAACTGGGGGTGAACGCCTATGTGGTCAAGCCGGTGGATTTCCAGAAGTTCGTGGAATCGGTAAAACAAATCGGGATATTTTGGGCGATCATCAACGAGCCTCCGCCGGGGGCGATGAAGCGTTGACTTGAAGGAGGTTTCATGTTACTTGAGCGTGTCATGAAAAGACTGAATTTACTCGCGGGCATTTTGCTGGCAATTGCTGTGGTTTCGGTCACTGGAGTCGCGCTGGCCGATGGCACAAACACGGTGAGCGCCACCAATTCGCCGAGCGCGACGCCTCCCAAGCCGGATTTACTGACGACGTGCCCGGTGTCCGGCGATAAACTGGGGGAGATGGGCAAGCCTTACGTTTTAGTTTATGAGGGGCAGGAGGTCAAACTTTGCTGCCCGGATTGCAAATCGGATTTCGAAAAAAACCCGGAAAAATACATGAAGATCATCCGGGCGGCGGACAAAACGGACAAGAAATAGCAGGCTTAAAGGGCCCAAAATCAGCAATTGCCGACCTTTTACCGGGAGATCCGGACAGGATCCCCTCCTCTGTCACGAAAATTTAACAAAGCAAACAGCCAGAGGCATGTTATAAACTTTGGCTTGTAGGCGGCATAAGCTTTAGTAGGATTGAAAAACGCCGCTGGCGAATCATGAAAACTTTTGCGGAATTGAATTTTCCCGGACGCCTGATTGCCGTCGAAGGACTCGACGGGTCGGGCAAATCCACCCAAATTTACCTGGTCAAACGATGGCTGGAATCGGAGGGCATCAAGGTCTATTTCAGCGAATGGAACTCCTCCGAATTGGTCAAGTCGGCCACGAGCAAGGGCAAGAAACGCGAATTGCTCACGCCGATGACGTTCAGCCTGATTCACGCGACGGACTTTGCCGACCGGTACGAGCGGCATTTGCTGCCGCTTTTGCGCGCGGGCTATATCGTACTGTGCGACCGCTACGTTTTCACGGCGTTTGCGCGGGACGTGGTGCGCGGCTGCCCGCCCGAATGGGTGCGCGGCAATTACAGCTTTGCGGCGCTGCCGGACATGACGCTGTTTTTCAAAACGGATTTGGAAGTCTCGTTGAACCGCATCCTGGAGGGCCGGCCGAAATTGAAGTTTTTTGAGGCGGGCATGGATCTGCGGCTTTCGACGGACCCCTATGAAAGTTTCCGGATTTTCCAGGGGCGCATCCTGGACCAATACATCGCGATGAGCGATGAGTTCAAGTTTGTGGTCATGGACGCGAACGAGAACGTGGAAAAGCAACAGACGATCGTCCGCAAACTCGTAAGCGAAAAAATTGACCTGAAGAAATTCCGCCGGCGCAGTCCCCTGCCCTTGCCGCCGGCGATTTCGGCAGCGGAAGTTAAGGAACAAGAGGAGGATTTGGCCGCGGTATGAGCACGAACAATTCAAAAAAGAACTGCCGGTGTTTTTATGGTCACGGGATTCCGCGCGTAAAACTGGAAGATTTGGCCGGAAAACTGATTGTGGTGGAAGGCGCGGATGGTTCGGGCCGTTCGACGCAAATCGCGCGGCTGGTGGACTGGCTGGAGACGAGCGGCCATCCAACGGTCCAGGTAGGCCTGAAACGTTCCACGCTGGTGAGCAAGGAACTGGAAGAAGCCCAGCAAGGGAACATTTTAAGCCGGACGACGCTAAGCCTTTTTTACGCGACGGATTTTGCGGACCAATTGGAGAACATCATTTTGCCGGCGCTCAAGGCCGGGTTCATCGTGCTGGCTGACCGCTATATTTACACGCTCATGGCGCGCGACATGGTCCGTGGCATGGATGAAAGCTGGTTGAAAAATCTCTATGGCATCGCCGTCAAACCGGACGCGGTTTTTTACATTTCAGTCCAGCCCCAGGAGCTGGTACAGCGCAACCTGGCCAAGAATGCCACACTGGATTATTGGGAAAGCGGGATGGATTTGGGCTTGTCGCGCGACATGTTCGACAGTTTTGTAAAATATCAAACCGCCGTGCAGGGGTCGTTCCGGAAATTACAGAAGACGTATGGCTTCACCGTCATTGACGGCAACCGGCCGGTAGGTTCCATCACGAAGGAATTGCGAAAAAAAATCCGGACGATAATTTCGGAAAAAGAAACGGAAGATTAAACCGCCGGGCCGTTGGTGAGCGCGGGCGACTGAATGGGCGGCGTGTTAGTAGGGGCAGGCATTTCGACCGGCGGCGCGTTGGTAGAAGCTGGACGACGCTGCTGTTTCATCAGGATTTCAAATTGCTTCCGCTGTTCCGGGGTCAATATCTCCCGAATCTGCTGGCGGGTCTCCTGCATAAGCGCGCGGAATTGCGGACTGACAAGCTTCCATAAATCGCGTGTGTTTTGCTGTCCCTGGGAGATGATTTTTTGAATTTTTTGCTTCTGATCCGGTGACAGGTCGAGTTTGTCATTCAATTGTTCGACAAATTGTTTGTTCAGGAATTCCGGGCGCACCTGAGCCGGCGGCAGGTCGGAACCACCCGCCGGCCTGTTCCCGGCCGACTCATGCAAATGCTGCGGGCGCTGAACGTGATTGACAAGCAGCCCGCCGGTAATAACGCCCGCGCCAAAGATCACGATGGTCGCGAGGATGACTTTCCAGGAATTCACTGGGCCTGGTCGCCCTGGTCAACGGAAGCCAAGAGCGTGTTTTCGAAGTTTTGGGAGAGGTCGTCGCCGGTGTTTGACGCCGGGCTGAAAAATGACCAGGCACCGCACAGGAGGGCGATGACGGCACAGGAAACCGCAGCCTGCCACAGCCCGCGAACCCACACTGCCACGCTGTCAGTGGGAGCGACTGCCGGGATGAGGGCCATGATGCGTTTTTCAAACGCATAGGACACGCGGTCATCCGGCGCGTTGACGCGCGCGGCAGCAATCAATTTCCTGTGAAGTTCAGTCACATTCATATTATTTCAGACGCCTTTCTTCATCGCATGGTTACATTTACAAGTATTTGTCTTTAGCCATCTTAGAAATTATTTTACGCATCTCGGCGCGGGCGCGGAAGGCGCGCACTTTCACCAGCGGCACAGACCAGCCGGTCAATTCGGCGATTTCCTTGACGGAACGGTCTTCGATTTCCAGCAAGGTGATGACCATGCGCGCCTGGGGCGAGAGTTTTTCCAGGACGCGCTCGATGAGGAGTTTGGCGGCGTCGGCGGTCTCGCTGGCTTTTTCGGGGGCCGCTACAAACGTCTGCAACCAGTCATTTTCGGATTCGGTTAAATCAGTGAAGGGGGATTCGCGGTTGCGCTGGTGGCCGCGTAAAAAATCGTAACAAGTGCGAACGGTCATACGCATGAGCCAATGCTCGAACGGCGCTTCGCCGCGGAAACTTTTCAATTTCTCAAATGCCTTGAGCCAAACTTCCTGGGCGATGTCCTCGACTTCACTATCGCGGCGGGCGTAGCGGCGGGCGGTGGCAAAAACACGCGGGGAATATTTCTGGACGAGAGGTTCGAAGCTGGCCGCATCGCCCTGCAAGACGGCCGCGATCAGTTCCGCTTCACTTCGTTCCATGCGGGGAATTATGAAGTAAGAGGCAAGCCGGATGAAGCGGAATCGGGTGCGGGCATCCGGTCACACTCATTGGACGACGGGCAAATCATTCGTGTCGCGGGGCAGCGGCGGTGGCAATTTCAGGTGGGACTGGGGAACAGGCCCCGTTTCGCCGGCATAGTCCTGGTAGCGGCCCGGCTGGACATTTCTTAATTGTTTGACCTGCTGATCCGTCAGCGGCGGCTGCATTTGTGAAAGGGCTTTGGCGAAAAGAACAGTCAACTCGGTTTCCGCTTTGGCAGATTGGTCGGCGTACTGGCGCACGAGAGTTTCATCGAATTGGCCGCTGGTGATTTGGTTGAGCAACGCCTGACGCGAGGTGCGCACTGCTTTCTCTAGAGGCTGGAGCTGGGCGTGGTCGGCCTGCAGGATGCCGCGCAGGGACTGGCGCTGGTCATCGGTCAACAGGCGGCCCAGGACAGGAAAAAGCCGGTCGGCGACACCGTTGGCGTTGTTTTGTTGGGCCGAGGCGACGGCGGCCAGGCCGGCAACGGCAAGAGACAGAAAAAAGCATCGTAATGTTTTCATGATTACCACTGCTTTAGACGGAAAAACGGGGCTGCCAGTTACGCTCAGGATTTATTGAGGCGGAGGGCGTTTTCGAGGGTTTTGGAAAATTGCAGGACGGCCTCGGTGATTTTTTTGGGCTGCCGGGCGCAGGAATCGAGCATAGATTCGCTTTTTTCCGGGCGCTGGCGCATCATCTCGACGGCGGCGAGCATGAGGGCGGCGGCGTTGTTGACGTCATGGCGCAGGTCGATGAGCTTTTGTTTCAATTCGCGGACCTGTTCGGCGCTCAAGGTGACGGGCTCGGGTGGCTGACGCATGGTTGAATTTCCACGGAAGCGGGTTTGAAAGCAAGCGCGCAAAAGAAAAAAGCCGGAGAAGATTCTCCGGCTTTTAAGAAAGACTGGCGGCTACCTACTCTCGCGGAAGCTATACAACCACTACCATCGGCCATGCAGTGTTTGACGGCCGTGTTCGGAATGGGAACGGGTCGGACCACTGCGGTATTGCCACCAAAAATTTAAAAGATCGTTTCCGAAGCGGGTTCGGCGATTCTCTGAAAACTACACATAGGGGATAAAAAGGAGTGGAGCGACCAACAATTCGCGAGTTGAAATTGCATTTCCTTGAAGGAAAAAGCAATCAAGCCGCACGACCGATTAGTACTGGTCAACTGAACCCCTCGCGGAGCTTACATTCCCAGCCTATCAAACGGGTAGTCTGCCCGTGGTCTTCAGGTGCCTTGCGGCACGGGAAACATTATCTTGGGAGGAGCTTGGCGCTTAGATGCTTTCAGCGCTTATCTCTTCCGCACATGGCTACGCAGCGATGCCCCTGACGGAACAACTGCCACACCAGAAGTGCGTCTAACCCGGTCCTCTCGTACTAAGGTTAGAACCCCTCAAGTTTCCTTCGCCCACAGTGGATAAGGACCGAACTGTCTCACGACGTTCTGAACCCAGCTCGCGTGCCGCTTTAACCGGCGAACAGCCGGACCCTTGGGACCTTCTCCAGCCCCAGGATGCGACGAGCCGACATCGAGGTGCCAAACCGGATCGTCGATATGAACTCTTGGATCCGATCAGCCTGTTATCCCTAGCGTACCTTTTGTCCGATGAGCGACGGCAATTCCACATTAAACCGTCGGATCATTTGGGCCTGCTTTCGCATCTGCTCGACCTGTGTGTCTTACAGTCAACCTGGTTTATAGCCATACCCTCGACGCACGGTTGCCAACCGTGCTGAACCAAGCTTAGCGCTCCTCCGTTACCTTTTGGGAGGAAACCGCCCCAGTCAAACTGACCCGCACGCACTGTCCCTCATCTGGATGACAGACTGAGGTTAGAATCCTAATTATTCAAGAGTGGTGTTTCACATTGCGACTCCATGCCAACCGAAGCCGGCACTTCAAAGTCTCCCACCTACGCTAAGCATAAATAACCAGAACACAATACGAGCTTACAGTAAAGGTGCATAGGGTCTTTCCGTCCTACTGCGGGCAGGCGGCATCTTCACCGCCATTACAGTTTCGCCGAGATCCTCTCCGAGACAGTCGTTCAGTCGTTACAAGATTCGTGCAGGTCGGAACTTACCCGACAAGGAATTTCGCTACCTTAGGACCGTTATAGTTACGGCCGACATTCACGGGGACTTAAAGACCGAGCTTCGCCTTGCGGCTAACAAAATCTCTTAATCTTTCCGCATTGGTCACTTGTCACTCCCTATACGTCGTCTTCACGACTTTGCAGAGAGCTGTGTTTTTGTTAAACAGTCGCTAAACGCAATTTACTGTGGCTCACCGAAGTGAGCACCTCTTTTCCCGAAGTTACGAGGCTAATGTGCCGAGTTCCTTAGAGAGGTTTCTCTCGCGCGCCTGAGTGCGCTTACACTCACCCACCTGTGTCGGTTTGCGGTACGGATGAACAAGACATACTATGAAGCTTTTCTAGGCACGGAGACCCACCGATACGCTTCGGCCGAAGCCTAAGCTCAGCATTCGATTGCCTAGTCGATGTCTCTCTATGCGTCATCTCATAGCTAATTCTTGTCCAGCGCAGGAATATTTAACCTGCTGTGCATCGATTACGCCTTACGGCCTCATCTTAGCATCCGGCTAACCCTGGGAGGACGAACCTGGCCCAGGAAACCTTGGGTTTACGGCGAGCAGGATTCTAACCTGCTTTATCGCTACTCGTGTCTGCATTCTCACTAATCGTCGCTCCACAGTCCGTTTCCGTTCTGCTTCGATGCAACGATTACGCTCTCCTACCACTCAACTCTGACGAATCAGAATTGAATCCATAGCTTCGGTATGTGATTTAATCGCCAATCATTTTCGGCGCGACCTCGCTCGATGAGTCAGCTATTACGCACTGTTTAAATGATGGCTGCCTCTAAGCCAACATCCTCACTGTCTAAGCAAAGTCACATCCTTTCCACTTAATCACATTTAGGCACCTTAGCTGATGGTCTGGGCTGTTGCCCTCTCGGCTACGAAGCTTATCCCTCGCAGCCTGATTCCTATGATACTGAGACCGGTAGAATTCGGAGTTTAATTGGTTTTGGCAGCCTGGTGGGGCCCCTAAGCCATTCAGTGCTCTACCTCTACTGGGTACTTACATAAGACTCGCCCTCAAGCGATTTCGGAGAGAACCAGCTATCACGGGGTTTGATTAGTCTTTCGCTCCTACTCTCAAGTCATCTCAGGATTTTTCAACATCCACGAGTTCGGTCCTTCACTGCATGTTACTGCAGCTTCAACCTGCTCAAGAGTAGATCACCTCCGCTTCGGGTCTATTACCAACGACTGGTCGCGCTGTTCGCACTCGGTTTCCCTTCGCCTCCAGTTCAGAGAACTTTAGGCTAGCCATTGATAATAACTCGCAGACTCATTATGCAAAAGGCAAGCTGTCACCACTTGCGTGGCTCCAACACATTGTAGGCTTATGGTTTCAGGTTCTATTTCACTCCGCTAACAGCGGTTCTTTTCGCCTTTCCCTCGCGGTACTGGTTCACTATCGGTTGCCGGGTAGTATTTAGCCTTATCCGGTGGTCCGGACGGATTCACACAGAGTTTCACGTGCACCGTGTTACTTGGGATACCTCTAGAGGAGCTTGAGCTTTCGCATACCCGACTTTCACGGTCTATGGTCCAACTTTCCAGAAGATTCTGCTGGCCCTCACTCTCTCACATTAAGGTCCCTCAACCCCGGGAAGACAAGTCCTCCCGGTTTAGGCTGTTCCGCTTTCGCTCGCCGCTACTTACGGAATCACTGTCGTTTTCTTTTCCTGCGGTTACTGAGATGTTTCACTTCACCGCGTGTGGCTTTGCCGGACTATGAATTCATCCGGGCAATAACCGGCAATAACGCCGGCTGGGTTGTCCCATTCGGAAATCCACGGATTAACGCCTGCTTGCGGCTCCCCGTGGCTTATCGCAACTTACTACGTCCTTCATCGCCTCCTGGCACCAAGGCATTCACCATAAGCCCTTAGTAGCTTGATCACAAAAGATACCATCGTAATAAAACGATGGATAACTCAGCGAATTGTATAATTTGCCCTACTTTTACTTTTTTCTCTTACCTATGTGTAGTTGTCAAAGAACGGCCGAATTCCCATCAACGGAGACTTTTTACTTCCCCGCCAATTTCGCTTCGGTAAATCGTTTTATTTCATCAAAGTGGTAGGCGTGACTGGATTCGAACCAGTGACCCTGCGCTTATCAAGCGCATGCTCTAACCAACTGAGCTACACGCCTATGCTAAAAACTGACGTTAGCTGGTGGAGCTGAGGGGATTCGAACCCCTGACCTACAGCTTGCAAAGCTGCCGCTCTACCAACTGAGCTACAGCCCCACAGATATCTGCGATTTACGAATTAGCATTCGCAAATCCCGCTGTTGTCAGCGAGTGATCCATTTTCACTTGATGATTCAAAGAGCGATGCTCCTTGAAAACTGATTTGTGCGATTAGATTGAGCCGAATCCGATTCTTGCGAATCGTTCGACCTCGGAAGTCCGATTGTTACCTCGGACCCGTGGTGTCTCCTTAGAAAGGAGGTGATCCAGCCGCAGGTTCCCCTACGGCTACCTTGTTACGACTTCATCCCAATCACCAGTCATACCTTCGACACCTTTTTAGGGGCGGCTTCGGGTGCAACCGGCTTTCATGATGTGACGGGCGGTGTGTACAAGGCCTGGGAACGTATTCACGGCGCCGTAGCTGATGCGCCATTACTAGCGATTCCAGCTTCATGCCGTCGAGTTGCAGACGACAATCTGAACTGGGCCCGGTTTTGGGGGATTTGCTCCAGCTTACGCTCTTGCTTCCCTTTGTACCGGGCATTGTAGTACGTGTGCAGCCCTGGCCGTAAGGGCCATACTGACTTGACGTCATCCCCACCTTCCTCCTCGTTGAAGCGAGGCAGTCTGTCCAGAGTGCTCACACCGAAGTGTGGTGGCAACAGGACACAGGGGTTGCGCTCGTTGCGGGACTTAACCCAACATCTCACGACACGAGCTGACGACAGCCATGCAGCACCTGTGCAAGCTGGTATTGCTACCTCGTTAGACTTTCATCCTTCTACTACTTGCATGTCAAGGCCAGGTAAGGTTCTTCGCGTTGCATCGAATTAAGCCACATACTCCACCGCTTGTGCAGGCCCCCGTCAATTTCTTTGAGTTTTAACCTTGCGGCCGTACTTCCCAGGCGGCGCATTTAACGCGTTAGCTTCGCCACGAGCGGGGTCGATTCCGCTCACAGCAAATGCGCACCGTTTAAGGCCAGGACTACCGGGGTATCTAATCCCGTTTGCTCCCCTGGCTTTCGTGCCTGAGCGTCAGGAAATGTCCAGAGACTCGCCTTCGCCACTGGTGTTCCTCTCGATATCTACGCATTTCACTGCTACACCGAGAATTCCAGTCTCCCCTCCATTCCTCTAGCCAAATAGTATTCAATGCAGTTCCGCAGTTAAGCTGCGGGATTTCACATCAAACTTACCTGGCCGCCTACGCACCCTTTACGCCCAGTGAATCCGAACAACGCTTGGGACCTCTGTATTACCGCGGCTGCTGGCACAGAGTTAGCCGTCCCTTCCTCTTCCGTTACAATCAATGCTTCACGTGTTAGGTGAAACAATTTGTTCACAAATGACAGGGGTTTACGGGCCGAAGCCATTCATCCCCCACGCGGCGTCGCTCCTTCAGGCTTTCGCCCATTGAGAAAAATTCTCGACTGCTGCCACCCGTAGGTGTCTGGACCGTGTCTCAGTTCCAGTGTGGCTGGTCGTCCTCTCAGACCAGCTACCCGTCTTAGCCTTGGTGGGCCGTTACCTCACCAACTAGCTGATAGGCCGCGGGCTCATCGTAAAGCGTCAGGCCTTGCGGTCCCCAACTTTGAATTTACATTCACATCCGGTATTAGCTCGCCTTTCAGCAAGTTATCCCAGACTTCACGGCAGATTACCCACGTGTTACACACCCTTGCGCCACTCCAATTTGCAAATATTGCTACCCGCAAATCAGCGTTCGACTTGCATGTCTTATCCACGCCGCCAGCGTTCGTTCTGAGCCAGAATCAAACTCTCCGTATAAAAACGTTAGTTGATTCGCCTTCAATCGTAAAATTGAAGGACTTTAATTGGTTAAAACCTTCTTGGACAACCTACTAACAAGTCATCCTTGAAGGGGCTCTCACTAATCGCACAAATCAATTTTCAAAGAACAGAGGTGTCGCAAACCGACACCAAAAATTTTCCCAAACGTCACCAATTTAACTTCCCCTTTAGGGGATAAAAAAACCCAACTACCGAATCACCACTTTTCCCCATCGGTAATTAGATTCGAATTTGGAGGCGCAATTTTTACTTTTAAAACCGCGCCGATTGTCAACGGACTGTTGGTCCACCCGCCGCCGCTTTACCGGCGAAGGGACGGTTAATTTATCAGAGAACATACCCCCTGCAAGCTTTTTTTCAAAAATATTTTGGTGTCTAAAATAAGCGAAAAGCCCAATAAAAACGCCTATTCCAGCCCCCGCTCACATAAATCTTCTTCTTCCAGGCCAAAATAATGTCCCAACTCGTGCAAAAAAGTCGTCCGAACTTCCTCCCGAAAAGCATTTTCATCGCTTTCCACGTAATCCCAAAGGTTTTCCAGGAATAAAATGATCTGGGAAGGCATGGGAATATGCCCTTTTTCCGCAAATTCCGCGCCGGTAAATATGCCCAGCGTATCTGCTTCAATCCCCTCCTCCAGCAATTCCGCATTGGGAATTCTTTCAAGGGTCACTGGCAATTGCCTCGCCTCTTCCGCGACTTTTCCCAGGCGGTCATGACGGATTTTCCACTGGGGCGCAACATTTTTTTCCATTTATCGCTCATCTCTTGCGCCATTGTCCCTGCGAAATCGCCTAGGTAAAATTCGGCGGCATTTTGTGGTGGGGCGGGCGGGATTGTTTCCGGGAACCTGCCGGTTTCAATTCCAGCAGGCAACCGGCCAATCGCACGCAGGCGGTCGGTCAGGCAGGGATGGGTATCGGCATTGTTGGTTTCGGTTAAAAACGACTGGCGCAGCCAGCGGGAAACATCCTCGGCGTGCGGCCCGTTTTTTAGAGCCTGATTAAGCTCCTGCAGGACGCTAGCCGGTGGGTCATTTTCCTGGTTGGCGCGGGCAAAAATACCCGGCCAGAATTTCTCCACAATAAACGAGCCGCCAATGCGTGTGCGAATGAGTGCGCTGGCCGCGGCATCCGCTCCCGCCAGCCGGACCGAGCAGGCGTCGGCTTCATATTCATTGGTGCGCGCGAGCACGAAAGCATGTCCGTTGAACAAGGGCCAGAACCAGTTAAAAAATTTAAAGACGAAACTACCCCAACGGGTGCGACGTCTGCGCATCTGATCAAAGATTTGTGCCCAGGTTCGCCGGACTCGATAAAGCCAGTTGCCGAATCGTCCATGGCCGCGTGATGAATGCATAAATTCATGCGCCAGTACTGCTTTTAATTCTTCTGGCGCGAGGATTTGCATGAGCGGCAGGCCCAGGATGAGATAATTTCGGTGCCATCCAAAAATTCCCAGTCGAGGGACTTGGACGACCCCGGCATTCACGTCATTGACGATGGCAACGCGGTGAAATGGTTTACAATCGAGCGCGTTGCGTAGGTCATCAAGCAATGCAAAAAGTTTCGGAGCCTTTTCACGGGTTACCGTTTCTCCTTTGGGTGGCGACAGTTTAACCCACAGGCCGCGCAGTACTGCCAGGAAGATGCCGCCGAAAGCGATAAGGCCGATAATCGCAAATTTGATTGTGAATGGCGCATAAATCACCATCACCACCATCAGAATGCAGAGTCCAAGGGATCCAAACAAAACCAGCAGCAGATAAAGGTAAGCCAGCGCAACCAGTCCGATGACTCGGGCGATGTAAAGTCGTGGATTTTTGCGGGAAACGCCTTCCAGCTTTTCAATTAAAGCATCGAATTCTTCCCGTGACATGAGACAGTTATGTCACGCCCGATTTTGGAATCAA
>Ga0206868_10179_pt1:15000-18016 | contig 18016 bp, 17 predicted proteins | sample Alteio_BWOrgCont_38_FD_152901 | JGI IMG/M metagenome (GOLD analysis project Ga0206868, IMG submission 152901) | Enriched cells from forest soil in Barre Woods Harvard Forest LTER site, Petersham, Massachusetts, United States -... | ecosystem: Environmental > Terrestrial > Soil >... | reverse complement strand
CTCGCGTACCACTTTAAATGGCGAACAGCCATACCCTTGGGACCTGCTTCAGCCCCAGGATGTGATGAGCCGACATCGAGGTGCCAAACACCGCCGTCGATATGAACTCTTGGGCGGTATCAGCCTGTTATCCCCGGCGTACCTTTTATCCGTTGAGCGATGGCCCTTCCATTCAGAACCACCGGATCACTAGAACCTGCTTTCGCACCTGAGCGACCTGTCAGTCTTTCAGTCAAGCACCCTTCCGCTCTTACACGCTGCGCGCGATTTCCGACCGCGCTGAGGGTACCTTCGTGCTCCTCCGTTACTCTTTGGGAGGAGACCGCCCCAGTCAAACTACCCACCATGCACTGTCCCCGTCCCCGTTCAGGAGACTAGGTTAGAACTCCGACTCTTCCAGGGTGGTATTTCAAGATCGGCTCCACTCAAGCTAGCGCTCAAGCTTCGAAGCCTCCCACCTATCCTACACAGGAACAGTCAAAGTCCAGTGCAAAGCTATAGTAAAGGTGCACGGGGTCTTTCCGTCTTGCCGCGGGTACACTGCATCTTCACAGCGATTTCAACTTCACTGGGCCTTGGGTGGAGACAGCGTGGCTGTCGTTACGCCATTCGTGCAGGTCGGAACTTACCCGACAAGGAATTTCGCTACCTTAGGACCGTTATAGTTACGGCCGCCGTTTACCGGGGCTTCGATCAGTCGCTTCTCCTGTATCTCTACAAAATAACAACATCAATTAACCTTCCGGCACCGGGCAGGCGTCACACCCTATACTTCCTCTTCCGAGTTCGCAGAGTGCTGTGTTTTTGTTAAACAGTCGCAACCACCTGGCTATTGCAACCCTTCTCAGCTCCAGTCGTAAAACCTTCACCTAACAAGGGCACACCTTCTCCCGAAGTTACGGTGCTATTTTGCCTAGTTCCTTCACCCAAGTTCTCCCAAGCGCCTTAGTATTCTCTACTCGTCCACCTGTGTCGGTTTGCGGTACGGTTGACTTCTATCTGATGCTTAGAGACTTTTCCGGGAAGCGTGGCATCAATAGCTTCGTCACCCAAAAGGTGACTCCTCATCACGTCTCGAAATTAAAACCCCGGATTTGCCTAAGGTTTCTTCCTACTCGCTTGAACCAGGACTTCCAACACCTGGCCTCTTTAGCCTTCTCCGTCATCCCATCGCAATAAAAATCAGTACAGGAATATTAACCTGTTTCCCATCGACTACGCATTTCTGCCTCGCCTTAGGGGCCGACTCACCCTGCGCCGATTAACGTGGCGCAGGAATCCTTGGACTTACGGCGTGCGGGTTTTTCACCCGCATTATCGTTACTCATGTCAGCATTCGCACTTCTGATATCTCCAGCACACTTCTCAATGCACCTTCGCAGACTTACAGAACGCTCCTCTACCACTCACGCTATACGCGTGAATCCGTAGCTTCGGTGGATAGTTTTAGCCCCGTTACATCTTCCGCGCAAGCCGACTCGACCAGTGAGCTATTACGCTTTCTTTAAAGGATGGCTGCTTCTAAGCCAACCTCCTGGCTGTCTCGGACTTCTCACATCGTTTCCCACTTAACTATCACTTCGGGACCTTAGCTGTCGGTCTGGGCTGTATCCCTCTTCACGACGGACCTTATCACCCGCCGTGTGTCTCCCGTGTTGCACTTCTCGGTATTCGTAGTTTGCATCGGGTTGGTAGGCCTATCAAGACCCCCTAGCCGGCACAGTGCTCTACCCCCAAGAGTGACCACACGAGGCGCTACCTCAATAGCTTTCGAGGAGAACCAGCTATCTCCGAGCTTGATTAGCCTTTCACTCCTATCCACAACTCATCCCCTACCTTTGCAACGGGAGTGGGTTCGGACCTCCAGTCAGTGTTACCTGACCTTCATCCTGGTCATGGATAGATCGCTCGGTTTCGGGTCTACTCACATCGACTTGTCGCCCTTTTCAGACTCGGTTTCCCTTCGCCTTCCCTATTCGGTTAAGCTCGCCAATGCAAGTAACTCGCTGACCCATTATACAAAAGGTACGCCATCACTCAGGATTGCTCCTAAGCTCTGACTGCTTGTACGCACACGGTTTCAGGTTCTATTTCACTCCCCTCTCCGGGGTTCTTTTCGCCTTTCCCTCACGGTACTGGTTCACTATCGGTCAGTAGAGAGTATTTAGCCTTGGAGGATGGTCCCCCCTTCTTCAATCAGGATTTCTCGTGTCCCGACCTACTCTTCGTTAACACCATGCACGCGGATTTCAAATACGGGGCTATCACCCTCTTTGGCCGGCTTTTCCAAACCGTTCTTCTTTCCACTTACACTTTCATTAACTGGGCTCTTTCCCTTTCGCTCGCCACTACTTAGGAAATCTCGGTTGATTTCTTTTCCTCCGGGTACTGAGATGTTTCAGTTCTCCGGGTTCGCTTCCTACACCTATGTATTCAGTGCAGGATATCCCTTGTGGGATGGGTTGCCCCATTCAGATATCTTCGGATCAAAGTCTGTTGCCAACTCCCCGAAGCTTTTCGCAGGCTGCCACGTCTTTCGTCGCCTTCTACTGCCAAGGCATTCACCCTGTGCGCTTATTTACTTGATCATATAACCCCAAGTCGTCTCTTTTATCTCAGTGAACTTCACCTCTATTTCGATGACCATCACCTCCATAACGACACAACCAGCGTTACACTTTACTTCACAGTTCGCTCCCCTTTTTTAGAGCTCTCTGTGTTGACATAAGTAACACCCATTCAATCACTACAATGCAGTATACGTCACATCTCTCTTTGCTCTTCCTCTGCTTGAGTCACTTCTCAGCAACTAACCAGACTCTCAACAAATCAATCTGCTTCCGCATTACTATTGTTTTGTACTCGCTTGCTCTACATCAAAACAAAAACGCTTCTACACCTCGCCTTACGCTTTTATTACCGGCGTATACGTACGTGTCTGCGCTTTCATTTCAACAGAACATTTTTCCTAAATTGTTAAAGAACTAAAGAACTTAAGTCACGTCTTTCTAATTGA